>JAABUV010003659.1_pt1 | contig 19312 bp, 22 predicted proteins | sample 5559971 | NCBI WGS metagenome assembly JAABUV01 (sample SAMN10711881, study PRJNA513362) | rock metagenome | isolation source: Antarctica rocks | place: Antarctica: Victoria Land, Knobhead nord | collected 2015-12-19
GACATCGCTCTGCGCCGAACTCACCGACACCCACACCCGCTACCCCGGCACCAACCTGAAGATCGCCTACAGCGTCAAACCCCACCCCTGACACGCAAGATCCAACTCACCATGTCAGGAGTTCTGGCCTCAGGATCCTGTCAAAAGGCAGGAAACTGTGGCGGACCGGTCATTCGGATTCTCGGATCAGCATTGCTGCTCTTCCTGTACTAATTGAAGGCTCATGGTTTACCCACGGACGCACGCGTTCCACATGCCTCACACCGTCCAGCTTGGCAGGCGCCTCTCAGCGCTCGTCCGTAGGCGCTCGTGCTGACCGCTGGACTGTCTCGCATACGGTCTTTATTGAGACCGGCGCGGACGCGGTCAGAGCGAGTGAGTCGGCGCAAGCGAGGAGCAGTCGCTGGCAGTCACTCGACCCGACGGAGCAGCTTGACCGCCTCACCCATGTCGTAGCGAGCCTCGAGCAGGTCCAGCACCTGCGGAACGGACCAGGCGACCCCGATCCGACCGCTGCGGCTGGAGATGGCCTGGACCGCACCCAACGACCGTCGCGGGTCCAGGCTGACCGTGTTCAACACGAACTCGTTGGCGGGAAGCACCTCGAGGTGGTCGGGGAGCTTGCTCGCCGGGAAGTCCTTGAGGTTGGCCGTGATGATCGAGCCGACACCGGCGGCGACGGCCGCCGCAGCGACGTGCTCGTCGTCTGGGTCGGGCAGCCCGAACGTGCCCTCCAGGGCCTGCCAGTGCTGGACCTCGGCGTCCTGAAATCCGGTGCGCATGTGCCAGAGCAGGCTGGCGGCCCGCTGCTCGGCTTCGGGCCGGGGGGTTCCCCGCCGCTGCAGCTTGAGGCTCTCGTGCTCCTGCAGCTCCTCGAGGATGGCCGAGCTCCACACGGCGCGGTACGTGCCCTCGATAGCGAGGGAGAGCAGCAGGTCGCGCTGCAGGCTCGGCCAGAGCACCGAGGTGTCGAGCAACGCGGTGAACACCGAGCCACCCTCTCAGCCGGACAGGCGCCTCCTCCAGAAGGACCGGAGCCTCAGCCGGCGGGCTTCCCCCGCCGGCGGCTGGCCACAGTCCGGCGGGCGGCACGCAGCTGGTCCAGCACGACCTCGACGTCCTCCTCCTCGTCCATGTCGGTCCCCATCGCCTCCAGCGTCGCGTACTGCTCCTTGCGGCGCTGGTCCCGGTAGGACATGAGGTCCCGCAGCAGGATCCGACGGTGAGTGCCGGTGCGCTCGTACGCGATCTTGCCGTCGTCCAGCAGCTTGACCACGGTGGGCCGGCTGACGCCGAGAAGGTCGCCGGCCTGCTGGGTGGTCAAGGTCTGCGCCTGGGGGACCACGGTGACCGCCAGGTTGCGCCGCATGGCCTCGATGACCTGCCGCAGCACCCGATAGGCCTCGTGCGGGATCTCCACCTGCTCCCCGCCGACCGCACCGGCCAGGAAGTAGCGGGGCTCGAGTGCGTCCAGCCCGGTGGCTTCCCGAGCGGTGGCTTCCCGGGCGGCCAGGAAGTTGTGGACCCGCGCGATCTCGTCGTCCGCGTCCGGTAGGTAGGTCTCGCGGGTGAGTGAAACAGTCACTGTGCCTCCCTTACGCAAGAACGTAGCAGCCTTTCGTTCCTTACGTCTACATGGTCCTCGATGGGTGTAACGCCAACTTGCGCCGGTGTGTCCCGGGAGGGGACCGCCACCGCGCGTCGGAGCAGCCCGTGGACACCGCCGCTGCGGTCATCGCTGACCTGCTCAGCGTGCAGCCGTCGCTGATAAAGGACGTGACCGGTGTCATGCTTATCCGCTTCACTCCGCTAGTGTGGGGTGGTGCCCGGGCCGGACTTCCCGCGCAGCATCGTGGAGTTCCAGCGCTGGTTCCCTGACGCCGCCGCCTGCCGCGAGTACTTGATCGCCTCACGGTGGTCGGAGGGCTTTCGGTGTTCACGCTGCGCGTCTACGACCGCGGTCATGCTGGAGAAGCGGTTGCTGTGGCAGTGCTCAGGTTGCCGCTATCAGGTGTCCCTAACGGCCGGCACGGTGCTGCATGGGACGCGCACACCGCTTCACCTGTGGTTCTGGGCCGCGTACCTGATGAGCACCGGAACGCCTGGCATCTCGGCAGTGCAGCTGCAGCGCCAGCTTGGCATCAGGCGCTACGAGACCGCGTGGATGATGCTGCACAAGCTGCGCCGCTCGATGGTCAACCCTGAGCGAGAAGCACTCGTCGGACCAGTCGAGGTCGACCGCCGGTGCGGGTGCGGCCCGCCGAACAGCGCGGTCGCCCCTTGCCCGGCATGCTTCTGGCGTGTACGGGCAGGCCGCCACCTGACCTAACGCCGAGGTCCCGGAGGACCCCTTACACCTGTCAACCCACGTGTGGATGCGCGTGGAGCCCCTGTCGCGCAGCCTGGAGCGGGCTGCAGGGCTCGGCTACGAGAGCGTCGAGCTGACCGGGGAGCCCGACGCCCACCCCATCCCCGAGACCGCAAAGCTGCTGGCGGACTACGGCCTGCGCTGCTGGGGGGCCGGCTCGGTCATGCGCGGGGAGCGCAACCTGGCGGCCCCGGACGCTGCCCAGCGGGCCAGGACGGTCGAGTACCTGCGAAGCACGGCCCGCCTGAGCGCCGAGCTCGGCGGCTCGGTGCTCACCGTCGTGCCCGCGACGGTCGGGCTGGTCGTTCCCGAGGGTCCAGCCGACCGGGAGTGGGCGCACGTCGTCGAGGGGCTGCAGGCGGTCGCGCAGGAGACGCAGCGCCTCGGCCTCGCGCTGGCCATCGAGCCGATCAACCGGTTCGAGACCTACCTCGTCAACCGCGCCGACCAGGCCCTCGCCCTCGCCGAGGACGTCGGCTACGGGTGCGGCGTCTGCCTGGACACCTTCCACCTGGCCATGGAGGAGTCCGACCTCCTCGAGGCCATCGAGCTGGTCGGACCACGGCTGCACGACTTCCACGTCGCGGACAACAACCGGCTCGCTCCGGGCATGGGCAGCCTGGACTGGCCACGGATCGTCGCGGCGCTGGAGCGGATCGGGTACGCCGGCGCGCTCGCCGCGGAGTTCATGCCTGCGGTCGACCGGACCCCGCGCGCTGCGGCCAGCGGTCAAGGCGAGGACCGCGCCGACGACCCGGGCGCCGACGAGGAGGACTTCCTGCGGCGCCACGGCAGCGGTCTGGTCTCCGAGTCCTACTACAGCTCGCTCGCGCGCCGCACCGCCGAGACGCTGTCTCCACTGCTCCCGCGCCCCTGAGCGCCACGACGCCGGCAGGTCAGGGGTGCCGCCGCGGATCGGCCCTGGCAGGGATGCCGTGCGGAGTGCGGCGAGGTCGCGCCCGGTCGCCGAGGACCCGCCGCGCTCAGCGGGCCGGATCCACGGCCACCGGTTCGCGGTGCGCCTCGTGGTGGTTCGCGGACCTCGGCAGCGCCAGCGCGGCCCTGGTGCGCTCGTCCAGCGCGGAGTCCGACAGCGCACCGCTGCCGGCCAGCACGGTCTCGAGCGCGTCCAGCCAGTGCTCGTAGTAGGCCCACGGCTCTGCGCCGCCGTCCTGCTCCCAGGCCTTGATCGACGCCGCGAGCGAGAGCTGGAACTCGCTCCACTCGTACTGGCCGCTGTGGTAGGCCGCGACAGCCATGGCGAACGCCCGCAGCTCCCAGGGGTGCTCGAAGGAGCGCTCCGCGTCCTCGACCTGGAGGTCCGAGACGAGCGCCTCGACGCGGCGCCGGGCATCCCCGAGCTCGCTGGCGTCGGCCCGTACGGCGGCGCCGGCCATCAGGGCGCCGCCACCACGCCGGTGCCGATCATGGCGTCCCGGCTGACGAGCGCGGCGAGCTCCTTCTCGGCCAGGGCGTCGGTGCCGGCCGGGCGCTGCGGCAGCACCCAGTAGCGCATCTCCGAGCTGGAGTCCCAGACCCGGATCTCGGTCGAGTCGGGGATCTGCACGCCGAAGTCCTCGCGCAGTACGGCGCGGGGCTCGCGCACGATCCGCGCCCGGTAGGCCGGGTCCTTGTACCAGTTGGGCGGCAGCCCGAGGACCGGCCACGGGTAGCACGAGCACAGCGTGCACGTGATGACGTTGTGGACGGTGTCGGTGTTCTCCACCACGACCAGGTCCTCGCCCTGCAGCCCGCCGATGCCGAGCTCGGCGCAGGCCGTGGTGGCGTCGGCGAGCAGCCGGGTCTTGAACTCCGGGTCGGTCCAGGCCTTGGCGACCGCGCCGGCGCCGAGCTGCGGTCCGACCTCGTTCTCGTAGATCTCGGCGAGACGGTCGACCGCCTCGGTGGTCATGATGCCCTTCTCGATGAGCATGGCCTCGAGGGCCTTGACCCTCGCGGCGATCTCCTCCTGGGTGCGGACGGTCGAGATCATGCGGACGCTCCGGTGGTCGCGGGGGCAGGGACAGCGGTGACGATGTAGGGCTCCCAGACGTCGAAGTGCACGACGCCGTTGGGCTCGGCGTGCTCGGCGCCCCAGAGCTCGGCGTTGGTGAACCGCACGGTGTAGACGTGCTCCGGGGCGTCCTCGCCGCCGTTGCCCGCGCTGTCCGGGTAGATGAACGTGCCGTGCGCGAGCTCGACGACGCCGGTCCTGCCGCGCACGTAGCGCGCCTTACGCGTGTGCCCCCGCGGGCTGTCCGACACGACGGTGACCCGGTCGCCGACCGCGAAGGCCGGCGTCCTGCTCGACTCCCGACGGGCCGGGGCCCCGTGCTTGACCGCGAGGTCGACGAACTGCAGGAGCTCGGGGTCCTTGCGGTCGGGCAGCGGCTCGTTGGGGTGCTCCAGGTAGTGCTTCGTGCGGGCGTCGAGCTCCGCCTCGTCGATGACGCCGGCCTTGACGGCGTAGTGCTCGGCGCAGTGCAGCCAGTGCTCGTAGTAGCCCGAGCCCAGGTAGGTGCTGGGCGGCATCTGCTCGATGCCCCAGCGGAAGGCGTCGACGCCGAACAGGCCGGCGCGGAAGCTGGTGGCGAACAGCGCGAACGCCGCCTTCTCCCACTCCTCGTGCCACACCGGCTCGTTCACCGGGACGACGACGGGGCCCAGCCCGTCCGTGCCGCCGAGGTCGTGGACGCCGTTCACGCGGCACTGCCCGCGGTCGCGGCCTGCGGTGCCGGGAAGCCACCGACGGTCTGCTCGACGTGGTGCGCCACGCGCAGCACCGTCGCGTCGTCGTAGCACCGGCCGACGATCATCATCCCGGTCGGCAGGCCGTTGACCAGCCCCGCCGGCACGTTGCAGGCCGGGTGACCGGTGACGTCCAGGGTGGCGGTGTTCGCGATCATCTCCAGCGCACGGCCGAGGACCTCCTCGCGCGGGGCGTCGGGTGCCGGCAGGACCGACGCCTGGATCGGCGTCGTCGGCAGGACCAGCACGTCGTAGCGCGACAGCGCCTCGTCGTAGGCCGCACGCAGCTGCGGCACCAGGTTGCGGGCCATCGCGTAGTGCCTGCCCTGGTGGCGGTCGATCGCGTAGCGACCGGCGAGCAGCACGAGCTGGACGGTCTGGGAGAACTGGCTGCCGTCCTCGCGCCACCTGCGGCCGTAGTGCTCGATGACCTCCGGGTCGTACAGGCCGTCCCAGTTCATGCCGTAGCCGTTGGCGTCCACCATCTGGGCGGTGGCGCCCTCGGTGGCGATGACGTCCCAGATCCGGGCGCCGTGCAGGTGCCACGGCACCGACACGTCCTCGACGACGAGCCCGGTCCCGCGCAGGCTGTCGGCAGCGGCACGGACGGCCTCGTCCACTGCCGGGTCGGAGTTGGCGTGACCGAAGCCCTCGGTCAGCACACCGACCCGCAGCCCCTCGGCGCTGCGGCCGATCGCGGCGAGGTAGTCCTGCGGCACGAGACCGGCGGGCTGGCGCGGGTCCTGGCCGTCCGGGCCGGCGATGACCGAGAGCATCAGCGCGGCGTCGGCCACGGTGCGGGTCATCGGTCCGACGTGGTCGATCGTCTGCTCGATCGGGAACGCGCCGGTGTAGGGCACCAGGCCGTGGGTGGGCTTGTGCCCGACGATGCCGCTGTAGGAGGCCGGCATCCGGATCGACCCGCCCTGGTCACCACCGGTCGCCATGTCGACCAGCCCGGCGGCGACGAGCGCTGCGCTGCCGCACGAGGAGCCACCGGCCGAGCGGGTCTGGTCCCACGGGTTGCGCACCGGCCCGGTGCTCGCGGTGTGCGAGCCGCCGGAGAAGCACAGGTCCTCGCACACGGCCTTGCCCGTGATGGTCGCGCCGGCGGCCAGCATGCGGGTGACGATCGTGGCGTCCCGGGTGGGCACGAAGCCCTCCACGATCGTCGACCCGTTCGTCATCGGGACACCGGCCACCATCGTGTTGTCCTTGACGGCGACCGTCCGGCCGGCGAGCGGGCCCTGACCACCCTCGGTGATCTCGGTCTGCACGTACCAGGCGTTGTAAGGGTTGTCCGCCGACTCGGGACGGCTCCACGCTCGCGTCGGCGCTGTCGGAGCCGTCTGCTGGTAGAGCTCCTCGACGAGGTCCCACGACGTGAGCAGCCCCTCCACGACCGGGCCGAACGAGATCACGTCGGCCTCGGAGAGCCGCAGGCCGTAGCGCTCGGCGATCTCGGCGAGGGCGGCGGGGGTGGGAGGTTCGACAGGCATGGGCTGGCCTCTCCGTGGGCCCGCGTTCAGCTCTGTCGCGCCGCCGGCGACCTCACTACAACCCAGCGGGCGAGTGTCTGTCAACCACCACGGCGACTCCCCTCGCGCTCACCCTCGGGTCGAGCGCCTCGCCGCCGCTCCCACCGCGCCGCGCAGTCGCGACACATCGTCGTACACCGTCTCGTTGACCAGCGAGCGCGGCCGCTCGCCGCCCAGGGCATCGAGCACGTTGCCGACGGCGATCGCGGCCATCCGGCGTCGGGTGGACGCCGTCGCGCTCCCGAGGTGAGGGAGCAGGACGACCCGGTCGCGCTGCGCCAGCAGACCGGGGTGCACCTCGGGCTCCCGCTCGTAGACGTCCAGGCCGGCGCCGGCGATCGTGCCGTCCGCCAGCGCCGCCGCGAGGGCTGCCTCGTCGACGAGCGGGCCCCGCGCGGTGTTGACCAGGATGGCCGAGGGCCGCATGCGCGCCAGGGCCCGGGCATCGATGACGTGCCGGGTCTGCTCGGTGAGGGGTCCGTGCAACGACAGGAAGTCCGAGGTGCTCAGCAGCTCGTCGAGCTCGACCCAGCCGACTCCGAGCTCCTGCTCCTGCTCGGCCGGCAGGCGCCGAGAGCTGTGGTAGATCACGCGCATCCCGAAGCCACCGATCGCCCGGCGGGCGACCGCGCGGCCGATGCACCCCAGGCCGAAGATGCCCAGGACCTGGCCGTGGACGTCCGCACCGACCTGCTCCTGGTCGAGCTTCCAGTGCGTGTAGCGGCCTGCCCGCAGGAAGGCGTCGCCCTCCGGGATCCGCCGCGCCGTGGCCAGGATCAACGCGAAGGCGAGGTCGGCGGTCGCCTCCGTGAGCACGCCGGGGGTGTTGCTGACGGCGACCCCGGCGTCGGTGGCCGCGTCGACGTCGACGTTGTCGTAGCCGACAGCCACGTTGGCGACCAGGCCCAGGCGCGGGGCGGCGGCCAGCAGCTCGCGGTCGATGCGGTCGCTCAGCAGGCACACGAGCGCATCGGCTCCCGCGACGGCGCGGCGCAGCTCGGCGGCGGACAGGGGCACGTCGTCGAGCCGGGCCACCACGTCCAGCCCTGCCTCGCGCAGCGCGGCCACGGCTTCGGGGAAGACGTACTGCGACACCAGGACGCGGGCGGTCACGGTGGCCTCCTGGTCGGGTCGAGGGAGCGCGGGGGGTGTGCCACGAGCCGGCCGGCCAGCTCCTGCCGCGAGCTCACGCCCAGCTTCACGTACACGTGGCGTAGGTGGTACTCGACGGTCTTCGGGCTCAGGAACAGGGCCGCGGCGGCCCCCTTGGTCGTGCTCCCCGCGGCCAGCATGCGCGCGACCTGCAGCTCCTGCGGCGTCAGGGCCTGCAGAGCGCTGTGCGTACGGCGCTGCGCTGTCTCACCGGTCGCACGCGGCTCGCCGGCGGCCTGGTCGGCCCACGGGGCGGCACCCAGCGACTCGAGCAGGGCCAGCGCCGCGCGCAGGGGCGGTCGGGCGTCGACGCGACGGAGGGCGCGCCGCAGGCGCGAGCCGTAGGACAGCTGCGTGCGCGCGAGCTCGAAGGAGTCCAGCGTGCGGCTGTGGTGGTGCAGGGCGCGCCCGAAGTGCTCGTCGAGATCGGTGTCGGGACAGGTCAGGCCCACGGCTCGGGTCGCGCGCGCCAGCGCCCAGGGCTGACCCTTGGCGGCCGCCTGCCCGGCGTAGCGGTCCGCGACGGCGCGGGCCTGCTCCTCGCGACCGACGCGCACCAGGGCGTCGACGCGCTCAGGAGCCGGCGAGAGGTCGGCGTCGACGACACCCAGCTCGCCGAGCAGGGTGTCCAGGTCCAGGTGACCCAGCGCCACCTCCGGGCGCCCGAGGCCGAGCTCGAGCCGCCCGAGGGCGATCCGGGGCTTGGCCTCGGGTGTCGTGAGCTCAGCTGATCTTCTTCGGCCGGTGCGGTCTAACAGCTCCAGCGCGCTGGCGACGTCGGGGTACAGCAGCAGCCCCTTGTCCAGACCAGTGGCGTGCAGCGCCCCGGGCGACGTCGCCGAGGCGGCCGGCGAAGCTGGCCGTTGCAGGCCCGTAGCCGCTTCACCGCGCTGATGAGCACACCCATGCCGGTGAAGTCGACCCGGTCGACCGCGGTCAGGTCCAGCACCAGGCAGGGGTGCCCAGCCGGGGAGTAGAGCAGCCGCTGGTGCAGCCGTCCGGCACCGGCGCCGACCAGGTCCTCGGTGACGGTCAGCAGCCACCCGCCGACCAGGCGGTCCTCGGTCATGACCCACCCTCCCGCGCCACCTGTGCCGGGCTCGAACACTTGTTTGGTTTGGTGTCATGCTGCTGGTCGTGGCGGGTGGCATGCAGCAGGGCGTCGGGCCGACGTTGGCCGAGCGCAGCGGCCCACCGCTGTCCGGGGCTGCGCCAGCGGCGCCGGTTGACGCGGATCCGGGTCGGCGGCGACGTCGGCCGGTCATCACCCGGCACTGCTGGGTCAGCGGGTTGCCGGACTGCCCGGGCCGGTTCGCTGGCTGGTTGCAGGATGACCCGCCAGTTCACCGGGCCGGGGTACCGCTCATGAAGCGCCTGGCCAGTGTGAACGAGGTGCAAGGTGCGCAGCGAGCGGACTTGACGGAGTCTCACGATTCCTGAAGGTTATTCTTGTCGAGTGACGTCTGCTCGGGCTTGGGCTACTGGAGGTGTCATGGGTCGGGCTCCGGTCGCTGAGTTGCGCGCTGCGCGACCGGCTGAGACGTCCGATTCGTTGGAGGACCTGGAGACCGACCTGCTGTCGGGCTTCGTGCTGGCCCGGGCTTCGGCGGGCATGGCAGACCAGACGATCCGTCACGACCTCATGTACCTCGAGCAGGTCCGGACGTGGCTGGGGCGGCCGCTGTGGACGATGCAGCCGCCGGACGCGGACCGCTACTTCGGGGAGGCGCTGCGCTCAGCGGCGCCCAACACCAAGGCCGGCAAGGCCAGCACGCTGGCGATCTACTTCCGCTACCTGGAACTGCGGCACAAGGTCGAGGTCTACCACCGGACCGGGCACCTGGTGGAGTGCCCGCTGGACGAGCTCAACCGGCCGGCGGTGACGTTCGAGTCCGTGCTGCGGGTGCCGCCCGCGGCGGCGGAGATGCAGGCGCTGTTCTCCGGCTGGCGCTCGGAGCTCGCCACCTGCCGCAAGTACGGCACCACCGCCCGCAACTACGCCGCCGCGCGAACGATGGCGCAGGTCGGGCTGCGCATCAACGAACTGCTCCGGCTGGACCTGGCCGACGTGCACTGGGACCTCGGAGCGTTCGGGCAGCTGCACGTGCGACACGGCAAGGGCAGCCGGGGCCGCGGCCCGAAGGTCCGCCTCGTCCCCCTGATCAACGGCGCCCGCGAGGTGCTGCAGTGGTACGTCGAGGACGTGTGGGGCGGCTTCGACCTCGACCCGGACACCCCGGACGTGCTGCTGTTCCCCTCCGAGCGACGCCTGCCGCACGGCGGGCACGGCCGGGTCAACGACGATGGGCTGCGCGGCGCGCTCGCGGCGGTCGTCGAGCGCCACCTACCGGCGTGGTCCGGCCGGCTGACGCCGCACGTGCTGCGGCACTACTGCGCCTCGCAGCTGTACCTGACCGGGATGGACCTGCTGGCCGTCCAGGAGCTGCTCGGGCACGAGTGGGTGTCGACCACGATGCGGTACGTGCACGTCAGCCGGGACCACGTCGCGGGCGCCTGGCTTGACGGTCAGGCCCGCGCCGCCCACCGGCTGCAGGGACTGCCGTCGTGACCGGGAGGCAGCGGTGAAGTGGAACCTGCGCCTGGCCGCGGCCAACCGGGGGGTCTGGACGGCCAGCGAGCTGCAGCGGATGCTCGCCGACCGCGGCCTGGTGATCAGCGCCGGGAAGATGTCCGGACTGTGGTCCGGGCAGCCGCAGAGCATCAAGCTCGCCGACCTCGAGGTCCTGTGCGCAGTCCTGAACGCCAGCCCGGACGAACTGCTCGTCCGGGAACCCGACCGGGTGCCCGCAGCCGACGCGCCCGGCCCGGCCCGGGCGGCCAGCGCCATCAGCGGGACCAGCCGGCCCGCGGCGACCGTGCGGCCGCAGCGCCGCGGCCAGCGGTCCTTGCCGCCCTCCCCCTGACGGCGCCCGCGGCTCCTCGCCGGCGCCCCACCCCGACGGTCGGGAGCTGCTGGTCCTGCCAGCACTACGGCTGGCTAGCCGCTCGCTCGCAGTGCACCGCGTGCGAGGGCTGGAACCGTGAGCACCCAAGCGGGTCGTGCGCCGGTTGCGACCGGACCGGCGCCGGGCTGAAGAAGCTGCACTGCCGCGGCTGCTGGAAACAGGCCTCCCACCAGGCCGGGCCGCTGAACACCACGGTCCTGCTGACCGAGACCAGCCGGTTCCCGCACCAACAGCTGGCGCTGACCGGGCTGCGGCGCGCCACGCCGGGAGTGCACCGGCCCCGCCCCGTGCGACCGTGGCGGCCGCGGCGGTCCGACGCTTACGGGGCGCAGATCACCGGTCAGCTAGAGCTGTTCGCCCTGCACCGGGGTCTGCGAGCTACTCCCCCGACCCGCCCGCCGGTGCCGGCGTGGGACCCCGAGGGGCCGCGAGCGGTCACCGCGCGGCACGCGCGGTTGAAGCTGCACGTCTTCTGGGTCCTGGAAGCGGTCGCCGAGCACGGCCGCGCCCGCCGGTGGAGCCCCATCCTGCAGGCCCGCACCCGGGTCACCATGATCAGCGCGCTGAACGGGCGGCCGGCCGGGAGCACACTCACCCGGGCCGACCTGGTGGCCAGTGGCGGCCCGGCCGCAGCCCTGATGCCCGTCCTGACCGAGCTCGGCCTGCTCCAGGACCCGGCTCCCGACCCGCTCGTCGCGATGACCCGGCGGCGCACTCACGGCATGCCCGACGGCATGGGCCGGGACCTCGCGGACTGGATGGCGGTGCTGCGCGACGGCGGGACCCGCACCAAGCCCAAGACGTGGAAGACCACCCTGGAGTACTCCCGCTGGGTCCGGCCCCTGCTCCTGCAGTGGGGCCGCTTCCATCAGCACCTGCGGGAGATCACCACCGAGCAGGTCCAACGGGCCCTCGCCGGCGTCGCGGCAGGCTCGCAACGCCAAGGCACCTTCGTCGCCCTTCGCGCGCTGTTCCGCTTCCTGCACCGCGACAGACGGATCTTCACCAACCCCACCAGAGGCCTGAGCCTCGGCGCCCGGCCCGCCCCGCCCGTCCTGCCTCTGAGCACCGCTGACTACCAGCGCGTCGCGGCCCATGCCACCACCGAGCTGCACCGCGTCGTGCTGGTACTCGCAGCCGTGCACGGCGCCCGCCCACACCAGATCCGCGCCCTGCTCCGCAGCGACGTCGACCTCAACCAGCGATGCCTGACCGTGGCAGGCGTGCGGCGCGACCTCGACGACTTCAGCGCCGCAGCCATCACCAACTGGGTGCGCCACCGGCAGCAGACGTGGCCCCTGACCAGCAACCGTCACCTGCTTGTTGGCCAGTACACAGCGCACGACGACCGCCCACTGAGCCGCACCGCTCTGGCCGGGCTGTTCCAGGGCACCGGCATCAGCCTGGACCGGCTCCGCGTCGACCGGCAGCTAGAAGAGGCCCTGACCTACGGCCCCGACCCACTGCACCTTGCCCGGACTTCGGCATCAGCACAGCCACCGGCATGCGCTACGCCAACGACGCCAAACGGCTACTCACACCCGGAACAGACCCAGGCTCATGACCGTGCTGCGCGCAAGCACCCCTAAGTTCCCGCCCCTGCAGCAGCCAGACCAGGGGAACTCCCGGGGGACTGTGGAGTGGTCGCCCGGGCCGGCCGCCGCCGGCTGGCTCGGGCGGGTGGTGTACGTCGTGGACGGCGACAATGCCGGCCGGGCAGTGCTGGTCGAGGCGTGGGTGGCCGCCGAGCACCTGACGCCAGCCGGCGGCTGACCGGCCGCGGGGAGCCTGTGTCGGCTGGCCGGCCGCTGATGGCGGGGCGTCAACGAGGTCAAGCTCGACCGCACCGTTCACCCCCTGACCCGCGTACCCGGCCCGACCGGACGATCGGCACCGTCGCGCTGGTGCGCGGCCTTGGGGTTCCGGCCGTCGCTGCAGAGACCAAGACGCTCGATTAGGTCCGGGTGCTCGCGACGGTCCGGTGGCCGGCCGGTGGTGCTGGCGGCCGGCCGGCCGCCACGGGGGCTCAGACGGCCCGAGCGCCGTCTGGCTGGGTGCTCTCCTGCCCGGCCGCGGCGGCGGCGCCCAGCAGGGTCAGGATGCGCCGGGCGGTCTGGGTGACGGTGTCGGCGGCCTGCCGAACCACGCTAAGGTCTCCCCCGGCCCAGCCGGCGACGTAGGCGAAGCTGTAGCCGCTGGCGTCCATGCCCTGCGCGGTGGCCACGACGTACGCGACGCTCTCGGCCTCGACCTCGCAGCGCCCGCGGCAGGTGGCGTAGGTCGGCAGGTCCGCGACGTGCCCGGCCTCGATGTGCGCCAGCTCGTGAAGGAGCGTCTTGACCGCCTGGGCGTCGTCCACGTCGCTGCTGACCCGGACCGTGCGGCTGATGGGATCGGTCCAGCCGTTGGCCCGGCCGGTGTCACCGCGGTGCACCGTGTAGCCGTGCCCGAGCACCTGCCCTTCCAGGGCGTCCCACAACCCGGCCGGTGCCTGGCCGACCAGCAAGGCCGGGGCGACGTCGGGCAACGGCGCCCCCTCGGTCTGGTGTAGCGCGAACACATGCACCACCCGAAAGCCCCGGACCTGCTGCCCGCCGCCGGCGTCGGGCACCACTCCCCCGCTGCAGGTGGTGGCCGGCTCCTGCCCGGCCTGCCCTGCCGGCTCGGCCCGGTCGGCCGCCGTGGGGCGGTAGGTGCACGGCGCCAGGATCGCAATGCCCCGCTCCCCCTTACGTACCTGCCGACCCAGGCTCTGCCAGGTGCGGAACCCGGCCACCCGGGTGGCCTGCGGGGCCTGCGCGCCGATCAGCAGCAGGTTGCCCAGGCTGTAGCTGTGGAACTTCGCCGCGGTGTCTAGCATGGCCCGCCACCCCTCGGAGTCCACCAGCGCCGCGACACCGTCGCTGATCTGCTCGTGCAGCGCGGTGAGCTTGTCCTGCCCGCCGGTCGTGCTGGCTGTGCTGCGGGTGGGTGTGCTGGTGTGGGTGCTGGTGCTCATCTGAGCCTCCCTGTCCCGTCCCGACGAGCGGTGCGGGTGGGCCGGTGTCCCCCGGCCTGAGGGCGGTGGGTTCACCCCTCCGCCGCAAAGCCGCCCGGAGGGGTCGCAGCGGCTCGCCGGGCAAGGGAACAAGCCCAAGAAGCTTCCCGCGCAGCGCCTGAGGAAGGATCTTGGGCGCCCTTGCCCGGGGAGGAGCGGCCCCGCACAATCCGGGGGGCAACCTTGAGAAGCTGAGCCGGCCGCAGGCCGTCCACGCCGGGCCCGCTGGGCCGTGCTGTGCCGGTTGCAGTGCTGGTCTGGTGGGTTGCTCGGCTGGCTCCCAGCCCGGCCCCTGGGCAGGGTGTGCTGCAGCTGTCCACACCTGCCCTGCTGGTGGGCGCGGGTCCTCGAGCTGGCCGAGGGCGATCCGGGGCTTGGCCTCGAACTGTTGCTCGCTCTACCGTCACCGATCAGGCCTAAGCCAGGCCTAAGCCTCGCCGACCAAGTCTGCTTAACGGACGCCAGACACACTCCCTAAATTCTGACACCAGAACGTTGGAACGTTAGAACAATGTAGCGGTGTAACGTTAAAACGTTCTACTGTTTAACCGTTAGTACGTTCTAGTGTTACTACGTTCAGCTGGCGACACGCCGTAACGTCAGGCCTCCACCCACTCACAACGTTCTGGCGCTACAACGTCGCCATGACCAACATCGTCACTGTGCACGCCCGCAAGGGGGGAGTGGGCAAGACCCGGCTCTCCTACGAGCTCGCCTTCCTGCTGGGCGCCGTGCTGGTCGACTTTGATTACGAGGCTGGCAACGCAACCGGGACCTGGGGCTGGGACCCCAAGGAGCACGACACCTCGCCGATTCTCAGGGCGCTGGAAACCGGACGCACGCCTCGGCCCTTGAGCGGGTTCCGCAAGCCCGATCTGCTGCCCGGCCATCCCGACTTCGTCATGTACGACAGGTCTAGTGAGGAGCTCGCTGACGCTGTCGAGAAGTGGGCGAGTAACTGGGGGAGGGAGTGGGTCGTCATCGACACCCACAACGGCGCAAGCCCGGCCACGAACGCTGCTCTGCGAGCGGCGAACCTCGTCTTGGCGCCCGTGCCTCTGGCCTACCCCGAGCTGCGGGCTACGCAACAACTCGTCGACGAGCTGGCCGACTACCCGCTGGTCCTGATCCCGAGCATGGTCGGCAGCGTCCCAAAGCGCCTGGTCGACAACCTCACCCAAATCGTTGAGGGCACGCCAGTCCAGGTCGGCCCGCTGGTCCCAAAGGCTGAAGCCGTCAAGCAGCGCTCACGTCGTATCGCGATCACGGCGGAGGAGACCCCGGCCAAGTCGCTGCGGTCAGTCAAGGCCGCCATGGAGCAGGTCGCATCGTTCGTCAAGGAGTACCTGAATGCTTGATCCCTCGACGCCGGTGCAGCCCGGCATCGCCCAACTGCAAGCCAGACGCCAGCAGTCGGGGCGCACTGTGCCGCCACCGAAGCACTCGCCTCGTGCTTCGGTGGTTGCACTGGCGAGGCCGTCGACCAAGCCTGAGGTCAATCTTCGAGGGACAAGCCCCCCGGAGGCCCCTCAGGCTCCGCCTGCGGTCCCTTCGCCCGCGGCGGTCGCCAAGTCCGAGCCGAGCCCTGCGCGAGCGTCAGCAGTGGCCACAGAGGCTCTCGTGCGAGCCACGATCCACTTCGGGGCTGGCCAAGATCGCTTCCTCAACACCGTTGCCCACGCCGGGCGAATGAATACACCCAAGGTCGACGCCTCCCGTAGCGCCGTGACCCGTCTGGCCATCGAGCGACTGGAGCAGCAGATGCCCGCCGAACAGATCGTCGCCGAACTCGCCAGCCGGGCATCAGCCACGACCCGTCCGGGGCGTAAGCGCCTCTGATTGGCGCCTAGGGCCAGCTGCATCACGGTCCAGCGGCCGGTACAGCCCACGCTGAACGACCTGACGTACTACAAGAGCCTGCAGGACCTCATGCGGCTGCCGCTCAAGCGCGAAAGCCTGTGGTTCACCACCGGAGCCTTTCCGCCCGTCTCCGAGGACGAGGCGGCCGACTTGCCCCGTGCGCCGCTGTCACGCCAGCAAGACCTCAAGACAATGGTCGATGTCATCGTGCTTTTGGCGAAGGATGGCATCTCCACCTCTTGCTAGCACCGGCAGCGATGAGCGACCGCGCGCGGCATCGACTGCTTGAGCTGGAAGCCAGCGCGGTTAAGTCGGCGGCTACGCACCCCTGTTCCTGCGCTGTAAGCGTCGCCGTAGAGCTGGGGAGTTGGCGGGGTCGGTGCGCGCCCGCCGGGAACAGCTGGGCTGGTCGCAGTCCCGGTTAGCCCGGGCCAGTGGGGTGTCCCGCACGGTGGTAAACGAGGTGGAGAACGGACGGCGCAACCCATCGCTGCCCACCTACGACAAGCTCCGGCGGGCCCTGGGCCTGGACCTGGCGAGCTCGCTCGCGCTGCTCCCCACCGCTACCCCGGCTTCTGTGTCGGAGCGGTTCTTGACCACGGTGGCGGCGATCCTGATCACCGCCGGCCGGCTTGAGCTCACTGACGCCGCCGCCGCACTGCAGGTCGACGCCACCGCCATACGCACCGCGGTGGCCCAGCGACCCCGACCGGCTCGCAGCGGTCGGGGTCGCCGCGGTCGATGACGGCGTCACCATCGAGCTGACGGTGCTGGCCCACGCCTCCCAGGCCGTCGAAAGCATCCGGCCGCTGGAAGCCGTCCCGACCCTGACCACCGAAGCGGCAATGACCTTGATCATCGTCGGGCACCTGGGGGAGACAAGCCGCCGCGACGTCGACGAGCGACGCGGCGCCAGCAGCACCAGCGTGCTGGACCGGCTCACCGCCCGGGGCCTACTGACCCAACGCACCGACCAAGCCGCCACCGGACGACCCAACGCCTACCGACTCACCACCCGCGCGCTGACTCTGGTCGGCCACGCCACCTTGGAGTCCTTCCAAGCCTGGTGCCGCCAACAGATGACCGCCACCGATCAGCCAACCCGCGTGCCCGATACAGCGTCCAGCCCACCGACGCGGCCACCCGGGTGAACTCGGGCAAGACCAGGCCGGACACTAGGAGTCTTGAACCCGGCGTGAGACTAGTGACCACTCTGGTCCGACTAAGCATGATCCGCTCCAGTCAGCGGCCAGAATCGGGCTGGTACCGCCACCCGCCGGCATAGCAGCGCGGATCCGGCGGTGTGGTGGCTAGATCTGGCTCAGCACAGGCCAGGCTTGCGCGGCTGCGCCGGTGGTTGGTGTCGGGGATGCGTCGGTGGCAGCCGCGCTGGGCCTGCTGTAGGCACGCTGGTGGGAGAGTGGTCGTGCGGGGCGGCTGGTGGGCGCTTAAGCGGCCTGGGGGAGGGGGAGCTGTGGCTGCTCCGGTCGGTACAGCCCGCGTTGCACCGCCCAACCCCGGCGGGCAGCGAAGTCCGTCCAGTACCGGGTGAACGCCTCCCGCTGCGCGGCGTGCCGCTCCCGGCGCCGCGCGGTGCGGCCAGCGCAGCCCAGCAACACCGCCGCCCCGTCCAGCGCGCCCTTCAGCTGCTCGGGGTCGCCGGCGGTCAGGCTCCGCGCCCACCTGCGCCCGCCGTCCCCAGCGGCCACCAGGCCGGCGGCCTGCAACCCGACCAGGTGCCGCAGCACCGTACGACGGTGCAGCCCGGTCAGCGCGGCCAGCTCAGCCACGCTCAGGCCGCCGTAGGCTCCGTCGTCCAGCACATCGAACAACCGGGCCGCGACCCGGCCCAGGCCGCCGTGCACGGTGTGAGTGAACGCATCATGGGCTCGGGCGCTGCCGCCGCTGGGGGTCAGGGGACGCGGCGGCAGCGCCTCTAGGACTTCGTGCACCGCCGCCGGTGGGTTCGCCACCTGCTCCGGACGCAGCAGCCGCCAGGTCGCGGCCTGCGTGCCCGCGGCGGGGTACTCCAGCCGCAGCCAGCCCCGGCCAGCCAGGCGTCGCAGCGCGATGGCGGCAGTTGCCGGACTAATGTTCGCCGCCTCAGACAACTGCCGGGTCGAGGCCGACGGGGTCAGGGTCGCGGCCGCCGCAGCGATGTCGACCAGAGCAGCGAGGACCGCCCGGTCAGTGACACCGGCTGCGCCGCGCCACAGCGTCGGGTTGTGGTCCGCGGCAGCTAAGAGCGCGGCGAGTTCTGCCCGGACCGACGGTGCATCGGCGACCGGCGGCCGGGTGGCCACCCGGCGGGTGGCTTTGGCCCAGGTGGCGACTAGGCGGTGCTTGGTGTCGGGGGGGTTGCGATGCCGGGACGTGCCGGTCTTGCGGTGTTGCTGCTCGGCCCAGTCACTTAGGGCGCTGCTGGCTAGGACCTGCCGCCAGGCGGTCTCGGTCCAGCCCGCGTTCGCCGCGGCGAGCGCGGTCGCCAGAACCGCTTCGGACCGGCTCAGATAGCGGCCGTGGGTATCGCCGTCACGCAGCAGCGCGGTCATCGGCGCCGACAACGGTCGGGTCAGGACAGTGGTGGGGGAGCGGCGGTCATGCAGGACCGCCGCAGGGGCGGTCACCGCCTCAGGCGGCGCCGGCCACGCGCGTGAAGCAGGGGCGGGTCAGGCAGGCGCGCTGAAGACACGGCGCGTCCTGGGTGACCGCCCGGGGCGGGCGGGGTAATGTCTCCTCCAGAGAGATCGACGAAGCCCTGCACCCTCATCGCGGCCAAACGACTTTGGGGTGTGGGGCTTCGTAGTGTCCAGGATCGGCCTGTGTCAGCCGCCCCTGCTTGGCCTAGGCAGTCAGCCCCAGGCCTGGCAACTGGTCCTGCGGGCTAGTTGCGGACGACCACTGAGGTCGCCCGTTGGGATCTACCTCATCGCGGTGCACCAAGGTGAGCAGGTAGTCGTTCATAGTCATGCCCATGGCTGCAGCGCGTGCTGCAACGAGCGCGCGGTCTTCCTCTCGCCATCGGATCTGAAAGCCCCGTCGTGCGCCCTTGTGTGGCTGTGCCATGCCTGTAGCCAACACCCTCTGCCGTCAGCATTGCGGTATCTGGTAGCCGCTCGGCGTGTCGGACTGTCTGACCGAGGCTCGCGCAGCACAAGCGCAGGTGCCGGAGCAGGAAGCCGCCAAGCGGGACTGCGCGTTGCGCGCTGGGCTGCTGTCCCAGCGCCCGCCGGCGCGAAACTGCCGCCAGGAGAAGATGACCAGGGCGCCGAAGACGAGCACGATGACGGCGACGGCGACGGCGACGGCGACGGGCACGGGGCTGCTCCTGCGCGGGTGCTACTCGTAGCCGGGTGGTGGGGTGAAGGGCCGCGGTCCCTTGTTGGGGATGCGCGGGACGGTCGGTTCGTGGGGGGAGCGGACGTGTTCCTCGCGGAGCGGTTGCAGTTGCATCCCGCGGCCGCGTCGTTGCCGCCGGGCGTTGAAGTAGGCGGCGGTGACCTGGTCGAGTGTGACGCCGAAGGTGTCGGCGAGCTGCTCGGCGAACGCTGGTGTCAGGCCGAGCTCGCCGCGTTCGATGGCGCTGTAGTTGCGGTCGTTGAGCTCGAGCGCGTTGGCGACGTCGGCTTGGGTCATGCCGGCG
>JAABUV010003660.1_pt1 | contig 19311 bp, 16 predicted proteins | sample 5559971 | NCBI WGS metagenome assembly JAABUV01 (sample SAMN10711881, study PRJNA513362) | rock metagenome | isolation source: Antarctica rocks | place: Antarctica: Victoria Land, Knobhead nord | collected 2015-12-19
CCCGAACCACCAGCACTGCCGACCGGCTCCGCGATCAACCCACCCAACAACAGCGAGGAAACCACTCAGTAAAACCCGCTCGACGGTGCCTCATTCAGGTTGACAGATTCCGGAGTCGCATGGTCATTGCGGACCTCGCGGGGGTTGGTGATGACAACATCCTCGACCCGGCCAGCGCCGACGCGGCCTATCGTAAGGAGCAACTACGCAAGCTTCAGGATGAAGTCATCGAACTCGAAGATGTACGGACGGGAGTCTCCATCACCGACCTCGGACTCAACGACTTCCGCATGGATCTCCTCGGCTACCTCAAGGAGTATGGCGACCTCGCAACCGCTCCGAAGGGTCTCCATGCCGTAGTGCCAGCCCAGCCGGAGAAGGGGTTGAAGGCCGGAGTCATCTTTGCGCTGCGCGACGTCGACGCAGCCGAAGCGAGCAACCGCGGCAACCGACTGCACCCCCACTACCTCGTCTACCTCGACGACGAAGGCAAGGTAATTGCCGACCACACGGAGGCGAAGCATCTCCTCGATGTCGTCCGTGCCGGATGTCGCCCGTACGACGAGCCGGTCAGCGAGGTAACGCGCATCTTCAACACCGCCACGAGTGAGGGCGCGGAGATGGGGAAGTACTCGGAGCTGCTCACTACAGCGATCCGCTCTATGATCGTCGTGACTGAGGAGCGCGATCTCGACAGCCTTTTCACCGACGGCCCCACCACCGCGCTCACTCAGGCAATCGGTGGCGTCGACGACTTCGAGCTGATCGCCTTCATCGCGATCGTCGATGCAGGCCAGGTGACTGCATGACGGCCATGCTCTACCAGTGGCCCGCCGCCGCGATGTTCGGGCGCGTGGTGCCGAAAACCAAGTTCTACGAACGTGGTCAGGTGACCGCCGCCGTCAAGGAGAGGATCGTAAAGGAGGTGCAGCGAATCACTTGGGCGTACAAGCTCGCCGAGGCGACGGTCAACCTGTCCGGAACCAAGACGGTTCCGGAGTTGCAGGTCTTCCAGATCGACGCTAAGGGCGACGATGTCAGCGACGTGGTGCTCACTGCTATTGACAAAACGGTGAAGACGCCCATCATCTTCGAGATCATGCGAAGCACCGCCGATTCGCAGCAAACCCGGATGGTCGCCGCACACAAGATGCCTGGCGCCGGCTCGCCCAAGCTGGGGGCCTACTTCGCGACGTCGTGGCAAGAAGCTGACACCGAGCGCGTGCCGATCCCTACGGCGATCAACCTCTCAACTCTGTACGCCGCCCTACTTGAGCCCATGCTCCCTATCGCGACGCGCCGCGGCGAGGGACTGTCGGAGGTCACCGCCAGACTTCAGCTAGTGCGACAGCTCGAACACGAGATCGGCACCCTCGAACGAAAGCTGCGCAACGAGGCGCAGTTCAACCGCAAGGTGGAGTTGCGTCGCAGCCTGAAGATCAAACAAGTATCGCTCGCCGATCTGACGAGCCAGATGCCCGGCGCGATACCGGGAACGAAGGACTGAGGAACACGGTGGAGAAGCTAACCATGACGTCACCAGACCTGACGGCGGCCAACATCGACAAGATCGGCGAGCTATTTCCGAACGTGATCACCGAGACAGTCGGGGCCACAGGTGGAGACGTGGTTGTCAAGCGCGCTATCGACTTCGATCTTCTGCGCCAGGAGCTCGCCGACTACGTCGTAGAGGGGCCGCAGGAGCGGTACCAGATCGATTGGCCCGGCAAGCGCGCGGCAGGATTCGCGGCCAATGCTCCCGTTGCTAAGACCCTCCGCCCGATCCGCAGCGAGTCGGTTGACTTCGACATCACCAAGAATCTCTTCATCGAAGGCGACAACCTTGAAGCGCTCAAATTGCTCCAAGAGTCGTATCTCGGCAAGATTAAGCTGATCTACATCGACCCCCCGTACAATACGGGTAACGACTTCGTTTACCACGACGATTTCGCCCAGTCGCGCGAGGAATACCTTGCTCGCTCAGGGCAGAAGACGACTGATTCAGGTCGCCTCGTCGCCAACCCCGAAACGAATGGAAGATTCCACTCGGATTGGTTGAGCATGATGCTACCACGGTTGAAGCTCGCCAGGTCTCTGCTCTCGCCCGACGGACTGATCATGGTGAGCATCAGCGATGGAGAGCTTTCGAACTTAACGGCGCTGCTTGCTGAATTGCTTGGCCGCCGCAACCACGTGGCTACCTTCACATGGGTTAAGAAGCGTAAGGGAAGCCATCTCTCACGCACCGTGCGTAGCATGACGGAGTACGTGGTGTGCTTCGCCCGCGATATCGACGAGGCCGAGTTGATAGGGGAGGCTGCCTATTCCGACAAGTGGCAACCACTTGCGAAGCGCACGAACAGCCACAAGCGACTGTTCTTCAGCGCGTGGACGGTTGAGACATCGCTCCAGGACGGCTCGTATGCACCCGGCGTGTATGGCGAGGGCACTTCTGCTCTCGACTTCTCGCAAGGTTTCGTTGTCGAGGACCGCATGGTGGCAGAAGACTTCGGTGTGACTGGACCATTTGTCTGGACCCAGGCTAAACTCGATGATGAGCTCCGGCTCGGAAGTAGGATCGCACTGTCCCGGAAGTTCGGCTTTAACAGTCTTCGGCACGACCAGGGATCGAAGGTCAAGCGCCCGTCGACTCTTATCGACAAGTCGACGGGTGCAGGCACAAACGAGGATGGGTACGAGGAGGGGATCAAGATCTTCGGGGCGGCAGGAATAATGAGCTACCCGAAGCCGACATCGCTGCTCAAGTACTTGATTCGCACGGCAACCTGGTACGAGAAGAATGCCCTAATCCTAGACTTCTTTGCTGGCTCGGGCTCAACCGGAGACGCCGTGTTGCAGCTGAACCGTGAAGACGGGGGAACGCGTCGCTTTCTCTTAGTCCAACTTCCTGAATTGTGCGAGCCGGCCAGTGCCGCAGCCAAGGCGGGTTACGAAACGATCTCGGCAGTCGCCCTTGAACGGCTTCGACTGTCAGGCCGGAAGGTAAGGGAAGAGGGCGGAGCGTCCATGGCATCTCTTGACGTTGGATTTCGCATGTTGCGCGTCGACACGACCAATATGACTGATGTCCTGCGCATTCCGGACGAGACGGGACAGGGGTCGCTCGCGGGTCTGGAAGACAGCGTCAAACCGGATCGAACGGGAGAGGACCTGCTGTTCCAGGTTCTGGTCGACTGGGGTCTTGAACTAACGATGTCCGTCAGCACCGAGAGAATCGACGGCTACGAGATCTTCGTGGTAGAGGACGACGCCATATTGGCCTGTTTCGACTCCGAGGTCAGCGCGATTTGGTCCGCGCGATGGCGAAGCGGCAGCCGCTTCGTGCGGTGTTCCGCGACTCCGGTTTTGGATCGGACGCCGCTCGCATCAATGCGGAGCAGGTCTTCCGGGAGATCTCGCGTTCGACCGATGTGAAGGCGATCTGAAGCTGATGAAACTTCAGTTCAAGATTCAGCAGTACCAGACCGATGCGGTCGATTCTGTTATCGATTGCTTCGCTGGCCAACCGAAACACGACGGCGTCACTTACCGGATCGACCCAGGAACGCAGAAGCGATCCGCAGAACCCGCGCTATTTGAGACAAAAACGACCCAGGATTCGGGCCTGCGCAACGCTGAGATCGTGCTGAGACGATGGCAGCTTCTCGACAACCTCCATGATGTGCAGCGATCCGGTAACCTGCCGCTCTCATCTGAGATGAGGCATAGTATGGCCGCGCTCGACGCCCCTAACCTCGATATCGAGATGGAGACAGGCACAGGCAAGACTTACGTCTACATCAAGACGATCATGGAGCTGAACAAGCGGTACGGGTGGTCGAAGTTCATTATCGTCGTTCCGTCGGTGGCGATCCGCGAGGGTGTCAAGAAGTCTCTCGATGTGACGGCCGAGCACTTCCAGCAGACGTACGGAACCAAACCCCGATACTTTATCTACAACTCGTCGAGGCTCCACGAGCTGGAGCACTTCAGTTCTGACGCTGGCGTGCAGGTGATGATCATCAACATCCAGGCCTTCAACGCCACTGGCAAGGATCAAAGGCGCATCTACGACGAGTTAGACGACTTTCAGTCCCGCAAGCCGATCGACGTTCATCAAGGCGAACCGGCCCATCGTCATCATCGACGAGCCGCAGAAGCTGGGTGCAGATAAGTCGCTCAAGGCGCTTGCCCAGTTTAACGCGCTGGTGATGCTTCGGTACTCCGCGACTCACAAGGTCGAGTACACCAAGGTGCACCGGCTCGATGCGCTCGACGCCTACAACCAGAAGCTCGTCAAGAGGATCGCAGTCCGTGGTATCACCGTGAAGGGCCTCGCCGGTTCGACTGCATACCTCTACCTTGACGCCATCGAGGTGAAGAAGGGCCAGCCGCCCACCGCTCGCGTCGAGCTGGAAGTTCAGACCAAGGCCGGTCCGATCAAGCGCCAGGCCAAGCGTGTCACCAAGGGTAGCCGGCTACACGATCTCGCAGGCGGGATCGAGGCCTACAAGAACCTTGTCGTTACTGACGTCAGTGCAATCGACGACACGATCACGCTCAGCAATGGCGACGCCGTTCTGGCCGGTCAGCTTGCTGGCGAGGATGTCACTGAGGAGACTAAGCGGCGTATTCAGATCCGTGAGGTGATTCGTGCCCATCTCGACAAGGAGCGCGACCTCTTCAGGCAGGACATCAAGGTGCTGTCGCTGTTCTTCATCGACGAGGTCGCTAAGTACCGCAACTACGACCGTGACGACACCCTTGGCGACTACGCCCGCGTCTTCGAGAAGGAATATGCAGCGATCGTTGAGGAGGTCCTAGGCGAGCTCGAACTGGACGACGCGACGACCGCGTACCAGGAGTATCTCCGCCGCGACGAAGTCCGCGCGGTCCATCAGGGCTACTTTGCGATTGACAAGAAGACCAAGCGTCAAGTCGATCCATCGGTCGTCCGCCGCGGCGAGGATGCGGGACAGTCGGCGGATGTCGACGCCTACGACCTCATCCTGAAAGACAAGGAGCGTTTGCTGTCATTCACCGAGCCGGTGCGATTCATCTTCTCTCACTCCGCTCTACGCGAAGGCTGGGACAACCCGAACGTGTTCGTGATGGGCATGCTCAAGAAGAGCGACAACATGGTCTCACGGCGCCAGGAGATTGGACGGGGGCTTCGTCTGGCCGTCGATCAGCACGGCGAGCGGATGGACAATCCCGTCACCGTCCACGACATCAATGAGCTGACGGTCGTCACCGACGAGTCCTACACCGACTTCGTAGACGGCTTGCAGAAGGAGATCGCGGTATCGCTGGCAGGACGGCCCCGCAAGGCGAGCGTCAAGTTCTTTACAGGGAAGGCCATCCGTACCGAGTCTGGAGAGAGCATCGTTGAGGAGAAGCTGGCGACTGCCATTTACTTTCACCTCGTGCAGAACGACTACGTTGACGAGGAAGGCCTCGTCACGACCAAGTACAAGGATGATAAAGAGTCTGGCTCGCTTGCTACGCCGACCTCAGTCGGCCTCAAGTTGGTTATCGACCACATTTGGCCGCTGGTCGATGCGCTCTACATCGACATCCCCTTGCCTACCAATGACCGCAAGCCCAAGAAGATCCCGCTCAACGACGCCAACTTCGCCAAGAAGGAGTTCCAAGCGCTCTGGAGCCGGATCAACCACAAGGCAATTTATCAGGTCGAGTTCAACTCGGCCGAGTTGGCCGCGAAGTGCGTGCACGCGCTCGACAAGTATCTCAATGTTGCGGCAATGCAGTACCTCATCCAGTCTGGCCAGCAGCGGGCTTCGCTGGAAGCCCACGACCTCACCAACGGTACAGGGTTTGACGTTGCCAGCACCGCCACGCATACCGAGTCGAACTCGGCAGGGTCTCAAGTCGAATACGACCTACTGGGCGAGATGACGGAGAAGACCCAGCTCACCCGCCGTACCGCCGTCGCGATTCTCGCCGGGGTGAACCCGGCGACCTTCGCGAAGTTCAAGCAGAACCCTGAACAGTTCATCACCGAGGCTGCTCGGCTCGTCAATGAGCAGAAGGCCACTGTGATCGTCGAGCACTTGGCCTATAACACTCTCGAAGACCGCTACGACTCGGCGATCTTCACTGAGAACCAGACCAAGCAGGATCTTTCAAGCGCAGGCAATATGCTAACGAAGCACATCTACGACTACGTCGTTACTGACTCCAAGATCGAGCGTGCCTTCGTGACGGAACTGGATACCAGTACGGAGGTTGCCGTCTACGCCAAGCTCCCGCGTGGGTTCTTCATCCCGACTCCGGTTGGTGATTACAACCCCGACTGGGCCATCGCGTTCACGGAGGGCAGCGTAAAGCACGTCTACTTCGTCGCCGAGACCAAGGGGTCCTTGTCGTCGCTGCAGCTCAAAGGAGTCGAGGCCGCAAAAATCGAGTGCGCTCGCAAGTTCTTCGCTTCGCTGAACGAGAAGAACGATCAGGACGTCCATTACGAGGTCGTCACCGACTACACCGAGCTGATGCAACTGGTGATGGCTTGAGTCTCGGGGGAAGCTGGTTCCCTGTCGGTGGTGCCAGGCAGCGACAACACGTCTTGACTCCGAGACCAGCTCCCCGGGCAGTTGACGCCGGTGGTGTCGGCGGAGGTGACCAGCCACGCGGTCGTCACGGGTCCACCTGAAGGGGCCCACCTACCGGGACCCAGTCAGGTCCTCTGCGCTGCGAATGAAGGAGCTGGCAGCGCGCGTGCCGCTACGGGCCTTCTAAGGGAATGCTGACCGCACCACGCTCCGGATGCAGGAACAACAGCACAGCCCGAATATCGGCAACCCCGGTCGCAGCATGGAGCATGTCCACATAGGCCTGCAGCTGCGGCTGGTAGTACGCCGCTCGCGCGGACAGGGCCCCCGCGGGCACGGCGTCGGTCTTGTAGTCGATGACCACGAGTGACCCGTCGTCCTCCCGGTAGATCAGGTCGACATAGCCCTCGACCACGGTGCTGTCCGGTCGGGTGGTGGCGGTGTAGGTCTCGCGCCAGTGGCGGGATTCGACGGCCCGCTGCACGGTGGGGGAGGCCAGCGCCGAGCGCACCAGCCCGGTCACCACGGCGGAGTGCCGCTCCACCCCTTCGGCGACGCACTGGGCGGCGACCGCAGCGTCGACGTCCACCCCGGAGGCCAGGTCCACCGACTGGAGCACCGCGTGCACGGCGCGGCCGATTGCGGTGCCGTCACGGCCCTTGGACCACGGTGGTAGGTCGACGTCGACCGGCCCCTTGGCGCTGCCGCCGTTCTCAGTAGCTGCCAGGGCAACGGCGGGGGCGGTGCCTTCCAGCCCGGAGGCGGACTCCACCGACGCCCGGGCGCTGTGCGCCCGCACCCGGATCAGCTCGGCCAGCCAGGCGTCGTAGTCGGGCGGGGCCACCGACCGGGCGAGCCCGGCGGGTGGCCCCGGGGCCGCCACCTCGGGTCGAGTCCACGTGTGTGCACCGGCGGTGGCCTGACCGTCGGTGGCCAACAGGTGGGCGCTGGTCTGCCGGGCGGACTCGAGCCCCCGGTGCAGGGAGACGACGAGGTGATCGCGGGCCCGGGTGGCCGCGACGTAGAGCAGCCGGCGTCGTTCCCGGTCGTCCATCTGCTCGTCGATCGGGGCGGCGGCCGCGAAGTCCCCGGTGGTCACCCCCTTGCGCAGCGACACCGCGTACCCGCCGTCGCGCGGCCACAGCAGGCGCACACCGCGGGGTCCGCGGGGCGCGGAGGTCATGCCGCTGAGCACGGTGATGGGGAACTCCAGCCCCTTGGCGGCGTGCACCGTCATGATCCGCACCGCACTCGCATCGGTCTCGGGCAGCGCGGCCTCCACCACGCGGGAGGTCTCCGCGCCCTGCTGGGCGGCCCACGCCAGGTAGGCGCGCAGCCCACCGTGCTCGGACTCAGACCACGCCCGCGCCTGATCCAGCACAAACCTCACCCGGCGCCACTGGTCGCGAGCATGGTCGTCGGTCGCGGCCACCTCCAGCACGCGGCGGTCGGCGACGATCGCGGCCAGCAGCTCACTGGGCGCCCACCACCGCGACGCCCAATGCAGTCCCTTCAGGTGGCTTAACGCTTGGGCGACGGGGTGTTCGGCGCGTTTATCGTCGGGCGGGGCGAGGAGGTTCAGCGCACCCCGGTCGCGTTTCCACGTCCACAGGTCGTCGTCGCCGCACCCGTAGAGCGGGGACCGCAGCGCGGTGACCAGAGCGAGCTGGTCGCTGGGGTCGGCCACCGCGCGGGCCGCGGCGAGCAGGTCGCGGATCTCCTGGGCCTGATAGACCAGCGAGCTCGCCTCAGCCCGGTAGGGGATGCCTGCCTCGGTCAGCGCGTCCTCCAGGAACGGCAGCGACGTGCGGGCGGGGACGAGGATCGTGATGTCTTCCAGGCGCGCGGGGCGCCACCCCTGCTCGTCGTGCACCGGCCACCGCTCGCTTATCGCGCAGTTGATGACGGCGGCCACGTCGGCGGCCTCGTGGACGCGCAGCTCGTCGGCTTGGGGTTTGCCCGGGTGCCCGGCAGCGCCGAGCACCGCCATGCCCGGCCCGCTCGGCGGTGCTTCCCGGTGTGCGACGAGCGGCCGGTACTCGGGTTGGGCGTCGGCCTCGGCGGTGATCAGCCGGGCAAACACGTCGTTGACCCAGGACACCACCGGTTCGACGGTGCGGAAGTTGGTGGACAGGGTGACCTCCTCGCCGATCACCCCTTGCGCGCGCAGGTACATGGCGATGTCGGCCCGGCGGAACCGGTAGATCGACTGCTTGGGGTCCCCGACGACAAACAGTGCGCCGGTGGGCACCACGACGTCTTCCCAACTCTCCTGGCTCGCGGCGGCTCCGCCGGCGATACGCACGGCGAGCTCGATCTGGATGGGGTCCGTGTCCTGGAACTCGTCGAGCAACAGGCGTGGGTAGCGCCGCTGCAGGGAATCGCGCACCTCGGAGTTGTGGCGCAACATCGTTCGGGCCAGGACCAGGAGGTCGTGGAACTCCAGGCGCCCGGCGGCGCGGCGCGCATCCGCGGCCTCGAGCACTCGTCGGGCCACCCAGCGGCTCAAGGTCCGCAGGGTCGACTCCACCACGGCGTTCACCGCCGCGGCTGCCGCGGCTTGCAGCTGCTTACAGTCGTCTCTCAGGCCGGTCAGGGCATCCTTGCCGCCCCAGTCGCCGGCTCTTCCGAAACTGGTCTTGAGCGCTTCGGCCGTGCGCAACGCCTCGAGCTGTTGCCCGGGGTCGCCGGCGGAACCCAGCAGCTCGCCCCAGCTACCGATGGCCAGCAGTCGGGGCAGGAACTTGTCCTCGGCGTCGGCGCACTCGGCGGCGCGGGCGGACAGTGCCTGCGCAGTGGTGACCAGGTCGTCGATGCCGTGGAGCTGGGCGGGATCCGGTTCGTCACCCACCAGCACTCGCTCGGTGAGCAGGTCCCAGTCGGCGCCGAACAACCGGGACAGTGACCGCAGATTGTCCAGCGTCACCCCGGCGGACATCGCCAGCAGCAGCGCGTCCAGAACCGTGTCGTCGTCGAGGAGTTGACGGCGCTGCTCGGACCACCGCTCCTCGAATGCCACCGCGGAGCTCAGCTCGTCGGCCACTTCGATCAACGGCGGCAGCCGCGCTTCGATGGGGTGCTCGGCGAGGATGCGCTGGGCGAAGGAGTGCAGGGTGCCGATGGCCGCGCTGTCCAAGTCGTCCAGTGCGTGCTCGGCGCGCGGCCCGGGGTGGCCTTCCAGCTCCGCCCGCAGCCGGTCGCGCAGCTCCGCTCCGGCCTTCTCGGTGAAGGTGACGGCGGCGATCCCGCGCAGCGGCACCCCGTCGGTGAGCACCAGGTGGGTGATGCGCCCGATCAGGCTGCTGGTCTTGCCCGAGCCCGCGCCGGCCTCCACGAACAGGGTGTGCTCGGTGTCCTGGGTGATGCGCTGTCGGGCTTCGGCGTCGGACAGGGGAGCGTTCACGGCGCACCGCCCGAAGTCGGCGGGTCGGTGATCGGTTCGATGAGGGCCACCAGCTCGCGCAGCCGGGGGTCGTGTTTGACCCGTTCCCAGCGGCGCCGCGGCTCGGCGTGACCCACACCGTCGGGATTGCAGTAGGGGCACTGCACAAACATGAAGTCCGGCTCGGCGGGCGGGCGCGGCGGGAACAGGCCGTCGCGAATGCCGGTGACCAGGCGCTCGATCGTGGCGGCGTAGGTCGTCTCCACGGCAGCGGTCAGCGGCACCGGAACCCGGCCCTTGTCGCGCCGGACGAACCAGTAGGCCGCCTCCACCTCGGCGGTTGCTCCGTACACCTGGCGCGCCGCGTGGGCGTACACGGGCAGCTGGAGCTTGCTGCCCCCAAGTACCGGATCGTCCTCACACAGCCCGAGGAAGGTACGCGCCGACCCGCTTTTTATGTCGGTGATGTACAGCCGTCCGTGCTCGTCGCGGTCCACCTTGTCCGCCGACCCCCGCATGAGCACGGTGCCACCACTCGGCAATCCGATGGGTACCGGTGGCGCTCCTTTCATCCCGAAGGCCAACTCGCTGGCGATCACGGCGACCCCGTGCTCGCGCCGCCAGGCATCATCGTCGGTGAGCATCGCCTGCAGATCGGTCTGGATGCGGGCGAGAGCCTGCCGCCACAACCGGGGGTGCCCGGTCCGCCCTTCCACGGTCAGCCGGGCGGCCTGCGCCTCGGCCAGCTCCGCCAGGCGGTGACGTTGCCGCGTGGTCCACGGTTGGCCGTAGCCGGGCAAGTTCGACTCGTACTCCCGGACGAGGTCGTCGAACGCCGCGTGCATCAGGGTGCCGATGTCGGCGGGGCTGATGGTAATCACGTCCTCGGGCTGCTCCAGGGGTTGCACGCCCAGCAGCCGTTGGAGGAAGTAGGCGTGCGGGCAGCCTGCGTAGTGCTCCAGCGCGGTGGGGGAGACGGGCATCAGCCCGGCGGCGAAGTCGGGGAGGCCCGTCGCGACGGCGGAAAGGTCACCGTCGAAGCGGGTCAGGATGCTTGCACCACGGCCCTGCAGGATGGCGTCGGCACGCTGCACGACGGCGTCGTCCAGCCGATATCCGGCGGCAGCGGCCTGGGTGCGCCACTCCTGCTCGTGGGCGGGGAACGGGGCGCTGCGAAGTGAACCGGCGAAGGACGGGGACGTGGTCATCCAGCCGGCCGGCGGGGTGTCCCACGCGGTGGCGGTGAGGTCGGCCCGGCCGGAGAGTGTGCGTAGGGTGGGCAGCAACCAGCGGCTGGGCAGGTGCTGCCCGCGGGTGCGTAAATCACCGCGTGGGAACGTGGCGAGCACGTCCGGGGCGGCCCCGAACGCGGCCAGCAGCTGGCGGTGCTGGGTGTCCAGCCGTTCGCGGTGCTCGACGAGTTGTCCGTCGGTGGCGGTGCGGGCGCTCTCGGGCAGCAACGGATCTTCGCGGAGCCGGCCCGGGAACACCGCCTCGGCCAGCCCGCACACCACGACCAGGTCGGCGTCCAGCCCGATCGCGGCGAAGACCGGGGCGACCAGCACGCCGTCTCCGAACCGGCCGACGCGGGGCAGCGCGTCCTCCAGCTGGGTGGCCAGGGTGTCGCGCAGGGCAACGAGGCTGGCCGGAGAGCCCAGCTCGTCCAGCACTGCCAGGCCCGCGAGCGCCCCGCGCACGGCGACTGCGGTGTACTGCTCCTCGGCCGGTAGGTGGCTCAACGACTCGCCGTCACCGAACGCCGCCTGCATCAAGTCCAGGGCCCACGCGCTCAACTCAGTCCAGGTGCTCAGGCTGGCTGCGTCTGTGAAGCCCTGGCGCAACTCGGCGACGAAGCGGCGCAACGCTTCCGCATCGGTGATGCTTGTGTTGAGCCGGTCGAGCGCGCCGGGGCGGGGGTCCTCTCGCTGCAGCTCGTCGGCCAGCCGCTGGTGCTCGTCGTCGGCGAACCGCGTCAGCCGGATGTCCCAGTCCTCGCCGCCCACCACGCCCGCCTTGCGGGACAGCCGCTCCCACCGCGATACCGGCACCGCTGCGCCGTCGGCGGTGCGTACCGGTGCGGCGGCCAGTACCCGGAACAGGTCCGCGCGGGGCACGTCATGCTCGGCCAGCGCCAACAGCTCCAGCACGGCGCGGGCCAGGGCTCGCTCCTGCACCGGCCGGGTGCCGGGACCGTTCACGGTGATGCCCGCGGCCGCCAGGTGCTCGTGCAGCAGCCTGGCGTACGGCGCAGCCGCGGTGTGCAGCAACGCGATGCGGTGCGCGGGGGTCGTGCGCAGTGCCGTCACCACCTCGCGGACGACGCAGCGGACCTCATCGTCGGCATCGGAGGCGGTGAGTACCCGAGAGGCGGTCGGCGGGGACGGCGCCTGGGGGATAGGCAGGTGCAGACGCTCCAGCGTTCGGTGCACCGGTAAGTCCGCGCGAGGATGCCCCGTCAACCCGAGCACTGGACGCAGCGGGGCGACCACGGCCAGCGCTTGGACGAACACCGACTGGGTCCGCGTCAGCACCTGCGGCAGGTACAACACGATCGTGCCCCACTCGCGGGCGTTCTCCGGCGAGCACCCCTGGGTGGCAGCGTGCAGCAGGTCCGTCGGGTCGTACCAGCCCGGGGCCAGGGTGGCTTGCACCGCGCGGTGCAGACGCACTAGGTCGGCGCCCAACGGGGGCACCGCGGCGAGGGCCGCGAGCGCGGACTCGTCGAGGTCGCGCAGCTCGCGGTGCGCGCGAACGAGACCTTGCACGGTCGCGGGGTGCGCGGCGACCTCAGCGAACACCCCGGGGTCGGCGTCCAGGGCCGCGCGCCAGGCCGCAGTGACGATCGCACTGGTGGCCGGACGACGCGGATGCAGCATCGGCGCGGCCAACTGCTCCGCCAGCCGCCCGATGGTGGTGGGGTACAGCGCGGCCACACCGGGGTGCCCGTCGTCGAGGCCGGCAGCCAGGAACCGGCGAGCCACCAGTCCCGCGAGGTTGGTCGGGACCAGCACGGTGACCGGCGCCAACGGGTCCCCGGCCTTCGCTTCCCGCACCACGCGGCGAAGCTCCATCAGCGCAGCGCGAGCCGGTGTCGCGACCCCCTGTGCCGTCATCGCCACCCCTTCTGAACTTGCTGCGAAGGTAGCAGGACGTGATTGCTATGGTGGGTGGGAAGCCTGCCGCCGGTGATTGTCCTGGCCACGCTGCCAACGTCGATCTCGTGTATCGCGCGAAACCGGCTTCTCCCTTCGATCTTGAGCTGCCGTCCCGCGCGCTCGATCGACGACTTCATCAAACCCAACAGATTGGACACCTCCCATGACCAGCGACGCCATTGACAATGCTCGACACATCGCCGAACGGGCCCACGAGGGGCAGCAGGACAAGATTGGCGCGCCCTACATTCAGCATCCGGAAATGGTCGCCGCTCTGGTGCAGCGTCTCCCGGCCTTTGTTGCCGCCGATGCCGACACCCAGCAAAACGCTATCGTCGCGGCCTGGCTGCACGACGTCATCGAGGACACACCCATCACCGCCGAAGATCTGCTGAACAGCGGCGTGCGTGAGCGAGCCGTCGACGCGGTGGTCGCGTTGACCCGCACCGACGCGGTCGCGCCAGATGACTACTACGCCACCATCTCCACGAAGCCGGTCGCGCTGCTGGTCAAGACCGCCGATCTCGGAAGCAACCTGGCGCCGGAACGCGTCGCCCAGCTCGACGCGTCTACCCAGGAAAGGTTGGAACGCAAGTACACCCACGCCTTGGCGCAGCTCAACGTCCCGCGTGCCACCATCGACGCATTGCACCGCTGATAGCAGCTTGGATATGGGTCGCCTCCTACGAAGCCCGATGATGTTGTACTCGTATTCGGAGAAGGCGGCCCGTATCTCCAATGCCGCGGCGCGGGACGGCAAGTCGAAGGTCGCCGAACGGGGCGGTGAATCCCCACCCTACGAAGACTGGACCGTCAGTGAGCTGAAGAAGCGGGCGAAAGAGCTCAGTCTGACGAACTACTCCGCCAAGAAGAAGAGCGAGCTGATCACGGCGCTACGTAACCATTGACTGCGTCAGCGGGCCGCCGTCACTGGTTGAACACTTCGATGAGCTTCGCGTTGAACGCGTCGAGGTCACCGGGGTTGCGCGACGTGACGAGGTCCCAGCCCTCGGTGGGACAGTGCATGACTTCCTGATCCACCCACGTGCCACCGGCATTCGTGATATCGGTGCGGAGCGAAGGGTAGGAGGTCAGCGTCTTGCCGGGGAGGAGGCCCGCCTCGACGAGGGCCCACGGGCCGTGGCAGATCGCTGCTATCGGCTTCTTGGTTTGGGCGAACCGCTTGATGAAGCTGACCGCACCCTCATCGACCCGTAACTTGTCGGCGTTAACGGTGCCGCCGGGAATGATGAGGCCGTCGTAGTCGTCGGGGGACACGTCCGCGACAGCCTTGTCGGCTTGGTGCACAACGTCCTTGTCGACGTCGTGGTTCATCGTCTGGACGTCCCCAGCTTCGGGGGCGAGGTGGTCAACGTCCCAACCCTGCTCCGACAGGGCCCGCAAGGGTGACTCGAGCTCGACCTTCTCCACACCGGTGTTGGAGGTCAGGATGGCAATTTTCTTACGTGGGCTCATACCCCAGTACATACCCGCTTGCGCGGAACTGCTCAGCAAGGGAACTTGGTGCTCATGTCATCGACGGCGGCGGGTGCCCAGAAGCAGACTGTGAGTGTCGAGGGTCATCGGATCGCGCTCACGAACCTGGAGAAGGTGCTGTACCCGGAGACGGGCACGACGAAGGGCGACGTCCTTGCCTACTACGCCGCGATCGCGCCCCTCCTGATCCCTTATGCCGCCGACCGCCCGGCCACCCGTAAGCGTTGGGTCAACGGGGTCGGCACGGAAGCCCGCCCCGGTAAGGCCTTCTTCAACAAGAGCCTCGACGCCACTGCTCCGTCCTGGATCCGGCACTACGCCATCGAGCACTCCGACCACACGAACGACTATCCGTTGGTTAACGACCTCGCGACACTGACCTGGTTCGCGCAGCTCGCCTCGCTCGAGTTCCATGTCCCGCAATGGAAGTTCGGCCGCGGCGGCAAACGACTCAACCCCGACCGGATCGTCCTCGACCTCGATCCCGGCGAGGGGGCGGGCCTGCCCGAGTGTGTCGCGGTCGCTTGGGCCGCGCGCACGATCATGCGCGGCATGGACCTCGACCCAGTCCCGGTCACCAGCGGCAGCAAGGGCATCCACCTCTATGCAGCCTTGGACGGGAAGCATTCGTCCGAGGAGGTCGCGGCCGTCGCGCACGAGCTGGCCCGGGCGTTGGAGGGCGACCATCCCGACCTCGTCGTGAGCGACATGAAGAAGGCCATCCGCGGGGGCAAGGTCTTGGTCGACTGGAGCCAGAACAACGGTTCGAAGACCACGGTGGTGCCCTACTCGCTGCGCGGTCGGTCCCGTCCCTACGTTGCCGTGCCCCGCAGTTGGGACGAGCTGAACGACGACCTCCGCCATCTCGAGCTGGACGAGGTCTTGGCCAGGAGCAACGAGCTGGCATCGACTGACCGCCTCGCCACCTACCGCGGAAAGCGCGATGCCGCAAAGACGTCGGAGCCCGTTCCCGCCGGGACGCCGAAGTCGGGCACGGGTCAGAGCTTCGTCATCCAGGAGCATCACGCGAGCCGGCTGCACTACGACTTCCGGCTCGAACACGAGGGAGTGCTGGTCTCGTGGGCGCTTCCCAAAGGTGTGCCGATTAACCCGAAGCAGAACCGGCTGGCGGTGCAGACCGAGGACCATCCGCTGGAGTACGGAACCTACGAAGGGACCATCGCAAAGGGTGAGTACGGCGGCGGCACCGTGAAGATTTGGGACGCGGGGACCTACGCGCTGGAGAAGTGGCGCGACGGAAAGGAGATCATCGCGACGCTGACCGAGCGGGAAGACGGTGGTCTCGACGGCCCGCGCACCTATGCGCTGATCCACACAGGTGGCGAGGGCAAGGCCGACGCGCACTGGCTGATCCACTTGATGGAGACCGCCACTCCGGAGCCCACTGCGACGTCAGAGCCTCGCCGCGTCACGGCGGTGGCGCCGATGCTGGCCACCCTCGGCGACGCCGGCGACGTGGACACCGGTGACGACTGGGTGTTCGAGATGAAGTGGGACGGCGTTCGGGTGCTCGTCCATCTCGACGGCGGCGACGTGCGGCTGATGAGCCGCAACGGCAACGACATGAGTGCGACGTACCCCGATCTCAGCGAGGCGATCCGCGAGGCGGTCAGCGTCGACTCCGCGATCCTCGACGGCGAGATCGTCGCGCTGGGCAAGGGGTCGCGGCCCGACTTCGGCTTGCTGCAACGGCGCATGGGGCTGACCAAGAAGCGGGACGTCGAGAGGGCCATCAAGAGCGTGCCGGTCGTGCTGATGCTGTTCGACGTCCTCGAGATTGACGGAAAGTCGCAGCTCCAACGTTCCTACACCGAGCGCCGGGACTCACTCTCGGCGCTGGTCGGCGGCCCGGGTGCTGTCCAGGTACCACCGGCCTTCAAGGGCGGTTTCAACGCGGCGATGGCGAGCAGCAAGGAGCTCGGCCTTGAAGGCGTCGTCGCGAAGAAAGCGTGGCAGCGCCTATGCCGTCGGTCGACGGTCCCGTGCCTGGATCAAGATCAAGCACCATCTGACGCAGGAAGTCGTCGTCGGGGGTTGGCGACCGGGCAAAGGCCGTCGATCGTCGCTCGTCGGATCGCTGCTGATCGGCGTTCCCGGTGAGGACGGCACCCTAGAGTACGTGGGCCGGGTCGGGACCGGTTTCCGGGACAAGGAGCTCGCTGATCTCACGGCCAAGCTTCAGCGGTTGGAACGCAAGACGAGTCCTTTCGGAGAGGTGCCGAAGCCCGACGCTAACGATGCCCGATGGGTCAGCCCGAAACTGGTCGGCGAGGTCGAGTTCACCGAGTGGACGTCGACCGCACGGTTGCGGCACCCGTCGTGGCGTGGATGGCGTATCGACAAGGCGCCCGCCGACGTGCGCCGCGAGACCTAGCCAATCCGTGCTACGTCAGGTCGACAGCGGTAGCAGGCGGCTCAGAGTCGGCCGGATGGGTAAACAGCGCCCGCTCGGTCAGTTTTAGCATGACCCGGAAGCGGTCCTGGGGGCGGCAATCACGAGCGACCGATAGCGTGGCCGGCTGGACGGTGGTGCTCATCGCGCTCTCACTCCTCACAGACCGCTCAACACCAGTGCAAGTGCAACGCTGTTTCCCCACAGACCTGGTGCCCGAGGGTTTTCCTAACACCATCGGCCCGAACTGAGCCGACTTGAGCGCTCGATAGCGGAATGACCCGATCCGTCAGGAGCGGACGGGTGTAGCACCTCGACGCTACACTCACCCCGTGAAGGTCACCATCAGTCAACGCGAGCTTCGCAACGACAGCGGCGCCATCATGCGCCGGGTCGAGCACGGCGAGTCCTTCACGGTGACCAGGAATGGTGTGCCCGTGGCGGATTTGCTGCCGCATGACGCGGCAGCCGCTGTCGGGCCGGAGCGCTTCGTTGCCGTGGATGCTGTCGCGGCTGGCATCGGCGCTCTGCCAAGTTGGGGAGCTGAACAGTTCCGAGGCGAGCTCGCTGAGCTCGACGACGCGCTCGACGATCGGGACGTGGACCGTTGGGCCGGCAGTCGATGACTGTCCGCCATCGACGAGCGCTGCTGGATACTTCCGTCGTCATCGACTACCCGGCTGCGGCGGTGGCGCAGCACACCGAAACCGCTGCGGTCAGCACGATCACGCTTGCCGAGCTGTCCTACGGCCTGCACACCACAGATCCGTTGGTCGACGCGGTACGAGAGCAGCGGTACCAATGGATCGTCAGCACGTTCGATCCGGTGCCGTTCGGGACGACCGCGGCCCGAACCTACGGTGCGCTGTGCGCCGCAGTGCGGGCCGTTGGTCGCGACCCGAAACCTCGCCGGTTCGACCTGCTTATCGCCGCTGTGGCCGTTTCCGCTGGTCTACCGCTACTCACTCGCAACCCGGTGGACTTCCGCGGGATTCATCACGCCCTTACAGTGGTTCCGATTACTTGAGCGAGGCGAGGCGGCCGTTCAGTCCAGTGCCAGCACCACCTGCAGTGCATGATCAACGGGCCTGCATTTCTGAGCTGCTGAGTCGACCGGCAAATTCACCCAGCCGGGTCTGAGGGTCGATGACGGTGAGCTGTTCGACCATCACGCGAGTCTTTGTGTCGTTGACCTCGATTTTGGGACGGAAGGACGCTTCTCGTCGACCGGTCGATGTCGGTGCGATGACCCAGGTGGAGAGCGGAAGGTCGTCGGACTGGAACACGACGGCATACCGCGCTCCGGACTGTTCGTGCCCACGGGCATCGCGCGGAGATCGGAGACGGTAGAGGTCACCACGCACGAACGGTAGCCATCTCTGCGGCCAGCGCCAGCAATGCGGCAACGTCCTCTGCGTCATTGCGCAGTTCCTCGGTCTCGGCACGCAGCCGCGTGCTTCGATGCTGTCGCGTCGAGGTTCCTGTGTGCTCTCGCCGATCGCACACCCCTGGCCGCCGGCATCGACACCGGTCGGGTCGTGGTCGACATCGACGATTCGATCATCGAAGTCCACGGATACAGCAAATAAGGCTCCGGCTACGGGGACTCCGGGGTGCAGGGGCTCAACGCGCTGCTGGTGACCGTGAGCACCGAGAGCGAACTCGTTTTCGGCGAATGCCGCGTGGTTGGTCTGCGCGGTGATCGCCTTCAATCTCACCGGCGCCGCCGCGCACTTCACTGGCGACCCCCAGCTGGGCAAGGCGACCACCGCCACGGTCCGGCGCACGATTGTCTCGGTTCCTGCGCGGGTCGCCTCCTCGGCCCGGCGCTTGACACTGCACCTGCCGACACGCTGGCCATGGGAAACGTCATGGATGACACTGTTGGACAACGTATTCGGCGCACTCAGCCGATGATCCCCTAACACTCGCCACTCCCGCCCACCGCGACGCGAAAGACCCCGTGGAACAACCCGACACACAAGGTCGGACGACCCACCACGCCGACACCCATTCCTATGCTTTACAAGCGAACTCACAGAGCAGCCACTACAAATCGGTCCATCCAGGCTCAGGAGTCACCGTCTGTCGCTCCTCGTGACGCATGGAAGTGACGGCTGCGGCGAACAGGGGCGTGTAATCAGTGATAGCATTGGATGCAGAACCCTTATTCAGGAGCGGCCGATGGCTACATTGATGATTCGAGACTTGGACGAGGACGTGAAGGCGCGTTTGCGTGTTCAGGCCGCCGAACACGGCCGGTCGATGGAGGCTGAGGCCAGGCAAATCCTC
>JAABUV010003661.1_pt1 | contig 19309 bp, 20 predicted proteins | sample 5559971 | NCBI WGS metagenome assembly JAABUV01 (sample SAMN10711881, study PRJNA513362) | rock metagenome | isolation source: Antarctica rocks | place: Antarctica: Victoria Land, Knobhead nord | collected 2015-12-19
CCAGCCGCGGCCCATCGCCCGCGCCGCGGTGATCGGCGCCGGCACCATGGGCGGCGGCATCGCCATGTGCTTCGCCAACGCCGGCATTCCCGTCACCGTGATCGAGACCGAGCAGGCGGCGCTCGACCGCGGCCTGGCCCGCATCGCCGAACTGTACGGCATTTCCGCCAAGCGCGGCAGCATCACAGCCGCCCAGGCCGAAGAGCGCCGCGGCCGTATCCAGGGGCGGCTCGGCCTGGAGGGCGTCGAGGGCGCGGACATCGTGGTCGAGGCCGTGTTCGAGGACATGGGCGTGAAGAAACAGGTGTTCGCCGAGCTTGGCCGCCTCGCCAAGCCCGGCGCGGTGCTGGCGACCAACACGAGCTACCTCAATATCGACGAGATCGCCGCCGCCGCCGCGCGGCCCGGCGACGTGCTCGGGATGCACTTCTTCAGCCCGGCCAACGTGATGAAGCTGCTGGAGATCGTGCGCGGCGGCCAGACCAGTCCGGCCGTCATCGCCACCGCGTCGGACATCGGCAAGAAGCTCTCCAAGGTCAGCATCGTGGTCGGCAACTGCTTCGGTTTCGTCGGCAACCGCATGCTGGGCCGGCGCAGCGACGCGGCGGAGCGCTTGTTGCTGGACGGCGCCAGCCCCGCCGAGGTCGACGCCGCGCTGGTGGCGTTCGGCTTCCGCATGGGACCGTTCGCCATGGGGGACCTGGCGGGCCTCGACATCGGCATGCGCATCAGGAAGGCGTTCGGCAAGCGCGCCCCGGTGTCGGACGCGCTGTGCGAGGCCGGGCGCTACGGGCAGAAGACCGGCAGCGGCTACTACTTGTACGAGGGCCGCAACGCCACGCCGGACCCAGAGGTGGACCGCATCATCGCCGCCGAGTCTGAGAAGCTGGGCATCATCCGGCACCCCATCGGCGCGGAGGAGATCACCGAGCGGCTGGTGTATCCCATGATCAACGAGGGTGCGCGCATCCTGGAGGAGGGCATCGCCGCCCGGCCCGGCGACATCGACGCCATCTGGCTGCACGGCTACAACTGGCCGGCTTGGCGCGGGGGGCCGATGTTCTATGCCGACCTGGTTGGGCTGGCGCGCATCCGCGACCGGCTGCAAGACTTCTTGGCGGCGACCGGCGACGAGGCGCTACGCCCTGCGCCGCTACTGGCAAAGCTCGCCGACGCCGGGCAGGAGTTCGCCGCCCATGCGGCAAAGGCGGCGTGATGCCGCGCCCGTTCGCCTGGGAAGCCAACTATCCCGACCATGTGCGCTGGGACGCGCCGATTGCGGTCAGCACGCTGCCGGAACTACTGGACCGTGCAGTGGCCCAGTTTGCGGACCGCCCGGCGCTGGAGTTCCGCGGTCGGCGCATGAGCTACACCGAGCTGGGCGAGCGGGTGGACCGGCTGGCGCGCGGGCTCACGGCGCTTGGCCTGTTGCCAGGCGACGCGGTGGCGCTGCTGCTGACCAACAGCCCGGCGCACCCCATCGCCTTCTTTGCGGTGCTGCGCATCGGCGGCGTGGTGGTGCATCTAAGCCCGCTCGACCCCGCGCGGGCCGTGGAGCGCAAGCTGGCGGATAGCGGCGCGCAGACCCTGATCGTCGGGAACTTGCCGGTCCTGCTGCCGCAGGCGCTTGCGGCCCGGCAGTCCGGCGCGGTGAGCAAGCTGATCGTGGCGGAGGACCTGGATTGGGGGCCGGGCGGTTTCGACGCGCCGGTGCCGCCGGGCGCACGCACACTGCGCGACCTGGATGGGCCGGAAGCGGCGTGGCCGGTCGTCGAGGCGCACGACGTAGCTCTGTTGCAATACACCGGAGGGACTACCGGCGCGCCGCGGGCGGCGATGCTGACCCATGCCAACATCACCAGCGCGGTCACGATCTACCAGGCCTGGAGCGCTGGCACCGAGCGGGATTACGTGGCCGGAGACCGTGTGATGTGCGTGCTGCCGCTGTTCCACATCTATGCGCTGAGCGCGGTGATGTTGCGGGCGCTGGTGAGCGGCGCGGAGTTGATGCTGCGCGCCCGGTTCGACGTGAACCAGGCCCTGGACGACATCGAGAGTGGCCGCTGCACTCATTTTTTCGGCGTGCCGACCATGTGGATCGCGCTGGCGAACCACCCCGGCTTTGCCTCGCGCGACCTTTCGAGCCTGAAAGTCACCAGCTCCGGCGGCGCCGCGCTGCCGCATGACGTGGGGATGCGGGTCGAGGCGATCACCGGGCTGCGGCTGGGCGGCGGCTGGGGCATGACCGAGACGTCGCCGGCCGGCACCAACGTGCTGACGAACCGCACGCCGGGGCCGGGCGACATCGGCGTGCCGCTGCCCGGCATCGAGATGGACGTGGTGGCGCTCGACGATCCCGCCCGCGTATTGCCGCCAGGCGAAATTGGCGAGGTCCGTATCCGCGGCCCGAACGTGACGCCGGGCTACTGGCGGCGGCCGGCGGAGACGGAGGAGGCGTTCGTCGATGGCTGGTTCCTGACCGGCGACATCGGCCGGATGGCGCCCGACGGTGTTTTCACCTTGGTGGACCGCAAGAAGGAGATGATCATCTCCGGCGGCTTCAACGTTTATCCCCGGTCAATCGAGGACGCGATCCACGAGCATCCGGACGTGCGGGAGGCCGCGGTGATCGGCGTTCACGACCCGTATCGCGGGCAGGCGGCGAAGGCGTACGTGGTGTTGCGGGAGGGGGCGCCGACGTTGACCCTGGACGCGCTGCGGGAGTTCCTAGCCGACAAGCTAGGCCGGTACGAGCTGCCGACCGCCCTCGAAATCCGCGAGCAACTGCCGCACACGCCGGTGGGCAAGCTGGCGAAACGCGAACTGATCGCCGAACTCACCCAACCCGGATTTTCACAACACGGAGCCTCGAACCATGGTTGAAGCCGTTATCGTCTCCACCGCCCGCACCCCAATTGGCCGGGCCATGCGCGGGGCGTTCAACATGACCCACGGGGCCGAGATGGGCGGCCACGCCATCGAGCATGCGGTCGAGCGCGCCGGGCTGGAGGCAGGCGACGTGGAGGAGGTCGTGCTGGGCTGCGCCAATCCGGAGGGCGCCACGGGCGGCAACATCGCCCGGCAGGCGGCTCTGCGCGCCGGACTGTCGGCGGGCACGTCGGCGATGACGGTGAACCGGTTCTGCTCGTCTGGCCTGCAGGCCATTGCGATCGCCGCCAACCGGGTGGTGTGCGACGGCGTGCCGGTCGCGGTGGCGGGCGGACTTGAGAACATCAGCCTGGTGCAGACGACGATGAACCGGCACATGTACAAGGATGCCTGGCTCGAAGACCACGTGCCGTCAGTGTACATGCCGATGATCGAGACGGCGGACATCGTGGCGGCGCGCTACGGTATCAGCCGGGAGGCGCAGGACGAGTATGCGCTCGAAAGCCAGCGCCGCACCGCCGCGGGGCAGCAGGCCGGGCGCTTCGACCAGGAGATCGTGCCGCTGCCGAGCGTCATGGCCATCACCGACAAGGTGACGGGCGAGGTCCGGCACGAGCCGACGACACTGCGCCAGGACGAGGGCAACCGCCCGGAGACCACGCTGGAGGGCTTGGCGAAGCTGAAGCCGGTGCGCGGCGAGGGCCAGTTCATCACTGCCGGCAATGCGAGCCAGCTTTCGGACGGCGCCAGCGCCTGCGTCGTGATGTCGGACAAGGAGGCGGCGCGGCGCGGCCTGGAACCCATGGCGGTGTTCCGCGGCCTGGCGGTCGCCGGCTGTGACCCGGACGAGATGGGCATCGGCCCGGTGTTCGCGGTGCCCCGGTTGCTGGAGCGCCATGGGCTGACGGTGGACGACATCGATCTATGGGAGCTTAACGAGGCCTTCGCCAGCCAGGTGCTGTACTGCCGCGACAAGCTCGGCATCCCGGCCGACCGGCTGAACGTGGACGGGGGCGCGATCTCGATTGGGCACCCGTATGGCATGAGCGGCGCGCGGATGATGGGCCATGCGTTGATCGAGGGCCGGCGCCGGGGTGCCAAGCGCGTGGTCGTCACCATGTGCATCGGAGGTGGCCAGGGCGCCGCCGGCCTGTTTGAGCTGCGATAGGAGCGAGCCATGGACCTGAGCTTCACCGCCGAGGAGCGCGCCTTCCGCGAGAAGATGCGCGACTTCTTCACCACGCAAATTCCCGAGACAATCCGCGAGCAGGTGCAGCGCGGCGAGCACGTGTCGCGGGACCAGCAGGTGACTGCGCAGCGCATCCTGAACGCGAACGGGCTGGCGGTGCCGCACTGGCCGGCGGCGTGGGGCGGCCAGGACTGGACGCCGGTGCAGCTTTACATCTACCAGGACGAGATGCAGCAGAACTGCGTGCCGGCGCCGCTTGGGTTCAACACCAATATGGTCGGGCCGGTCATCGCGCAGTTCGGCTCCGAGGCGCACAAGAAGCAGTTCCTGGCGCCGACGGCGAATCTGGACATCTGGTGGTGCCAGGGCTTCTCCGAACCCGGCGCCGGGTCGGACCTTGCGAGCCTGCGGACGACTGCGGTGCGGGACGGCGACCACTATGTGGTGAACGGACAGAAGACCTGGACGACGCTGGCGCAGTACGCCGACTGGATTTTCTGCCTGGTGCGCACCGATCCAGGAGCCAAGAAGAAGCAGGAAGGCATCAGCTTCCTGCTGATCGACATGAAGACGCCCGGCGTCAGCGTCCGGCCAATCCAGACGATTGACGGCGGGGTCGAGGTCAACGAGGTCTGGCTCGATGAGGTGCGGGTGCCGGTCGAGAATTTGGTCGGCGAGGAGAACAAGGGCTGGGACTACGCCAAGTTCCTGCTGGGCAACGAGCGCACCGGCATCGCCCGCGTCGGCGTGAGCAAGGCGCGCATCCGCCGCATCAAGCAGTTGGCGGCGCTGGAGCGCGTCGGCGACCGGGCGATGATGGACGAGCCGCACTTCCGCGAGCGGGTGGCGGCGGTCGAGATCGAGCTGAAGGCGCTTGAGATGACCCAGCTCCGCGTCGTGGCGGACGAGCGCAACCGGGAGCGCGGCAAGCCGAACCCTGCAAGCTCGATCCTGAAGATCAAGGGGTCCGAGTTGCAGCAGGCGACGACGGAGCTGCTGATGGACGTGGTTGGCCCGTACATCCTGCCGTATGACGACCATGAGCCCGGCAGCAACGAGCCGCCGGTCGGTCCGGACTATGCGGCCGAGGCGGCGCCGACCTATTTCAACTGGCGCAAGATTTCGATCTACGGCGGCTCGAACGAGATCCAGCGGAACATCGTCGCAAAGGCCATTCTAGGGTTCTGAGGCCATGCGCCGACACGTCATGTTGCCGTGGCTGTCGTGCTCTTAATGGAACCGGCGTGGGAATTGCGGGTTGGTTGCGATTGCGTGCAACTATGGAGAGCCTGATGACCAAAAGCCGTATTTCGTCCCGCACCTTGCTGTTGGCACTCGCGTTGGCTGCCCTGGCGCCAGCGTTGAGCGCTTGCAACACCACGGCCGGCGCGGGTCAGGATCTTGGTGCCGCCGGCCGCGCCGTGACGCGCGGGGCCGACGACGTGAAGAATGGCCTGTAGCCCAACACGGATCGTTAACTTCTGGGGCGTAAGGGGTTAGCGGGGCGAAGCGTTTCGTCTACGCTGACCCCAACGCGAACCGGAGGGGACGGCATGGACTTCGATCTTAGCGACGAGCAGCGGCTGCTTAAAGACAGCGTCGACCGCATGATCGCCGATCGCTACGGCTTCGAGGCGCGCAAGGGCTATCGGGCAGCGCCCAAGGGTTGGAGTCGGGAGGTCTGGACGCAGTTCGCTGACCTGGGATTGCTGGGATTGCCGTTCACAGAGGCGCAAGGCGGCTTCGGCGGCAGCCCAGTGGACACTGCGCTCGTTATGGAGGCTTGCGGCCGGGCTTTGGTGGTCGAACCCTACTTCGCCACCATTGTGGCGTGTAGCACATTGCTGCGGCATGCGGCGTCCGAGGCCCAATTGGCAGCGTTGGTGCCCGGCATCGTCGCCGGGGAACGTGTCCTGGCCTATGCGCAGGTCGAACGGCAGTCCCGTCACAGTCTCAACGACATCGTGACGCGGGCAGAGCGCGACGGTGACGGCTGGCGTATCACCGGGGACAAAAGCCTGGTGCTGCATGGTGACAGCGCCGACACCCTGCTCGTGACGGCACGGACCGCCGGCGAGCACCGGGAGCGCCACGGCGTTGGCCTGTTTCTGGTGCAGGCCGACGCTCCCGGCGTGACCCGGCGCGGCTATCCGACCCAAGACGGCATGCGCGCCGCGGAGGTCAGTCTGGTCAACGCATCCGCCGAGGCGTTGGGCGACCCGGCCGAGGCGCTTCCGGTGCTGGAGCGCGCCAACGACGAGATGCTGGCGGCATTGTGCGCGGAGGCGGTGGGCGTGATGGACGCGATGCACGCCATGACGGTCGACTACATGAAGACCCGCAAGCAGTTTGGCCGCGCCATCGGCGACAACCAGGCATTGCAGCACCGGGCCGTGGACATGTACGTGTCCTTGGAGCAGGCGCGCAGCATGGCGCTGTACGCGACGATGATGGCGAGCGAGCCGGACCCGCTGGAGCGCCAGCGCGCCATGCACGCCGCCAAGGTGCAGATCGGCCGCAGCGGCCGGCACATCGGGCAGGAATCCGTGCAGTTGCACGGTGGCATCGGCGTCACGATGGAGTACGCCGTCGGCCACCACTTCAAGCGCATGACGATGATCGAGCGCGGGTTCGGCGACACCGACAGCCATCTGGCGGCGCTGGCCCGGTTGGGTGGCCTGATCGCTGCCTGATGGCAGTGGCGGCCATCATGGCCTATACGCGCGCAATGAAATCCATTGTTGCCCTATGGGTGTTGCTGGCGGCCGTCCCGGCCTTGGCAGAAACAGCCTCCCCGTTCGTCGACTGCGAGACGGCCATCGCCGCCGCGGAAAAGGCGCCGCGCATCCCGGACAAGCTGATGCCGGCGATCTCGCGGGTGGAGAGCGGGCGGCTCGACCCCGTGACCAAGCGTGTGCGCGCCTGGCCCTGGACGATCAACGTGGAGGGCGCTGGGTTCTTCTTCGACGCGAAGGACCAGGCGGTGGCGGCCGTGCGCGCGTTGCAGGCGCGCGGCGTCCGGTCGATCGACATTGGCTGCATGCAGGTCAACCTGATGCACCATCCCACGGCGTTCGCCAGCCTGGACGATGCGTTCGAGCCGGTGGTGAATGCGCGCTACGCCGCGCAGTTCCTGATGGCGCTCCACCGGCAGACCGGCGATTGGAGCCTGGCAGCAGCGAACTACCACTCGGCGAACGTCGACCGCGGGGAGAACTACCAGCGGCGGGTGTTTGGCCGGGTCATGACCCCCATGGGCACCAAGGCTGCGCCGGCCGTCGGCCCCTACGGCGTGTGGCCGCCACCCGGCAGCACCTATGCCGCACTGCCGCCGGTGGAGTTCGCGTTCGGCGCCTTTGGCGCGGCGCCCGGCCGGGTCGCCGTGCAACTGCCGCCTTTGCAGCAGCGCCGGTAGGGTGCTGGCATTGTTTTTGCTCTGTGCTGAGGCATGACCGCGCTTAGGGATGACCAGCGGCAACCGGAGTCGAGACGATGAAAGCTAGATGCCTGCTCGCCGCGTTCGTCCTAGCGGCCGGCCTCACCGCGGCCGTGGCGCAAGCCAAGGAGTACTCTGCGCTGCGGTTCGGCATGGACGCCGCCTATCCGCCGTTCGAGAGCGTCAACTCAAAAGGCGAGATCGTCGGCTTCGAGGTCGACTATGCCAAGGCGTTGTGCGAGCGGATGAAGGTAAGCTGCACGTTCCAGAACCAGGATTGGGACGGTATTATTCCCTCGTTGATGGCCGGCAAGTTCGACGTGATCTTCTCCAGCATGAACATCACCGCCGAACGGGCAAAGCGGGTGTTGTTCTCAGATGTGTACTACGCGACGCCGCCCGTCATCGCGACCTCCGCCGGCAACAAAAGTGACGATGTCTCCCCGGCGGCCCTGAAAGGCAAGTCGATCGGCACGCAGTCCTCCACGATCCATGCCAACTACCTGGAGCGTTTCTACAAGGACTCCGACATCAAGCTTTATCCGACCCAGGATGAGCCAAACCAGGACCTGGCAAGCGGACGTCTTGACTATGTGGTGGGCGACGGCCTCGTGACCAAAGAGTTCATTGAAAAGAAAGGTGACGGCTGCTGCCGCATTGTGGCGACCATTGCCCGCGTACCGGACATCCACGGCCCCGGCGTGGGCGCCGCCTTCCGGCCCGACGACACCGAACTGCGCGACAAGTTCAACAAAGCTATCGCCGAGCTGGACGCGGACGGGACGTATGCCAAGCTCGCGGCCAAGTACTTCACCGTGGACATCCGGGGCAAGTAGCCGCAGCGCTAGGGCGGGACCATGCTCGGCTTGCTGTTTGGCCCGGATGGATGGATCGGCCTCTTGCTCGAAGGGGCCACCGTTACGATTGGCTTGGCCGTGGCCACGGTTCCGTTCGGTTTCGGCGGCGGGCTGGCGCTCGCAGTGCTGCAGAACTCGGGTGGCCGCGTCGTCCGGGCACTCTGCGCCGCCTACACCGGGTTCTTCCGCGGCATCCCGGACCTCCTGGCGCTGTTCATCGTGTACTTCGGCCTGCAAGCGCTTATCGACCAAGCCGGCAAGGCGCTCGGCCTCGCGATGCACCTGGAACTCCATGCGATGGTCGCCGGGGTGATCGCGTTGGCTGTGGTGGTGGCCGCCTATTCCAGCGAGGTCTGGATCGGCGCAATCGGCGCGGTTCCGTCGGGCCAGGTCGAGGCGGCGCTGTCGCTCGGCCTGACACGGCGGCAGGCGTTCCGCCGGGTCGTGCTGCCGCAGTTGCTGCGCGTGGCGCTGCCCGGCCTCGGCAACATCTGGACCATTTTGCTGAAGGACACCTCGCTGATCTCGACGCTTGCGGTCCTGGACTTGCTGCGCGCGGCGTCGGAGGCGAGCCGCAGCACTCGCGCGCCGCTGCTGTTCTACAGCATAGCAGCCGGGTTCTACCTGGTGCTGAGCATCGGGTCGGGCCTCGTGCAGGCGGCATTGGAGCGCAGGGCCAGCCGGGGCTACGCCTGATGCTGGCGTCGCTCCAGGCGGCGGTCCCGTTGCTGTTCGACTTCGACCTGCTGCAGAACTATGGCGGGCGCCTGGTCGCGGGCCTATGGATCACGCTCAAGGTCGTCAGCGTCTCATGCGTCCTGGGTTTCGGGCTGGCCTATCCGATCTGCCGGGCGCGCATGTCGCGGAGCCGGCTGCTGTCCGGCGCGGCGCTGGCCTATGTCACCTTTTTTCGCGGCACGCCGCTGCTGTGCCAACTCTACCTGGTCTACTACGGCGCCGGCGAGATCCGCCCGGCGCTAACCGACCTGGGCCTATGGTGGTTCTTCCGCGATGCCTATTTTTGCTGCATCTTTGCCTTCACGCTGAACACCGCCGCCTACCAGTCCGAGATCATGCGCGGCGCGCTGGCCTCGGTGCCGCGCGGCCAGGTCGAGGCGGCGATGGCGCTCGGCTTGGGCCGGTTCGCCACCAACCGGCGCGTGGTCTGGCCGCAGGCGGCCCTGGTGGCGATCCGCCCCATGGGCAACGAGCTGATCACCGTCATCAAGGCCAGCGCCCTGGCCGCCATCGTGACCCTGCTGGACCTGATGGGGCAGACGCGCTTCGTCTTTTCCCGCACGTTCGACTTCTCGGTCTACCTATACTGCGCGGTGCTCTACCTCATGCTGACGGAGGCGGTCCGCCGCGTGCTGGGCTGGGTCGAGCGCCGCAACTCGCTGCACCTGCGCGCCGCCGGCGCCGCAGCGGCGCAGGCGTCGCCCGGAACGGTGCGGACGACGCCTGTGGCGGCCTCTACTCGGCGGCCGACGCCAGCTTGAAGTTGCGGAACTGCTGCCGGAGCGCGAGCTTGTTCAGCTTGCCCGTTGCGGTGTGCGGCAGTTGGTCCACGACCACAACCTCGTCCGGGGTCCACCATTTGGCGATCTTCCCGGCATAGCTCGCCAGCAGTTCAGCGGAATCGATGGTGCGGCCGGGCTTGGCGACGACGATCAGCAGCGGGCGCTCGTCCCATTTCGGATGCCGCGCGCCGACGATCGCGGCCTCGGCCACGTCCGGATGGTCAACCGCAATGTTCTCCAGCGCGATGGAGCTGATCCACTCGCCGCCGGACTTCACGATGTCCTTGGTGCGGTCGGTGATCTCCATCAGGCCGTGCGCGTCGATGGTGGAGACGTCCCCGGTGGCGAACCAGCCCTCGGCGTCGGTGGCGTCGGCCTCGGCGTTGAGGTAGCGGCGCGTGACCCAGGGGCCGCGCACCATCAGGTTGCCGAAGGTCGTGCCGTCCCAGGGCAGCTCCGTGCCGGCGTCGTCCACGATCTTGAAATCGAGGCCCGGCACGGCACGGCCCTGCTTGTATTGCAGGGCCTTGACGTCCTCGGTGGCGAGGCCCTCAAAGCCGGGCTTCGGGCTGTAGTAGGTGCCGAGCGGGCTGGTCTCCGTCATGCCCCATGCATGGTCCACCCGCACCCCGTACTCGTTGGCGAAGGTGTCGATCAGCATGGGCGGGCAGGCCGACCCGCCGCAGATCAGGCGTTGCAGGGTGTCGAGCTTGCCGCCGGTGGCGCGGAGGTGCTGCAACAGGCCCATCCAGACCGTGGGCACGCCGGCGGACATCGTCACGCGCTCATTGTTCATCAGCGTCTGCATGCTGGCGCCGTCGAGGTAGCGGCCCGGCATGATCAGGCTGGCGCCCACCATGGGCGCGGCGTAGGGGGTGCCCCAGCCGTTGACGTGGAACATCGGCACCACCGGCAGCACTCGGTCGACGCTGCGCAGGCCCAGCACGTCCGGCAGGTTGATCGCATAGGCGTGGATGAGGGTGCTGCGGTGGCTGTACAGCACGCCCTTTGGCCGCCCGGTGGTGCCCGAGGTGTAGCACAACGCGCTGGCCAGCTCTTCGTCGAGGCGCGGCCAGGCGAAGTCGTCGTCGGCGTCGGCCAGCAGCGTCTCGTAGCACAGCAGCTCCTGGCCCGGCGCCAGCGCCACCTCTGGCATTGCCTCCGGGTTCGCCAGCATGACGACGGCGCGGACACCAGGGACCAGCGGCGCAATGGCGGCGAGCAGCGGAACGAAGGTGGTGTCGGCGCACAGGATGGTGCTGCCGGCGTCGTTCAGGATATGCGCAATGTCGTCCGGCGCCAGGCGTGGGTTCACGGTGTGGATGATCGCCCCCATGCCGGACACGGCGTAGTACAGCTCCAGGTGGCGGTGCCCGTTCCAGGCCAAGGTCGCAACGCGGTCGGACGGCTGGACGCCCAGGCGCAGCAGCGCGCGGGCGAGGGTGCGGGCGCGGCGCTCGATCCCGGCGTAGTTGGTGCGGTGGATGGTGTCCTCGGTGGTGCGGGACACGACCTCGGCGCTGGCATGGTGGCGCGCGGCGTGGGTGATGATGGACGAGATCAGCAGCGGCTGCGATTGCATCAATCCGAACATGGGCGCTTCCTAAGCTTGAGCCATCTGGGTGCGGCGGTATCCTAGAATGGCCGGATTGGGCCGCGGTGTCACGATACGGTTTCGGCGTGGGACGGTTTCAGCGTGGGTTTGATAAGCGTGGTGAGGTAAGACAGGCTGTAACCGTGGGGAGAGGGTGATGAACGTGGCGCAGGTGACGATCCAAAGACAAGGGGACTCGGTCGGGGTGGAGCTTCCGAATGACATTCGGACCCGAATGGATTTGAAGGTCGGCCAGCAGATGATTATGATTGAGCTCCAAAATGGTATTAAGCTTGTAAAGCACAATGCTGCCCTCGAAAGGCAATTCAGCATTGCGCGGAAGTTTTTGGAAGAGCAGGCCGATATACTTGAAGGCTTAGCCGAGTATGACAAAGGTTGAGTTTCTGGACGCCAACGTTGTTTTGTATTTGCATGATGCAGTAGTATTTCTGTTTGGTGGCAAACCTGGCTTGCGAGACGCTGGCCTGCTTGAGAGTGCCGTGCTTCGAGCTTCAAACAAACTGGCCTATGCTGACTCAGAACTCTTGGACGTCTTTGACCTCGCTGCGGCCCACGCGTTTGGCCTGGCAAAAAATCACGCCTTCAATGACGGGAACAAGCGCACCGGATGGGCAGTCGCGGTCGCGTTCCTGAAGTTGAATGGTGTTGAAGTCGAGGCTCCGAGGGGCGTTGGAGTTGCCAACATGGTCAACCTCGCCACAAACGGCTTGTCAGTGGATGGCTCTGCGACATGGTTGCGTCTGCTTGCCCGGCCGCCCGCAGATGACGCAGACCTGTGAGTTGAAGCCGGCCTGCGTCTGGCCTACCGTCAACCCGGCAACAAAAAAGGCTCACCATGTCCGGCTTCGCCAGCACCAAGGACCTCGCGGACAAGGCTATCAGCTTCGATGAACTGGCGCCGGGCCTGTACGGCCACACCGCCGAGGGCGATCCGAACAGCGGCGTCGTGGTCGGCGACGACAGCGTGCTGGTCGTGGACGCGCAGGCGACCCCGTTGATGGCCGCCGACGTGATCGCCCGCATCCGCACCGTCAACGACAAGCCGGTCCGCCACGTCGTGCTGAGCCACTACCACGCCGTCCGCGTGCTGGGCGCCAGCGCCTACAAGGGCGCAGAAATCATCGCGTCCGACGTGTGCCGCCACATGACGGCCGAGCGCGGGCAGCAGGATACCGACAGCGAGATCGGCCGCTTCCCGCGCCTGTTCCGCGGGCAGGACAGCATCCCTGGGCTGACCTGGCCGACGCTGACGTTCCAGAAACGCATGACGCTGTACCTTGGCAGCCGCGAGGTGCAGATTATCCACATCGGGCGCAGCCACACCGCGGGGGACACGGTCGTCTGGCTGCCAAAGGAGCGCGTGCTGTTCAGCGGCGATGTCGTGGAGTTTGGCGCGACACCCTATTGTGGCGACGCGCACTTCGCCGACTGGCCGGCGACGCTCGCCGCGGTGCAGGCCCTGGGGGCGGAGGCGCTGGTGCCGGGCCGGGGCCGCGCGTTGCGGAACGCCGCCGAGTGCGCCGAGGCGATCGAGGGCACACGGGCCTTCACCAGCGACCTGTTCGGGATCGTGCGCCGCGCCTCGGCGGGCGGGGCCGAGTTGAAACAGGTCTACGACCAGGCCATGGCAGAGATGCGCCCTAAATACGGGCATTGGGTCATCTTCGAGCACTGCATGCCGTTCAACGTGACCCGCGCGCATGACGAGGCACGCGGCCTCGACCATCCGCGCATCTGGACCGCCGAGCGCGACATCGAGATGTGGCAGGCCCTTGAGCGAGGGGCGCAGGTCCCGGCCGCGGAGACCTGATGCCCTACGCCGCCCCCCGCTACGCCGTGACGCCGCCGCCCTCGGGCAAGGCGCACCACCCGGCGGTCGTGGTGGGCGGCGGGCTGGTCGGGCTGACCCTGGCGCTCGACCTGGCGCAGCGCGGCGTGGCAGTGGTCGTGCTGGACGACGACGACACCGTGAGCACCGGCAGCCGGGCCATCTGCTTCGCCAAGCGCACGCTGGAGATTTTCGGGCGGTTGGGCCTGGGGCCGCGCATGCTGGCCAAGGGTATAACTTGGAACAGGGGCCGCGTGTTCTTCGGCGAGCGCCAGCTTTTCGACTTCGACCTGCTGCCGGAGGACGGGCACGAGTACCCGGCCTTTATCAACCTGCAACAATATTATGCCGAGCAGTGGCTGGTCGAGGCATGCGAGGCAACGGGGCTCGTGGACCTACGCTGGCAGCACAAGGTCTCGGCGGTGGACAGCAGGGCGGATGGCGCGGCCGTCACCGTCGAAACCGCGTCCGGGCCGTATGCGCTGACGACGGACTGGCTTGTGGCGGCCGACGGCGCACGCAGCTTCGTGCGTGGCTGCCTCGACCTGCCCTTCGTCGGGAAAACCTTCCGAGACCGTTTCTTAATCGCCGACGTGGTGATGCGGGCCGAGTTCCCCACCGAGCGGTGGTTCTGGTTCGATCCGCCGTTCCACCGCAACCAGTCGGCCCTGCTGCACAAGCAGCTAGACGACATTTGGCGCATCGACCTGCAACTCGGCTGGGACGCCGACCCCGAGGAGGAGCGGCGGCCCGAGCGCGTGATCCCCCGCGTGCGGGCCATGCTGGGGCCGGACGTGCCGTTCGAGCTGGAGTGGGTCAGCGTCTACACCTTCCGCTGCCGCCGGCTGGAGCGGTTCGTGCATGGCCGCGTGGTGTTCGTCGGCGACAGCGCGCACCAGGTCAGCCCGTTCGGCGCACGCGGCGGCAACGGCGGGGTGCAGGACGCGGACAACCTGGGCTGGAAGCTGGCGGCGGTCATCCAGGGCCAATCTGATCCGGCGCTGGTCCACACCTACGACGACGAACGCATCGTGGCGGCGGACGAGAACATCCTGCACAGCACCCGCGCCACCGACTTCATCACGCCAAAGTCGGACGCCGCCCGCGCCTACCGCGACGCGGCGCTGGCGCTGGCGGCGCACCATGCGTTCGCGCGTCCGCTGGTGAACTCCGGCCGGCTGTCGCGGCCGGCGCGCTTGCTGGACAGCCCGCTCAACGCGCGGGACAGCAACGCATGGCCGGGCTGCCTGCCGCCGGGCACGCCGGCCGCCGACGCGCCGATGACGTGCGCGGGAGCGCCCGATTGGCTGCTGCGCCGTCTGGCCGGGCCAGGCTTTTCCCTCCTGGTGTTCGGGCCTGCGACGCCGGATGTGCCCGGCGTGACCACGGTCCGCATCGCGCCGGATGCGCTGCACGACGTGCGCGGCCTGGCAGCGCAGCGCTATGGGGCGATGCCCGGCGCCTGCGTGCTGCTGCGGCCGGACCAGCACGTGGCGGCGCTGTTCCGCCGGTTCGACCGGGACCGGGTGGCGGCTGCCGTCGCCCATGCCATGGGACTTGCGGCATCAGCGCGTTTGGAGCGGGTTGCCTGATGCTCGACCTGACGCCGCGGCTTGCCGACCCTGACGGGCTGTTCGCGGCCCTGGTGGCGGCGCACGAGGGGCTGAAGCCGGCCGCGTCCCGTCGCCTCGATGCGGCCCTGGTGCTGTTGCTGGCCAACCACATCGGCGACGACAGTGTCGTGCTGGCCGCCATCCAGGCCGCACGCTCGGCGGAGCAGCCGTTGTGAACGCTACGCAGCCGCCGGGCACGACGGCCAGCCTGCAACAGCACTTTGACCCCGGCAACCCGGAGCCTCGCACATGAAGATCGACCACACCCACGATCCCGCCCTGCAAAGCTGGGTGCCCAGCGCCAACGGCCATGCGGACTTCCCGATCCAGAACCTCCCGCTCGGCATATTCGGCCCACTGGCGGGAGCGCCGCGCGGCGGCATCGCAATCGGCGACATGATCCTCGACCTGCGCGCCGTGCACGGGGAAGGGCTGCTGGACGAGGAGGCGCAGGCAGCCGTCCACGCTTGCATCGGCCCGTCGCTCAACCCGTTCCTCGCGCTGGGCGCCGCACCCCGCCTTGCGCTGCGCGACGCCATCAGCGCGCTGTTGCAGGAGGGTTCGGACGAGCGCCCGCACTTGCTCCACCCGGCCGCGGACTGCATCGCCTACTTGCCGGCGCACGTCGGCGACTACACGGACTTCTACGCCGGCATCCACCACGCCGAGGCGGTAGGCAAGCTGTTCCGGCCCGAAGCGCCCTTGCCGCCGAACTACAAGTGGGTGCCGATCGGCTACCACGGCCGGGCAAGCAGCCTGCGGCCGAGCGGCGCCGAGGTGCGGCGGCCGAACGGGCAGCGCAAGCCGGCCACAGAGGCCGTCCCGACCTTCGGACCCAGCCGGAACCTCGACTACGAGGTCGAGCTGGGCATCTGGGTTGGCCAGGGCAACGCGCTCGGCACCGCCATCCCGATTGCCGGCGCGGCGGAACACATCGCCGGGTTTTGCCTGCTGAACGACTGGTCCGCGCGGGACATCCAGGGGTGGGAGTACCAACCGCTCGGCCCGTTCCTGGCCAAGAGCTTCTCCACCACTATCAGCCCCTGGATCGTGACCCCCGAGGCGCTGGCGCCGTTCCGTGCGCCGCAGCCGCCCCGTCCCGATGGCGACCCGGCGCCGCTGCCCTACCTGCACGATGCCGCGGACCAGGCCGGCGGCGCGCTGGACCTTGAGCTCGAAGTCCTGTTGATCACGGCGCAGATGCGCAAGCAGGGCCTGGCGCCGCACCGGCTGTCGATCGGCTCGTCGCTCGCGCTCTACTGGACGCCGGCGCAACTGCTGGCGCACCATGCGAGCGGCGGGTGCAACCTGAACCCTGGGGACCTGTTCGGCACGGGCACGATCTCGGCGCCGACCAGCGACGGGTGCGGCAGCCTGCTGGAGATCACCCAGGGCGGCCGTGCCCCGATTACGCTGCCATCGGGCGAGGAGCGGCGCTTCCTGGAGGATGGGGACGAGGTGATCCTGTGCGCCCGCGCCAAACGGCCCGGCGCGGCGTCAATCGGCTTCGGGCCGTGCCGCGGGATCATTACTATGGCGCTCTGAACGGGGCCGCAGCGGCAGGACCTGCAAACAGCGTCACGTCATGGTCCGGCTTGCTGATGCGTCCCGGAATGGAGTAGCCCTGGGGATCGAACCTAGGGGGCGCCCATGCAGGTTAAGAATGTGAAGAAGGTCGTTCTCGCCTACTCCGGCGGGCTGGACACCAGCGTCATCCTGCGTTGGCTGCAAACCACCTACCAATGCGAGGTCGTGACCTTCACGGCCGACCTCGGCCAAGGCGAGGAGCTGGAGCCGGCCCGGCGCAAGGCCGAACTGTTCGGCGTGAAAGAGATTTTTGTCGACGACCTGCGGGAAACCTTCGTGCGGGACTTCGTCTTCCCGATGTTCCGCGCCAACACGGTGTATGAGGGCCAGTACTTGCTCGGCACCAGCATCGCGCGCCCGTTGATCGCCCAGCGGCAGATCGAGATCGCCGAGCTAGTCGGCGCCGACGCGGTCGCGCACGGCGCCACGGGCAAGGGCAACGACCAGGTCCGCTTCGAGATCGCCTACTACGCGCTGAAGCCCGACATCAAGGTGATCGCCCCCTGGCGCGAGTGGGACCTGACAAGCCGCACCCGGCTGCTGGAGTTCGCTGAGGCCAACCAAATCCCGATCGCCCGCGACAAGCGGGGCGAGGCGCCGTTCAGCGTGGACGCGAACCTGCTGCACTCCTCCTCGGAGGGCAAAATGCTGGAGGACCCGGCTGAGGAGGCACCGGAGGTCGTCTATCAGCGCACCATCCGGCCAGAGGACGCACCGGACCAGTCGACGGTCATCAGCGTCGACTTCGAGCATGGCGACCCGACCGCGATCGATGGCGTCGCGATGTCGCCTGCGGCCTTGCTAGCCCGGCTAAACGAGCTGGGCCGGGCGAACGGCATTGGCCGGCTGGATTTGGTCGAGAACCGCTTCGTCGGGATGAAGTCGCGCGGGGTGTATGAGACGCCGGGCGGGTCCATCCTGCTGGTGGCGCACCGGGGCATCGAGAGCATCACCCTGGACCGCGAGGCGGCGCACCTGAAGGACAGCCTGATGCCGCGCTACGCCGAGCTGATCTACAATGGCTTCTGGTTCAGCCCGGAGCGGCGCATGCTGCAGGCGGCAATCAACGAGAGCCAGCATAGCGTGAGCGGCCGGGTGCGGCTGCGGCTGTATAAGGGCAACGTGAGCGTGGTCGGACGGGAGAGCCCGAACAGCCTGTATTCGATGAAGGTCGTGACGTTCGAGGACGACCAGGGCGCCTATGACCAGACCGACGCGCAGGGCTTCATCAAGCTGCAGGCGCTGCGGTTGCGGCTGGGCGCCATGGCAGGGCGGCGCGGCGGATCGCTTTAAGGGGGGGGATGTGATGACGCTTTCCATGTTTCAGGCTGCTGTACCGCCGTGCCTGCAAATGATGGGTGCGCTGGGCGGCGTGTTGGGGAAGGCGGCTGCGCATTGCGAGGCGCACAAGATCAACCCGGCGGTGCTGCTCGGCTACCGGCTGTTCCCCAACATGCTTGCGTTGACGTGGCAGGTCCAGACTGCCGCCGACTTTGCCAAGGGCGGCTGCGCCCGGCTGGCCGGCGTCGAAGCGCCGAAGTTCGACGACACTGAGACGACGTTTGCCGAACTGCAAGCCCGGCTTGACCGCAGCGCGGAGTTCATCGGCAGTTTAACACCGGATCAGATCGATGGATCGGAGGAGCGGGAGATTGTCCTTAAGGTTGGCGGCAACGAGATGCGCTTTCGGGGTCAGCCTTATCTGCTGAACTTCATGCTGCCCAACCTGTATTTCCATGCCACCACAGCCTACGGCATCCTCCGGCACAATGGCGTGGAGATCGGCAAGCGCGACTTCATCGGCAGCGTGCCGGGGCTGGGCTAGGTCCCGCTCGAATGGCGCTATGGTTTAGGTGGCCTGCGGCTCATTTTGTTCTGATGCGACGGCCGATCCCGCCGTCCGGCACCCCGACGTTTGCGCAACTTATCTGCCCAACGATGCTCTTGTTGGGCGAGGACGATCCCCGCGTCATCGCGGCGCGGGAACTTGTTCCTTCAATCGTGGGAGAGAGGCTGAAAATAGATGAGCGACCAACCTGAAAATATAATGCTGGTCTACCTGCGGCGCATTGACGCCAAACTGGACCGCCTTGCCGAAGACGTGGCCGACCTCAAGCAACGCATGACGGCACTTGAGATACAGGTCGCCAAGCTGGCTGCAACCGAGGCGAGCCACTATGGCAACACGTCGCTGCGCATCGACTGCATCGAGGTACGGCTGGACCGCATCGAGCGCCGCCTGGACCTGGTGCCCACGCCATGAAGTTCGAGGTCGAGATGGCCTGCATGGTGCAGGTTTACATGACGCTGACGGCCGACGTGGTGGACGAGGCCACGGCGCGCGGCCTCGCCAACGAGGCGGTCACCTGCTTCAACGCCAACCCGCTCATGACGATCCCCGACGCGATCGGCAAGGCTGGCCGTCAAAGCGCCGAGGTTCGACGACACTGAAACGACGTTTGCCGAACTGCAAGCCCGGCTTAACCGCAACGCGAAGTTCATCAGCACCCTGACGCCCGATCAGATCGATGGATCGGAGGAGCGGGAGATCGTTCTTAAGATTGGTGACAACGAGATGCGTTTTCGGGGGCAGCCGTATCTGGTGGACCTCATGCTGCCCAATCTGAATTTCCGTGCCACAACGGCCTACGACATCCTTCGGCACAATGGCGTGGGGATCGGCATTGTGTCAAGAAGACGCGCGAGCGTCATGCTGTACGAGAGATGAAGGAGGACCCTTCGGAGCCGTCCTGTAGGGGGAGGCTTCAAACCGCC
>JAABUV010003662.1_pt1 | contig 19304 bp, 16 predicted proteins | sample 5559971 | NCBI WGS metagenome assembly JAABUV01 (sample SAMN10711881, study PRJNA513362) | rock metagenome | isolation source: Antarctica rocks | place: Antarctica: Victoria Land, Knobhead nord | collected 2015-12-19
CAACACGGTCCCGGTCGACGCCTACCGCGGCGCGGGCAAGCCGGAGGTGAACTACCTGATGGAGCGGCTGATCGACGCGGCAGCACCCGTCGTCGGCATTGAACGGACCGAACTGCGCCGCCGCAACCTGGTCCGCCAGTTCCCGCACCGCACCGCAATGGGGACGACGATCGACGGCGGCGTGTTCGCCGGCAACATCGACCTGGCCCTCGCCGCCGCTGGCCACGCCGGGTTCGCCGCCCGGCGCGACGCAGCGCAGCGCCGTGGCCTGCTGCGCGGCATCGGCGTCACCTGCTTCATGGAGACCGCCCGCGGCGCGCCGAACGAAGGCGCGGAAATCCGCTTCGAGGCCGATGGCCGGGTCGTGCTGCTGGTCGGCACGCAGTCCAACGGACAGGGGCACGAAACCAGCTTCCCACAGGTCGCCGCCGACCGCCTCGGGCTGCCGATCGAGGCTTTCAGGTATGTCCAGGCCGACACCGACAGCGTGCGGGACGGCAACGGCCATGGCGGCGCGCGGTCCCTGCACATGGGCGGCGCGGCGCTGGTCGCCGCCATCGACGCCGCGGTCGCGAAGGGCCGCCGGGCCGCGGCCGAACTGCTGCAAGCGCGGGAGGACGAGGTGGTTTTCGCCGCTGGGCGCTTCCAGGCCGGGAGCCGCAGCGTGGGGCTGCTCGACGTCGCGCGTGAGGCTGCACTCGACAGCTACGTCTGGAACCTGCTCGACCTCATCACCTTCCCCAATGGCTGCCACGTCGCCGAGGTCGAGGTCGATCCGGAGACCGGGCAGGTGGCGCTGGTGGCCTACGCCGCCGTCGACGACTTCGGGACGGTGGTGAACCCCATGCTGACAATCGGCCAGGTGCAGGGCGGCGTCGCGCAGGGAGTCGGCCAAGCCATGCTGGAGCGCACGGTTTATGACCCCGCGAGCGGCCAACTGCTGACAGGCTCGTTCATGGACTACACGTTGCCGCGCGCGGCGGACCTGCCCGGGCTCGACATCCGGCTGAACGGCGTGCCAACCGGCGCCAACCCGTTGGGCGTGAAGGGCGCAGGCCAGGCCGGCGCCATGGCCGCGCCGCAGGCGGTGATGTCAGCGGTCCTGGACGCGCTGGCGCCGCTCGGCGTGGGGCACATCGACATGCCGGCTACGCCCGAGCGGGTCTGGCATGCCATGCAGCAGGCGAGGAGCCGCACCGCGTGACGTTCTCCGCCGTGGACTCCGCGCTGCTCGGCCCGCTGTTCGCGACCGCGGCCATGCGCGCGGCGTTCTCCGACCAGGCGCGGCTGGCTGCGATGCTCGAAGCGGAGGCAGCGCTGGCTCGTGTGCAGGCCCGGCTCGGCCTGGTTCCCGACACGCTGGCGCCAGCCATCGAGGCGGTCCATGCCGACAGCCTGGACGCTGCGGCGCTGGGCACGCAGACCGCGCTGTCCGGCGTGCCCGCCATCCCCTTCGTCCGCGCCGTGCAGGCCCGGCTTCCCAAGGAGCTGGAGCGGTCGTTCCACAAGGGCGCCACTACGCAGGACATCCTGGACACGGCGCTCGCGTTGCAGATGCGGGCGGCGCTGGCGCTGGTCACGGCCGACCTCGGCACGGTCATGGACGGTTTGGCCGGGCTTGCCGCCGGGCACCGGGCGACCCCATGCGTCGGCCGCACTTACGGCCAGCACGCGGCCCCGCTGACGTTCGGCTTCAAGGTGGCGGTCTGGCTCTCTGGCGTCGCGGACCTGGCGGAGCGCCTGCCGGAGTTGCGGCCACGGCTGCTGGTGGCGTCGCTGGGCGGACCCGTTGGCACCCTGGCGGGCCTCGGCGAGCATGGCCCGGCGGTCGCGGACGGATTTGCCCAGGCGCTCGGGCTGGGCGCCGTGCCAATTGCCTGGCACACGCGCCGGGCGGGCATGGCAGAGGCGGGCGCTTGGCTCGCGGCCTTGATGGGCGCGCTGGCCAAGATGGCGACTGACGTTGCCAACCTCGCCTCGACCGAGGTGGCCGAGGTCGCCGAACCCTGGGTGCCGGGCCGCGGCGGCTCGTCGGCCATGCCGCACAAGCGCAACCCGGTGTCCTGCACCGTCATCCTCGCCGCCGCCTCCGCCGCCAAGGGCCATGTCACGACCCTGCTGGACGCCATGGCCAGCGCGCACGAGCGCCCGGTGGGACTGTGGCACGCAGAATGGCACGCGCTTCCGAGCCTGTTTGGTCTGGCCTCCGGGGCGCTGCACGAGGCGGCGTCCCTGGCCCAAGGCCTGGTTGTCGATGCCCCGCGCATGCGCGCCAACATCGAACAAACGCGCGGCCTGCTGTTCGCCGACGCGGCGGCGGCCCGGCTGAGCCCGCGGCTCGGGCGGGAGGCCGCGCATGCACGGGTCGAGCAGGCAGCCGGCGAGGTGCGCCGCACCGGCGACGCCTTGCAGGCCGTGCTCGCCCGCGACCCGGCGCTGCACGATGTCGACCTCGTTGCCGCCTTCGACTTGGGCCCGGCCATCGCAGCGGCGGGTCCATGGGTCGACCGCGCCTTGGATCATGCCGCAGCGGTGCGGAAAACGCTGGCGGGGACATAGGGGAGCGGCATGGTCGCGTGGTCCGCCAAGCAGTATACCACCTTCGAGGACGAACGCACCCGCCCCGTGCGCGACCTGCTGGCAGCCGTGCCAGGTCGGGCGGCGTCGGCGGCCATTGATCTCGGTTGCGGACCCGGCAACTCCACCGAACTCCTATTGCAGCGCTTCCCTGACGCCGAGGTGACCGGGCTCGACAGCTCCCCCGACATGATCGCGGCGGCTCAGGCGCGGCTGCCGCAACTACGGTTCCAGGTGGCGGACATCTCGACGTGGGACGCGGCGGGGCCGTTCGATGCGATCCTGGCCAACGCCGTGCTGCAATGGCTGCCGGACCATGCTGGCCTGCTGCCGCGGCTGGCCGCCAAGCTGGCGCCGGGCGGCAGCCTCGCGGTGCAGATGCCGGACAACCTGGACGAGCCGGCGCACCGGATCATGCGGGAAGTGGCGGCCGATGGACCCTGGGCGGCCAAGCTCATGGCGGCTGCGGGCGTGCGGGCCGGCATGGGGACGCCCGATTGGTACTACGGCCTACTGCGTCCGCACTGTGCGCGGGTCGACGTGTGGCGCACGACCTACCACCATCCGCTTGCCGGCGGCGCGGATGCGGTAGTCGAGTGGTTCAAGGGCAGCGGCCTGCGTCCTTTCCTGGCCCCGTTGGACGCAGGCGAGCAGGCCGGGTTCCTGGCCGAATACCGCAGCCGGGTCGCCAGCGCCTATCCCGCTTTGGCCGATGGCAGCGTGTTGCTGCCCTTTCCGCGCCTATTCCTGGTTGGGACCCGCTGACACGGCGCCGGGACGGCCCGGCCATCGGCCCTAAAGGGCCAAGTTGGCGCTCGACATCCTCCGCCCATCAGCCAAAACTGTCTGCAACGCCCCCGCCAAGTCCTCAAGCTTGTAGGGCTTGCGCAGCACCGGCACATCCGGCGGCACCGCGGACGCGCCAGCGCCGGTGTACCCCGTCGTGAGCAGGACCGGCAGGCCAGGACGGCGACGGCCAGCCTCGCGGGCCAGGGTCAAGCCGTCCATGCCGCCCGGCATCAGCACGTCAGTGAACAGCAGGTCCACCGTGCGGCCATCCGCCAACGCCCCCAACGCCGCCGCCGCCGTGCTCACCCGTGTCGGCGCATGGCCCAACTGCGCCAGCATGTCGACCACCAGCGCCGCCACATCGTCGTCGTCCTCGCACACCAGCACGGCCGCGCCGGCCGCGGGCTGAAGCGCCTCGACCTTGGGCGGGCCGGCCAGCACGCAGGGCATGGCGCGCGTAGACACCGGCAGCAGGATCGACGCCGTGGTGCCCTGCCCCAGCCGGCTTTGCAGCCGCACGCTGCCGCCGCTCTGCCGGGCAAAGCCGTAGACCTGGGCGAGGCCGAGGCCAGTGCCCTCCCCCACGCCCTTGGTCGTGAAGAACGGCTCGAACACGCGGGCCTGGGTCGCCTCCGACATGCCGGTGCCGGTGTCAGTCACGGACAGCCGGACGAAGCAGCCGTCCAGCCCGTCAGGGTCAGTCAGGCCGTCCTGCGTCACCGGCTCGGCCTTGACCGTCAGCGTGCCGCCGCCCGGCATCGCGTCGCGCGCGTTCACCGCGAGGTTCAGCACCGCCAGCTCAAGCTCGTCGGGGTCCGCCTCGACCGGCGGCAGGCCCGGCGGCACCCGCAACACGGTGCGGATGTCGCCGCGCAGCGTGCGGGTCAGCAGCTCCCCCGCGCCGTCGCCAAGCCACGCGCCAGGGTCAATCGCCTCCGGCCGCAACGACTGGCGGCGCGCGACGGTCAGCAGCCGCTTGGTCAGCTCTCCCCCGCGCTGCGCGGCGCGGCGCACGCTCTCCAGCAGCTTGGCGCGGCGGTCAGGGTCCTGCACCCGGTCGATCAGCGTGAGGCCGCTCAGCACAACCTGGAGCAGGTTGTTGAAGTCATGCGCGACACCACCGGTGAGCTGGCCTATCGCCTCCATCTTCTGCGCTTGGCGAAGCCGGGACTCCAACAGGTTGCGGGCCGTCACGTCGCGGAACACCGCCAGCAGCCGGACAATGCGCCCGGCCGTCTCGCGCAGCGGCGTCAGCGTAGCCTCGAACGTGCCCGTGACGCTGGGGAAGCGCAGCTCCTCGGTGAAGCTCACGCCAGCGGCGGCCTCGACGCAGTGGCGGAACTGCTCGGAGATGCGGGCGGCCTGCTCGGCGGGCATGAACGCCTCGGCCGGCCTGCCGCGGATGCTCGCCGACCCCACCCCGGCGACGCGCTCGGCCATCGGGTTGGCGGCTTCAAACAGGAACTTGCCGCCGTGCGTCACGTGCACGACGAACATGCACTCGGGAAAGCCCTCGAACACCGCGCGGGACTGCGCCTCGCTCGCGGCCAAGGCTTGGGTCCGCTCCCGCACCCGCGCCTCCAACGTGGCGTTGAGGTCGCGCACGGCGAGCTGGCGGCTGCGGGCCCGCAACGCCGACCGGGCGGCGCTCGACAGGCTCTCGGCATTCAGCGGGCGCTCCAGCAGCATGGCGTTGCCCAACTGCTCCAAGATGGCGGCGCGACAGGGCGGGCGCGGACCGGACTGCTTGGTCGCCAACACGAGGAAGGGCAGGTCGGACCAGGCCAGCTGGTCCGCAACCAGCTTGAGCAGGGCCGGCAAGTCAGGGCCGGCCAGCGCCTCCTCGGTCACGACCACGGCGCCGCAGTCCTCGATCCCGGTTATCAGCGCCGCAAGGTCGCCGAGCGACGCGGCTGCGATGCCGGCGCGGGCCAGGACCTGCGCGATCACCTCCGCATCGCGCCCGCGCGGCGCCAGGATCAGGATGGGCAGCTCAGGCATCTCAGGCGTATGGGTTGGCCGTGTCCGCAGGGACGGCCTGCTCATCCCACACCGGGGAGCCGCCGAGCACGCCGTGGAAGCCCTTGAGCGGCGGTCCCACGACGACGCCAGCCGGGGCGATGATGAACTCCCGGATCGTGCGCTCGTGGTTCGCGGTGCGGGCCTTCACGACCGAGATCGCCTTGCGCACCTCGCCGTTGGCCTCGAAGTAGCGGAGCAGCACGATGCTGTCCGCAAGGTAGCTCAGGTCCACCTCCGCGGCGATCGACCCGATCATGCCATGCTGGGCCAGGACCAGGAGCGTGATGGCGCCCTGCTGGTTCAAGTAGGTCAGCAGCTCGTGCATTTGCAGCACGAGGTACTTTGCGCCCGGCATGCTCTGCATGTAGGCGTTCAGGCTGTCGATCACGATGAACTTCGCATGGCGTCGTTCGACCGCGGTACGGACATGGTGGGTGAACTCGCCGGGGGACATCTCCGCTGGATCGATCTGGCGCAGGGTGAGCTGGCCGGTGGCAATGAAGGGGCGCAGGTCCATGCCCAACATCGCCGAGCGGGCCAGCAAGGTCGGCATGCCCTCGTCGAACAGGAAATAGGCCGCGCTGTCGCCCCGGCGCAACGCCGCGACCAGGGCGCAGGTGGCCGTCGTCGTCTTGCCGGCGCCGGACGGCCCGATCAGCAAGGCATTGGTGCCGGGATAAAGGCCGCCGCCGAGCAGTTGGTCGAGCTCGGGGCTGCCGACGCTAACCGGGTTGTGGCCGAACTCGCTATGGTGCTCATGTGCGATGAGCCGGGGATAGGCCACGAGGCCGCCAGGCTCAATGCTGAAATCGTGGTAGCCGCCGCGGAACTGGCTGCCGCGCAACTTCACCACGCGGAGGCGTCGCCGCTCCGCCCCGAACTCGAATGCGACCTGCTCAAGCACGATTACGCCGTGCGCCAGGCTGTGCAGTTGCAGGTCGCCGCTGCCGGTCGAGGATTCCGCCGAGCGGTCGTCCAGCAGCAGGACGGTGCATTGCCTTTGCGTGAAGAAGTATTTCAGCGCGAGGACCTGGCGGCGGTAGCGCTGCGGGTTCTGCGCGAGCAGGCGGATTTCGCTCAAGCTGTCGAACACGACACGGGTCGGGTTCAATGCCTGCACACGGGCGATGACGGCACGCGCGGTTTCCCCAAGCTCCAGTTCCGACGGGTGCAGCACGGTCTGCTCGACCTCCGAGTCGAGGCCAGCCGCCGAGACGAGTTCGAATATGTCGATGCCGTCGAGGCTCCAACCATGGCTCTCGGCGACGGAGCGCAACTCGACCTCGGATTCGGAAAGGGTAATGTAGAGGACTGGCTCATCGTTGCGCACGCCTTCCAACAGAAAGCTGAGCGCCAGGGTAGTCTTCCCTGTTCCGGGAGTGCCTTCGATCAGGTAAACACGCTCCGTCTCCAACCCGCCCATCAGGACGGCATCAAGACCGGCGACGCCGGTTGACATTTTTGGATTAACTGACCGCCCTGTGTGTTGGCTCATGACGCCTGGCAACGGGCAAACAACCCTGGAAGTTCAAACGTCCAAGGTGCAAGCTTGGCTCAACGGGGGTAAACAGATCGTGCTCCGACTATCCCGCCCCGGCGCCACTGGCGATACTTAAACGCGGCGAAAGCGACGCCAGTGGCAATGATTACAACCGGCAGCAACAGGGCTGCAACCCAAAGCGCCAGGGCGGCGATGGCGAATGCTCCCGCCATAACGGCGACGATCGTAGCAGCCAACAACAGTTTGAATGATAACGGCGCACGCAGGCCGGACGGCTTGGTACGAAACGTGCCATCTGGCGACATGTCAAGCACTGGCGGGGTGCGGCTCACAGGCGGGATCATGGATAGGACGTGGCACGGCTTGTTTGTTGGTTCAAGGGTTGCCCTGGCGGACTGGCGAAGAACGTTTTCAGGGGTCGGCCATGCTTTGAGCGTCACGGCGTCCGCAACCAGCCTGAAAGTAGCGACTACGCTGGGAGAGACGGATGCGTAATGCTGCTCCATCCCTCTTTGCGCAGTCAACAGGCCCGCTCCTGCGCGCCAGATCAGGGCGTGCTGGGATCTTTGCCACTGGACGGCTCCACGTTCTCAGCGCCAACGCGGGTGCCGCCCAGCTTGTCGGCGCCGCCAGCGTCGGGAGCGCCAGGCTTCTTGTGGTTGCCAGTGTTCTGCTGGTCGTCAGTGTGCTTGATCGTCTCTTCAGTGTGAGGCTGCTTCATAGCGTGCGTCCTTAAAAGTCAGGGTGGAGCCTAGCGATAGAACGCACCTCGCGGCGGAGGTTGCATACACTCGGTGCGTCGGATGGCGCGGCAGGTCAGCGCTCGGCCGCCGGACGGCGCTGCGCGAGCGCCATGATCCCAGCGCCGACCAAACTGGCCATGAGGGTGACGATGATGACCAGGACGCGGGTGCGGTGCGCGACGCTGCGGGCCTCGCGTTCCTGCTCGTTGAGAACCACAGCCCGCTCGGCCGCAACCCGGTCCCAAAGTTCGCCGGGACCAGACAGCACGGCGTCGGCGTGCTCGCCGAGCGCTGGGCGGAGGGCCGCGAGACGGGCCGCGGCGTCGGGCGTGCGGGCGGCGGCCAAAACCTCGTCGAGCGTGCCGGTGCGGATCAAGGCGCGCTCCAGCGGGATCGAGGTGGCATAGGTCGCGAACAGGCCGGTCAGGCCGACAAGCGCGAAGCACATCAGGAGGAACGCTGTCCAGGTGGCGCGGTCGTTCATTGGTCAGCCTTTGCGGGTCCGGCAGATAGGGTTTGGCAGATATGGGTTGATGACCCGTGTCTGGCAGGCTGGTGTCTGGCAGGATGGAAGGGTTGGCCAAGAACGGCGCAGCACTTGCGCCGACACTTGCAGGCCAGCACTTGCATGTGGGGTTTGACCAAAGCGGTGCGGCTTGACACCTTGGCACGGCGTCGCTACCCCAGCGCGATCCCATTCATATCGTTTTTAATCAGGGTCGCCGGGCCCGAAGGTCGTGTCATGAAGATCCGCAACAGCCTTAAATCGGCCAAGCTCCGCGATAAGAACTGCCGTGTCGTGCGCCGCCATGGCCGCGTCTACGTGATCAACAAGAAAAACCCGCGCATGAAGGCCCGCCAGGGTTGACATCGGCCATTCTGCTGCGCTGAACGCACCTCGAAGCTCCGTTTCGGGGTATTTTTCCGTCTTGCCGCGCCCGCTGACCGGTTCCATGTTCAGGTGAAGCAACCGGGGGAACACAGCATGATCGCGCAACCGCCGCCCAAGGCCGACGTCATTGCCCGGCGCCCTGAAATTATTGCTGGGCTGCGTGCGCTGCTGCCTGAATCCGGCATGATCAGCGAGGCGCTGCGGCTCAAGCCCTATGAAACGGACGGACTGCCGGCCTACCGTCAGGTGCCACTCGCGGTCGTGTTGCCGGAAACGACAGAGCAGGTCGCGGCCGTGCTGGCCTTCTGCCACAAAAATGGTGTGCGCGTGGTGCCGCGTGGTGCCGGCACCAGCCTTTCTGGTGGCGCACTGCCGATGGCGGACAGCATCGTGGTTGGGCTGATGCGGATGAACCGCGTTCTCGACATCGACTATGGTGACCGCTGTGCCACGGTGCAGGCCGGCGTCACCAACATCGGCATCACCCAGGCGGTGGCCTCGGAGGGCTTCTTCTACGCGCCCGATCCCAGCAGCCAGCTTGCGTGCATGATCGGCGGCAACGTGGGGATGAACTCCGGCGGGGCACACTGCCTGAAGTACGGCGTCACGGCCAACAATCTCCTGGGCCTCAAGATCGTGACGATGGAGGGCGACGTGCTCGACATCGGCGGCGCGTACCTCGACGCGGCCGGATATGATTGGCTCGGCCTGCTGACCGGCAGCGAGGGCATGCTGGCGATGGTGACAGAAGTGACGGTGCGCATCCTGCGGGCGCCGGAGGGCGCGCGGGCGATGCTGGTGGCATTCGACGCGAACGAGACGGCCGGGCGCGCGGTGGACGCGATCATCGGCTCCGGCATCATCCCCGTGGCGCTGGAGTTCATGGACCGCCCGGCTATCCACGCCTGCGAGGCGTTTGCCCACGCCGGCTACCCATTGGATGCGGAGGCGCTGCTGATCATCGAGGTCGAGGGTAGCGTTGCCGAGCAGGATGACCTGCTGGGCCGGATTGCGGCGCTGTGTGAGCCGTTCAAACCGATCAGCCTGCGGGTCAGCCAGTCGGCGGAGGAGAGCATCGCCATCTGGAAGGGCCGCAAGGGCGCGTTCGGCGCGGTCGGGCGCATCAGCCCGGACTACCTGTGCATGGACGGCACGATCCCGACCGGGCAACTGCCGTTCGTGCTGCGGCGGATCGGCGAAATGAGCGACGCCTATGGCCTCAAGGTCGCCAACATCTTCCATGCAGGCGACGGCAACCTGCATCCGCTGATCATGTTCGACGCTAACCTGCCCGGCAATTTCGAGCACGCGGAGGCGTTCGGCGCCGATATCCTAAAGCTGTGCGTCGAGGTCGGCGGCTGCCTGACCGGGGAACACGGGGTCGGGGTGGAGAAGCGCGACCTGATGCCGGTGCAGTTCACCGGGATCGAGCTCGACCAGCAACGACGGATCAAGTCGGCATTTGACCCGGAGTGGCTGCTGAACCCCAGCAAGGTGTTCCCGCTGGTCGATGCGCCGGCTCCTCTGCCTGTTGCGGCGTGAGCGGTGCTTTAGCGCCCACGCACGAGGCCGGGGTCGTCGAGGCGATCCTGGCCGCGCGTGCGGCGAACGAGCCGCTGCTGATCCAAGGCCGCGGCACCAAAGCGGGAATGCTCCGCCCGGTGCAGGCAGCGCGCTCGCTGTCGACCCGCAACCTCAGCGCTGTATCGCTCTATTCGCCGCAAGAGTTGATTGTGTCAGCAGGCGCCGGGATCACCATTCCCGATCTTGAGGCGCGGCTCGCGGAGGGCGGGCAGGGCATCATTGCGGAGCCGCCAAACCTTGCCGCGCTGCTCGGCACCGAGGGCGAGCAAACGCTGGGAGGCGTCGTCGCGACCAACCTGTCGGGGCCGCGCCGGGTCGCCTGGGGGGCGATGCGCGACCATGTGATGGGCGTGCGCGCGGTGAACGGGGCGGGCGAAGTGATCCGGTCGGGCGGCCGAGTGTTGAAGAACGTGACCGGGCTCGACCTCTGCAAGCTGCTGACCGGCAGCTACGGCACGCTGGCGGTCATCACCGAGGTGACGCTGAAGGTGCTGCCGCGGGCGGAGCTGACGGGTTCACTGCTGCTGCCGGGGCTGGACGCCGTGCGGGGCGTCGCGGCGCTGTCGGCGGCGTTGGGGTCGCCTTATGGCGTGTCGGGGGCCGCCTGGCTGCCGGCGGTGGCGGCGGACCGGGTGCCGGAACTGGCGGGGCACGGCGCGGTGGCGCTGGTGCGGATTGAGGATTTCGCCAAAAGTGTCGAGTACCGGCTGGGCCGCTTGGTCATGGACCTCGCAGCGTTCGGCCCGTCCGTTTTGCTGGATGACGGTGCCAGCCGGGCTGCCTGGCTCGCGGTACGCGACGCTGCGCCGCTGCGGGCCAATCCCGGCGACGCGGTTTGGCGCGTGTCGGTGCGGCCGTCGAACGGTCCGGCAGCGGTGACGGCGCTGGAGGGGGGGCGCGCGCGGTGCTTCCTGGATTGGGGTGGCGGGTTGGTTTGGGTCACAGGCCCGACTGCGCTGCACGACCACGTCATGGCGGTGGCGCGTGCCGGGCGCGGCACCTGGACGCTGCTGCGTGCGCCTGAGCCGATGCGCGCCGCGGTGGACGTCGTGCCGCCCGAGGCCGCGGCGCTTGCGCGTATCACCCGGCGCGTGAAGGCCGCGATGGACCCAGGCGGCGTTCTCAACCCCGGCCGTCTCTACGCCGGTATCTAGGAAAGCTGGGGCATACAGGACATCATGCAGACCAACTTCACCTCCGAACAGCTCGCTGACCCCGCCACCGCCTCCAGCAACCAGGTGCTGCGGACCTGTGTGCACTGCGGGTTCTGCACCGCAACCTGCCCAACCTTCGTGCTGCTGGGCGACGAACTCGACAGCCCTCGCGGGCGCATCTACCTGATCAAGGATATGCTCGAAAGCGGGCGACCAGCGACCGAGGAGGTCGTGCGCCATGTGGACCGCTGCCTGTCCTGCCTCGCCTGCATGACGACCTGCCCCTCGGGCGTGAACTACATGCACCTTGTCGACCACGCGCGCGAGTATATCGAGAACACCTACACCCGGCCCTGGCACGAGCGGATGCTGCGGACTGTGCTGCAAGCGGTGCTGCCGCGGCCGGGGCTGTTCCGTATGGCGGTGCTGGGCGCACGGGTGGCGCGGCCATTGCGCGGGCTGATCCCGCGCGGCAGCACGCTGGGCGACCGGGTGCATGCGATGCTGGACCTGGCGCCGCCGCGGCTGCCGCCCTCCAGCGCAATGCAGGCGCCGCAGGTCCACAAGGCCGAGGGCGTGCGGCGCGGCCGGGTGGCGCTGCTGGCGGGCTGCGCGCAGACGGTGCTGGCGCCGTCGATCAACGAGGCGACCATCCGGCTGCTGACCCGCATGGGGATCGAGGTGGTGATCGCCCGCGGCGTCGGCTGCTGCGGCGCGTTGACACACCACATGGGCCGGCACGACCCGGCCATGGCCAGCGCCCGCGCCAACGTCGCCGGCTGGACACGGGAGATAGAGGGTGACGGCCTCGACGCCATTTTGGTGAACACCAGCGGCTGTGGCACGACGGTGAAGGACTACGGCTTCATGTTCCGGTCGGAACCCGCTGAGTGGGCAATGCGGGCGGAGCGCGTGTCGGCGTTGGCAATGGACATCTCGGAGTATCTCGCGACGCTGGACTATGCGCCGACACGGCCAGCGCCGGGGCTGCGGGTGGCGTATCACGCGGCTTGCAGCTTGCAGCACGGGCAGCGGGTGGTGGCGGAGCCGAAGGCGTTGCTGCGCCGGGCCGGGTTCACCGTGGTGGAGCCGGCGGAGGGGCATCTGTGCTGCGGCTCGGCCGGAACCTACAACTTGGTGCAGCCGGCGATCGCCGGGCGGCTACGTGAGCGCAAGCTGGCCAACATCGCCGCGACCCGGCCGGACCTGGTCGCAGCCGGCAACATCGGCTGCATAACGCAGCTTTCGGGCAGCGTGCCGGTGATCCACACGGTCGAGTTGCTGGACTGGATGGCGGGCGGGCCAGCGCCGGTCGGGTTGCCGGCTGCGGTGCCAGTGCCGGCGTGATGCTGCGGCGGGGGCTGCTGCTGGCGTTGCTCACTGTCGGGCCGGCTTTCGGGCAGGGCCGGCCCAATTCGGCGCTGGACGGCCTGCTCGCTGCACTGCGGGTTGCGCCGAGTGAGGAAGCGGCGGCGGCGTTGGAGGCACAAGTTCGCGCCAAATGGCTCGACGCCGCCAGCCCGGCGCTTCGTTTGCTGTTGGCGCGCGGGATGCGGGAGCTGGGCGAGGGATCGGCAGGGGACGCTGTGGACAGCTTCGACGCGGCGCTTGACCTTGACCCCGACCTGCTGGAGGCGTGGCGCGGACGAGCACAGGCCAGGGCGCGTTTAGGCGATGCGGGGGGGGCGGTGCGCGACATGCAGGAACTGCTGCGGCGTGAGCCACGCAGCTTCGCAGCGCTGCAAGATTTGTCGCATATGGCTGAGGCGCGGTCAGACTGGCGCGGGGCGCTTGCGGCGCACCAGAAGCTGCTTGAGATCGACCCTCGTACGCCCGGCGGCCAAAGCCGGTTGCGCGACCTGCGTCGGCGGGCACTGGGCGACGATACCTAGGAGAAAACAACGCTAGGCGATCAGGTCGGCGATATAGGGAGGAAGCTGAAAGGCGGCATGGTGTACTTCAGGCGTCCAATAGCGGGTGACGCCCAGGATGCCAGCCGTCTCGGCGCGGGCGCGGATGGCGTCGACTTGGATTTCGCCAACCCCGGATGATTTCGAGGCGATGCCCAAAGTCATGAAGCCGCCGACATAGGTGGGCACCGCGGCGAGATAGGCCGAAACATGCGGGAAGGCACGGGCACGGCGGCGGCTGGTTTCGCGCAACTCACCAGGTTGCATGAACGGCACTCCGCACTGGTTCACCACCAAGCCGCCGGGTGCCAGGATGCGGGCGCAATCAGCATAGAACGCATCGGTGAACAGCGCTTCCCCCACTCCGGCTGGGTCCGTGCTGTCCACGATGATGACGTCGAACGAACCGGCCGTTACTGCTGCGGCGTAAGAAATGCCGTCGCCTACGATGACCTGGGCGCGTGGATCGGCCCAGGCGTCGCCGCCAATACCGGGCAGGAACTCTTTTGACAGGCGGATGACTTCGCCGTCGATCTCGACCATGACGGCCTGTTGAGTGGTGCGGTGCTGCAACACGCGGCGCAGCACGCCGCCGTCGCCGGCGCCGATGATCAACATCCGCCGCGCATTGCCGTGCGCCAGCAGCGGCACATGGGCCAACATCTCTTGATAAATGAACTCGTCAGCCTCGGTGATCTGGATGGCGCCGTCCAACGCCAGCACTCGGCCATGGCTCGCGCTGTCGAACACCGCAATGTCCTGGTAGGCGCTGGTGACCTGCGCGAGCATGCGGGTTACCTTGAACCGCTGGCCCCAACCGGAATAGAGCGTTTCGTTGAACCAGTCGTCCGTCATGGCGCGTGCGGCCTCACGGCACGGCGCAGCCCGTCCCGGAATGGATACCGGGCCAAGCCGCGCCATGACGCCTTGAGGTTAAAAGACGCGACCGCGCCGCTGTTCGTCGAGGTCCACCCGGTCTGGATGGAAGGCGGCGCGCAGCACCGGAATCGCATCGTGCGGATCGCACGCGCCACACATGAAGATGTCGATCGCGGCAAAGCTGCGCTCGGGCCATGTGTGGATGGAAATATGGCTTTCCGCCAGTACAACCACGCCCGACACCCCGCCGTTCGGGGTGAAGTGGTGGAAGTGGCTGTGCAGGATTGTTGCTCCCGCCTTGACCGCCGCCTCTCGCAAGGCGGTGTCGATCAGCGCGGGGTCGGCCAGATTGGACGCCCCCCAGAGGTCCACGAGAAGGTGTGTGCCGGCATATTTCATGCCGTCCCTCTCAACGAAGTAGTCCTTAACGTCCTCGCCCTCAAAGGACGGAAAGTGTGCAATCGTCGTCTGGTTTTCGCTCGGAAGTTCCGAGACCATCCCCAGTTGAGCAAGTGCGTTCATCACGTACCCCCAAACCAGTAGACAGCCTGTTGGACGGGATCGTCCCCTTGGGCCAAGAGCCAGCGGAAATAGGCCCTTGGGCAAATTACTGCAAGTGAATTCACAACACGCAGCCAATCCCAGGACGCGGGCCCGCCAATTGTTGCGTAATCATTTTGGTGTTTGAGCCGAGATCGTCTGCAGGCGGGCAGGCAGCAGCCGGGCTAGGGCCAGCTCGGCCGCAGTCCGCGGCAGGTCGGACGGGGAGCGCAACGGCTCGACGGCCAGCAGATGGAAAAGATCGGCGCGTGCCCCGGCGAGCCGGGTGCCATGGCGGCGCCAAAGCTCCGCAAGCAGCGTCTTGTCGTTGGCCTGCACGGCCGATGTCGCCTGCCGCAGCACAATGTCCTGCATGGCATCGGACAATGGGCCATCAGCCGGAACAACTTTCGAAGCAAGGTCGGACAGGGCAGCCAGGCTGCCGTTCCAATCGGCGGCTTGGCTCAACAAGGTGGCGCGTAGGTCGTCAGCGGCAGCAGTGCCGAGCGCCAGAAGGCCGGCGACAGCGCTGGGCAGGTCCCCCTGGGCGGCGCGGGCACGTGCCCGGAGCAGGGTGCGCTGCTCCACTAAGCTTGCAGGAAGCTTAGGGGCTTCGGAGGCGTCAAGCGCCGCCTCGACCGCCGGGAAAGTGCCGGTTTCAAGACGTGCCTGCGCCAGCCGCGCCCCGATGCCAGCACGCGCCAGGCCAGCCGGGGTGTTGGCCATAAGCGTCGCCAGCAACGGCCCGGCCCGGCCCGGCAGATCGAGCGCCAAAAGCTTGTCGGCCAGCATGGCAGGGATACCGCCGCCCGCGTTGTCCGGCAGCAAAGCGGCATAGTCGCTGGCGAGAGCGATCAGCTCAAGCGGCGGCACCGCTTGCGGCTGGGACAGCATGGCCTGGAACACGGTGGCCATCGCGGCCCGGATGACGGCCTGCTGCTCTGGGAACAGGCGCTCAGTGTCGCGCAGCATGTCGAGTGCGGGGCGGAACGCGCCGGCGGCGGTGCGCAGCTCGGCGACGCGGAGGCGTATCCGGCTCTCCCGTGCGTCGCCGCGCCAAATGGCGGCGCAGCGTTCCAGCGCGTCGGCGGCTAGGGCTGGCGTCAGTGCGCCGCCGCGCAGGCGAAGCTCGGCCGCACGAACGCCGGCGCGCACCTGCGTCAGTTGGTCCCGCCCGGCCGCAAGCGCGTCGAACGCCAGCAGCGCCGCCGGGGCATCGCCGTCGCGTTCGAGCCGCATCGCGCGGGCGAAGTCGAGGGTGCCGTCGTTGGCGTCAGCCAGGGCGGGAGCGACAGACGCCGCCTGTCCGGAGGCGACGGCCGCTTCGATGATCAGAGGACGGAGGCGGTCGCGCAACGCGGCCGGGTAGGCGCTTGCCAGCGGCAACAGCCGGGCGAGGCCCCTGCCGGCCTCAGGGTCGGTGTCGTGCATGGCGCCGCGCAGCCCACGCCAAAGCGTGATGTCGTCCGTGCCGTCGAGCCGCGGGTCGTCGAGCCCGCCTGCCTCAGGGCTGCGGCCAGCGAGGAGGGCGGACATCGCCAGGAGGCCGGTGACGTTCGGGTCGGCCGCGGCGGCAGGGTCCTCGGTGGCGACCAGGGCGAGCACCGCCTGCGCTTCGGTCGCCAGCCCGAGCGAGAGCAAGCTGCGCGCGGCGGCCATCCGGTCCGGAGTGCGGGCGCGGGGCGGCGCAGCGGACGCCGCGGCGACCTGCGCCTTAAGCCGTTGCAACAACACGGGGACCGACAGGTTGGGCAGGTCGAACCGTTGGGTGAAGGAGGTGGCGGCAGGCGTCGGCGCCTCAGCAACCATAGGGATGCCCGGCGACGTCAGGACGAAGCCCTCGGTGGCCGCGCGGAGTTCAACCAGGTCGGACAGCGGTTCGACGGCCACGCCGAGCCAGGTCGGCAAGAGGGCGTAGCCCGCGCCACGGCGGGCGGGCGTCATGGCCAGGCCGGCGCCAGCGGCAGGGTTGACGGTTCCAACAAGCAGCGCGAGGCCGGTTGACGGGTCCATGATCGTCACGACCGACCCAGGGTGGTCGAGCTTCAGCAGCAGTCCCGCCGGACGGATTTCGGCGCTGACCGCGGCCGGCGGGCTGGCGTCGTCGGTTAGCGCCACTCGCCAGCCCTGCGGCTCCCGCGACAGGGCGAGGGCTTGGTTGGGCAGAAGCGGGACTGCGAGCACCGTGACCGCCTGGCCGAGTTGGACAAACGCGCCCGCAAAGGCCGGGCTGCCGCTGAACAGGGCCGGGTCGAGCGGGGTGCGTTGGTCGAACACGACCATGCCTGCATCGGCGCGGTGAAAGGCCGCTGCGCCTACGCCGGCCTCGAACGGGAGCAAGATGGAGGCCGGCTGCGCAACGGCCGCCTTCGCGGCAGGCAGCGGGTCTGGCTGCGGAGTGTTGGCTAGCGTGCCTTGGGGCTCTGGAGCCGCTAGGGCGGCCTGCGGCGCCTCGGCGCCTGTGATCGGCTGGCCATGCGCGGCTGCGACAGGTGTTTGGCCAGGTCCAGGCGCGCTGCCGGCCGAACGGTTCGGCGCCGGGTCCAGCACGTCCACGCTCACCCGGCCATGGTCCCGGAATGTGCGGAACTGTGCGCCCGGTGCCAGCACCAGGGTCGCCGATCCAGCGCCGCCTTGGATCGAGCGGACGTTGCGGGGCAACCGCGCCGCCGCGCCCACCGCCGGTGCACCATTGAACACGATCACCAGGCGGTCGCCCCTCCTCACGACCTTGAACGCGGTCGGAGCGGCAAACTCGAATGTCACCCGGCCAAAGCTGGGATAGTCGGCCACCCGCACAGGAGCCTGCGCCCTAGCCAGGCCCGGCACCGCCAACAGGGCAACGGCCAGCCAGCGGAGGGCCGTCACCCCTGTGGGCCGAGGGTGGGGGCAGCGACGGAGCGGCTGCGCATCTGTGCAAGCCCGGTTGTCGCGGCACAGGCGCGATCGGGCAGCATGGCGGACAGTATGGGGGCGGCCTTGGCCTCCTTCATGCGGTCCAGCACCTGCAACAGCACGGGCGCCTCCAACTCGTTGAGGATGGTTGCGGCGTCGCGTGGCCGCATGGCCTCGTAGGTCTTGACCAAGCCGTGCCAGTTGGCTTCGTCATGCTCGCGCCGGGTCTTTTCGAGCTGTTCCAGGCGAGTTTGAAGGGCGGTCAGCTCGGCGACGCGCTCGGTCAGGCGGCGCTCGGCGGCGACCTGTATGGCCTCCCGCGCGGCCATGGCCTGCTCGTGCCCCTCCAGCACCGTGCGACGGGCGCGGAGGTCGAGCAGGACCGCCCGTTCCGCCTCGTCGACCGGCGGTTCCACCGGCGGCGTTGGCAGAGCCACAGCCGCTTGGGGCCGATTTTGATGCGCTTCCGGACCGTGCGGCGCCGGGATGGCCTCGCGGGTCGCCAAGACGGACTCGTGGGCCGCCGCCTGGGCCGGGGGCAGCATGGCCCGGCTGGCGGTGGCGAGCGCCGCGGGCGCCCCGCCGGCGGCCTGCACCAGATGGGCACCTTTCAGCGCGAGCAGGCTGGCCATGCCAATGATCGCCATGGGAAGCACGCGGGGACGCAGCCGGCGGAACATTCGCATCACCGGGCCACCCGCAGGGCTTGCAGCAGGTCGCGTTCGGCCTTGCTGCGCGGGGGTGGCGGCTCCGGCTCGGTGCGGGCTACAACGTCCACAAGCTCCCGCGCGTGCGACGGATCGACCGCACGGCCGGCGCGGACGAGCTGTTCCAACCGGTCGGCCAGGCGCTCGCCACGGTCGGCCAGGAAGGCGAGGTCGTTCTTGAGCACCGCGGCGCCTTCGAGCTTGCGGGCCAACTGCACCGCACTCTCCTGGGTCATGCTGTGCAGCTTGTCGAGGCCGGCCTCCGCTTGGCGGCTGCTGTCGCCGAACCCGGCCACCGCCTCGCCCAGCGCCGTGCGGTCGCGGCGCAGACTGCCCAGCGCACGCTCCAGCCGGACGGCGTGGACCAAGGTCAGGCCCAGCAACACGATCAGCACCATCTCCAGCAGCCAGTCCATGCTACCCATCCTGGGTTCCTTCGTGGTATTTAAGGTTGGTCTCGGATTGATCGGCCAGCTCGCGGCACGGCACGGCACTGGACGGCGCCACTGGGTCCTCGATGCGGACGGCGACGCGGTTCTTGCGGCGGCCGATCCGCCCGCCGAACAGCGTGACGTTGCCGCAGCGCACCTGCACCGGCGCACCGGGGCCGGCCGTCAGGATGATGCGGCTGCCGACCTCCAGCGCCATCACGTCCGACAGGCGCATCACCTGCTCGTCCAGCACGACGTCCAGCTCGACCTCGGTGCTCCACAGCTCCTCGGCCAGGTGGCTCTCCCAAATGCTGTCGCGGCCGAACCGCTCGCCCATGAACTGCTGGAGCAGCAGCTCGCGCACCGGCTCCAGGGTGGCGTAGGGCAGCAGCAGCTCCAGCCGGCCGCCGCGGTCCTCCATGTCGACGCGCAGCCGCACCAGCACGGCGGCGTTGGACGGGCGGGAGATGGTGGCGAAGCGCGGGTTCACCTCCAGCCGCTCGAACTTGAAGTTGACCGGGCTGAGCGGCTCGAAGCTGGCGGACAGGTCGTGCAGCACGAGCTGGATCAGCCGCTCGACTAGGGTGCGCTCGATGGTGGTGTAGGGCCGGCCCTCGATCCGCATGGCGGCGGTGCCGCGCCGCCCGCCCAGCAGCACGTCGACGATCGAGTAGATCAGC
>JAABUV010003663.1_pt1 | contig 19300 bp, 20 predicted proteins | sample 5559971 | NCBI WGS metagenome assembly JAABUV01 (sample SAMN10711881, study PRJNA513362) | rock metagenome | isolation source: Antarctica rocks | place: Antarctica: Victoria Land, Knobhead nord | collected 2015-12-19
CGGGGTGACGCCCCGCACGCTCCCCTGCCAACCGGCTAGCTTGTCAGCAGGGTGCCGCTAGCCGCTGGCTCAGCCAGGCCCTGGGCAGAGCGGCTGCTGCGCTGCCTTCCGGTGCAGGTGAGCAGCATGGCTGCTGACATTGAGCGCAGCTGCAGCCAAGCTCCCCGTCTTGCCCCTCTACATGTCAGGGTGGCCCCGGCAGGGCGGCACACCTGAGGCTGTACCGTGCAAGTCTTTCCTGAAACGCCAAGCTCACGGCGTCTGGAATTGCGGGCGGGCAGCTGGCTGTTTTAAGGATCTCTTCATCAGGCGCGCCTGCCCCTTTGTTTTTGTCTCGCCACCCTTGACCTGGCAGGGCTTGCATTGGGCGCGCATCCACCCATCCACGCATCCAGAGTGCACCAGGAACCACCAGAGCGGTCGCCTGCTGACAGCAGGCTACTGTGCTCTTCCGTCCTCAGCTACAGTGAACTGCCGTGCTCAAATGGCATGCTATGCAGTCCTGCACAGGGGTGCACCCTAAAACAGCTGGCTGATATATGGGTGATAAGATGTATATGATAAGATGCGTTACTTATTGCTCGGATATTGCATAGCCACGCGTGTTGCCGGGCACATACACTGTACATCAAGGTTACCACGCTGCGGTCGTGCCTGGCCACCTGTGCAGCAGCAGGTGAGGCAAGCCACGGAAGGCACCGCACAAAACGCGTCACTGACTGGCCCCACCAGCTTGGACTGCTCACAGTATACATGGCACAGGTAGGAATCCGCTGTAAGCGTGCGCGCTCGCTGGGGCGAAAGGTGCGGCCAAGCCGCACATAAACGGCTCCATAGAGTACCTTTCCCCACGCTTGGTGCTTGACTTAAGTACGTCAACGCCGGCGTAGCTAGGAGCTGAGCTGGAGCGGAAACAGAGTGGGGCGCAAGTCTGCAGAGTCCAAGCGCCGTGCAGGCAGGCGTGCGCCCGGCGTCGGCCCCAAGGTCGCCGCTGTGACAGCGACCGTGCCCCAAAGGCAGGCCATCGCCAGCAACGCCGGTCGGGCACCCGCGCCTGGGCCCCTGCAAGGGTGCAGCGGCACGTCGGGCCACTAGTGGCGGCCCACGCTGCCGGACGCGCCGCCCAGGCCCACGCTGATGAGCCGCGAGCTCTCGCTCAGCCCCGGCAGCGCAGGCGGCAGCTGCCCCGGCCGCGCCTGCAGGAACGACTGCGGGCGGCCGGCGCCCTCCAGCGGCGTGCCGGCCGCCGCGCCCGGCGGCGGCGGCGGCGCCGCCGGCAGCGCCGGGATCGCCACCGCCGGCAGCCGGTGGCCCTGCACCGTCAGCGGCGGCAGCCAGAACGCGATGCCGCCGTTCGGCGCAGGCGCGGCGGGCGCGGGCGCAGCCGCGGCCGCTGCCGGCAGCGCCGCATCCGGCGACTGCTGCTGCCGCGGCTGGGGAGGCGCCGGCGCGCCCGCGCCGGCATACGGCGTGCTCTGCTGCACCACCTCTGCCCAGGACTGGCGGACGGGCGGCGCGGCGGCGGCGCCGGCGTCCTGCGGCCCCCCGGGCCCGCCCGGCGCGCTGCTGGGCTGCGGCTGCGGCGGCAGCGGCAGCTGCAGCAGGCGCCTGCCGGCGGCCACCCCGAGCGCGCCCAGCCAGTGCGCTGCCACCTGCAGCCGCCGGCCCGCGCCCACGCCGCCGGCCGCGGAGGCCGAGCCGCCCACGGCCGAGGCCGCGCCGGCCCCCGATGCGCTGCCGCTGGCCGCTGACGCACCGTCGCCGCCCTGGCCATAGTCGCTGGCCCTGAAGGGCTGCCGCTCGAAGGCGACCGGCACCGGCGCGGACGGGGCGCCCGGCGGCCCCGGCGAGCGGGCGAGGTTCTGGATCGCGGATGACACGCCCTGCGCGGCGGCCTGCGCATGCGGCGCGCGCCCGGGCGGTTCAGAGCAGGGCGGCCTTTGCAGTGTTGCCACACCGCAGGAGCCGGCACCATGCCTCACCGCAGGGGCCGGTACCAGGAGAGGAGCAGGGTTCATGCATCACCAAGCAGTGCAAGTGAGTACACACAAAGGGGGTGTCATGATCGGCGGCGCCTGCGGGGCGGCGACCGGCCCTGCGGAGCGCTAGAGTGCTGGCGCGCCTCGGACACAAGCGAAGCGGTATGCACTGGACCATGTTCCCGTGCTGCGTGCAGACAGCGCATGGCGCGCAGCCGCGGGCGCCCACCTTCTCGAGCGGCGCAAGGACTTGGAGCACGGTCGGCGGCGGCGGCGGCGGCGGCGGCGCCGGGATGAGCGCCATGATGTCGTTGGACAGGCCGTTGACCGCCGGCGTCAGCGCGGCCGCCAGCTTCTGGATGGAGTCAACGGTGTCGGGCGGCAGCGTGGCGCCGCCTGCCGCGCGCGCGCATGTTGCTGCTAGGCTGCCCTACCCTTCCCTAAACAAGAGCGTGCGCCAGAGGACGCGGCCGCTGCAATGCCTTTGCTCGTGTCGGGACGGCGATGGGCCATGCACTCGCACTGTGTCATTCAGCCGAGCGCGCTGAGGGCACTACGGCTGTTTGCCGGTGCGACCATAGCTGGGGAAGCGTGCCGTCATCAGGCGCTGGTGAGCGCAGAGGAGCCGGGGCGCACCCGGCGACAGGAACACCTTGCCGCTGGGCGAGCCGACGTTCAGCTGCCCGCCGGCGGTGTCCTTGGTCAGGCGGCCCAGGTTGGTGCCCTGGATGCCGGTGCGCGCGGTGGGCGCGTCGCCCAGCGTCGCCAGGTACTGCTGCGCCGACTGCGCGCGACGGGCAGCCGCGGCTGGCGCAGCTTGCGGCACTGCATGGCTGCGACCGCTCGCGCAAGCGCTGCCAGGTGTGACAAGACCGCCGCGACCATTGCACGAACTCTTGAATGCGCATGCATGCAAGCAGGTGGGAGTGCATCAGGCAGAGCGCGCACGCGCGCATGTGTGTGTGAGAGATGAATTGCACTCGCTGCTTCTCGCACATCCTGACCAGACGTTCAGCGTTGACCTCAGGGGCAAGCGGGGCGGGCGCAGGGCTGCTGGTTAGGCGCGCGCGCCTGGGCCGCGCGCGCGCCCTGGACCAGCGTGTTGAGGTCGTTGGACGTCAGCGGCCGCGACTCGGCCGTGAGCTGCGCGCGGCCATTCGCCCGCGCGCGCTTCATGGCGGTGCGCGGCCGCGCCACACTGCTCCGACTTGGAGACATCACGTACGGGCGACGGATCACACACCACCCAGCTTACTCAGCTTACTCAAGCGAGCGCTCGCTTCTAGGCATGCGCTGGTGACACACACGGCAGCTGCTCGGCAGCGCGAGCGCCCAGGCGCGTGCGCTGCGAGTGAGTAATGCTGCGCACCTTGGCGAGCGCCTGCGGCGCCGCGGAGGACAGGGGCTGCGGCAGCGTGGCGTTGGCGGCCCCGCCCGCCCCGCCGCCGGACGCCTGCAGGAATGAGATCGGCCGGCCGGCGGCGGCCGCGGCGGCGGCCGCGCCCCCGGGCGCCGGGGCGGCTGCGGGTACGCCCGCGAGGGCCTGCAGGGCGGCTCCCCAGGTGAACATGGCTGCAGGCGCGGGACAGGCCAGGTTCGGGTGAGGCCTGGACCTGGGCTGGCAGGTGGCAGGGCCCTTGGGGAGGCAGAGCCGCACGGCGCGATGGGGGGGCCGCAGGAGGCCGCGGCTGCGCGGAGCCGCGACACAGCCCGGGCGCGCCTGCAGCGAGAGCGGCGCGCCCGAGTCGGCCGCCAGCGAGGCCGCGTCCTGCTTCAGCAGCGCCGCGTTGGCCGCGCGCGCCTGCGCCAGCGACGCGGAGCCCATGCCCGTGGCCGCCAGCAGCGCGGCTTGGTTGCGGTTTGACACTACCTGCGCGCACGCGCGGCGGGCGTGATTCGCCCTGGCCGGCAGCCCGCGGTGTCGACCGGCCGTCATCGGGACGGGTCGCCCCTGTTGCTATAACCCGCGCGCCCAGCTTGCGGTGCAGGACAGTGCGCATGTGCCCTGCACCAGGTCGATCGGGGTTCGGGTCACAACCTCAATGTTGTCAGCCTCTGCGACACAGCGCGGCTCAAGATGGCGGGCACGCGGCGCCCCTGGGCTGGGGAGGCCTGTACGCCTGCTCGCCCCGGCCCTGTTGCGGCTCCGGCGCAGCGACAGGCTTGCCCCTAGCCACGCTGATGCCCGGTGGTGACCTGGGCACTGAACGCACTCTCCGCAACGTGGGCCGCGCCTGCTCCGTGGCAGGCGATGCGCTCTGCACGGCCGGCGAGGCCAGCGACTGTCCGGCGGCGCCGTCGCCCGTGAAGCCGCCGCCCAGCGCAGACGTCGCACTGGCAGAGGCGTTGGTCGCGCCGCCAGATGACGCGTCCTGCAGCCGCCAGTGGGATGCATGAGCTGGGACAGGAGATGCCATGGATGCGTGCTGCAGGCCAAAAACTTAGCTTCCTCTTGTGCAGCTCCATGCATGGTTATGGACACCAATGAAGTGTGCTGCAGGGAGGTTTGCACCTGCAAGCATGTCTGCGGCGTGCTGGAGGCAGCGTGGTGCCGCTGGGTGTGGCTGTGCAAGCCCTTGGCAGCACCACGCGCCCGCCCCGCCAGGCAGCTGCGCCCAACACGCACGGCAGCGCGCACCTGTGGTGCGCCAGGCGCCGGCTGCAGCCATGCGTTCTCCGGGCGGTTGTTCGTCGCGGCGTCAGCGTAGTACTGCTGCTCGCGCGACAGCGCGGCGGACGTGGCCGGGGCCGCGCCAGCGCCGCCGCTGCCGCCGCCAGCGGCAGAGCTGCCGGACGCCCCACTGCTGTCAGCAGAGGACCTGGCCCCCGCGCCGCCAGCGCCTGCGGACCCTGCGGCGGACTGCGTGCTTAACTGCGCCCGCTGAGTGCTGCCGCCCCCAGCTGCGGCGGCCTGCTGTGTGGAGGCTGCATCGCTGTTGGCCCCGCTGTATCCATCTGCCATGGACCCTGCGGCGGACTGCGTGCTGGACTGCGCCTGCTGAGTGCTGCCGCCTCCAGCCGCGGCGGCCTGCTGTGTGGAGGCTGCATCGTTGTTGGCCCCGCTGTATCCAGCTGCCGCGCTGGGCTGCTGAACAGCTGATGGCGATGCAACAGTGCTGCTGGCGTCCGTGCCTGCGCCGCTGCCAGCTGCGCTGCCGCCTGTGTCAGGCGCCGCACTGCCGCTGCTGCTGGCTTGCGCGATCGCACCTGTTGACAGCAGCAGCACGCAGAAGGCCGCCTGCGCATGCCAGGCACGGCAGTCTGCCGTGCACGCGTCCGACCAGCAAGAACGGCGCAGGCAGGAGAGGTGCAGCAAGAGCAGCAGGAGCAGGAGCAGCAAGGTAGGTGCCGCACCGCCGGCAAGCTGTAGCATGGCCGCATAGCTGCGCCTCACATCCCTCGCCGAGCTCAAGCGTGGCAAGGTGCTTCACTGCCTCCAAGCGTCAGAGCGGGCTGCGCGCAGACGAGGCGTGAGCTCTCTCCGGCACTTGGCAACATGCTAATCCATCTTACTATGTACAATTGTACAAATAAACCAAGCGCTGTATAGCGGCCCCTGAAAGTGCAAGCCAATACACATGTACAGCGGTGCTTCAGTCGGCGCACTAAAGAGCGCAGGCTGGCTGTTGCACCTCAACCCTAAGTGCACACGGAAGCGCGGCTGTGAGGCGCCGCTCTGCTACCCTGCTCTCCTTCAGCGAAGCGGCTCCAGGTCAGCAGCGCCACTTCGCATCGCGTTGCTGCGACGTTCACCGCGCAGCTAGGTGCTTGCAGCGATGCTCAGCAGGCTGGTCGATATTCGTAGCGCACTCCTCAGCGCCCTGTCAACAGCATGTGTGGGGTCTGCTGCAGTGCAGCAGCAGTGCACAGAGAGGAAGCACGACAAAACCTGTTCAATACACTTGCCGAGTTGGGCTCCCGGCAATGCCTGAAGGATGTTAATCGAACAGGGAGCTGTGAGGCTTCAGGTCTGCTCTGGGCTCACCAAGCTTTGTCTTCCTCTCTGCCGGTCAGCACGGCAGCTGACTCCACTGCACAGAGGTGCAGGCAAGCTGCCTGGGCACGCGGAGCGCAGCGGAGCGGTGACCGGCTCAGCCCGCGTCGTTTACACCGACCTCCTTGCTTTTCCTGGACTCCTCACTGTCAAGTATGATGGTTACAGGCCCGTCGTTGACCAGAGCCACATCCATCATTGCTCCTGCAGCGCCCGCATCACGCGCCACGAGTCACTGGGCATGCCCGCCGGCACCCAGCAAGCAGGCCAATGAAAGCGCTTACCAAAGACGCCGTCGTGCACGCGCTCTGCGGCGTATGCCGCACGCACGCGCTCCACAAACCCGGCGTAGAAGTCACGCGCCTGGCCAGCAAAGGCGTTAAACAGCTTCTGCGCGTCCTGCTGTGCCACGCAGCCGCACTCCGCTCACTACTTTCAGGCACTGGCGCACCTCGGCGGTCGGCATGGCTCTTGAGAAGTCGGGCGACTTTTTTGCGGTGCGCGTGAAGAGCGTAAACTGCGACACCAGCAGCACCTCGCCGCCGCGCTCTACCACCTGCACTTGCCCACTCCCCTCGCCTAGCGTGCCAATCGCCCGGCCAAGGCAGCGCCCTGCCAAAGCAGTGCAAGCCCTGCCAAAGCAGTGCGCCTACTCGTTGCGCTCGACAGGGCGCACGCTCTGGTTCCAGGCGCGCCCGGTCTGCGCGTTGGGCCACAGCTTTGTCTGCAACAGCTTCCTACACCTGCGCGGCGGCCTGAGCTGTGAGCCTGGGGCGGGGCGGCAGCGCAGGCTGCTGGCAGCATGCGGGCGAGCGCGCACAGGTAGTCCTGGTCCTCCTCGACGTCGCCGGCCCTGAGGCCCACCAGGCACAGGAGGCCCGGGCCGATGCTGGCCACTGTGCTGCCGTCCACCTGCAGACATACTCCGCTCGCGGGGGGGCCCACAGCATGCGTGCCAAAGAGCGTGTGTCCGGGCCGCGCCGCTCACAGTGACGCTGGCAGTTCGGACGCGCTGCACGACTGCGCGCATGCCGACGACGCGCACGGCGCCGCCGCGGGCCGCGGCGCGCCTGGGGCCGGGGCGGTGCGGGGCCGCGGTGGCGCCCGAGGCGCCCGTGCGCGCAGCGAGCGCTCCTCGGGGGGCAGATGCTGGCATGCGCGGGCAGCAGGACAATGTGCAGTGTGCTCACTGTGTGGGTGCAGCATCCTTGCACAAGTTGTGAAGCTTCATGTGGCTTGCAGCAATGCATGCAATGGAATGAAATCACAGCCGTGTAGCATTCACCATGCAGCAGATCACCCACACACAAGGGCTCCGCGGCGCCACACGCTGCCCGCCATGCCAGGTTCTCAACGTGCAGCCAGGGCCAACGCGGACATCACTCGTCGCACAAGCAGCGCACCCGCCGCCAGACCCAATAGCATTCACGGCCTCTGCACGCCCACTTATCCCTGGCGTCACACGGCGTCCGTGGCACACCCATACCGTGCTCTTATCATGCGGCTCCACCGGTGCTCACTGAGTGGAAAGCCCAAGCATACATGCGGCGCACGTCACGTCCCCAGCACGCCGAAAATAGACGTGCCATGCAAGTCAGACAGACAGACAAATCTGAAGGGCCGATATACCTCTGCCCGACACAATCAAGTACACAAGTGCTCCACGCCACTCAACCCAATAATCAACACGCACACAAGCCAGGGGTGATTGCACCACCCGCCCTCGCATGCAGCGCGGCATGCCGGGGGCTGCGCATCCTTCATGCGCTGGACGCTCGGCGCCCGCATTCGCCAGCAACGACAGCTGCATGCTGGCAGCCACGTCCATTGCCGCATGGTTGCGAGGGGCGCGCTGTGCACTCTGCCGTCCGGACCAGCCTCTGCGACGCTCTCCTGGCAGCACGCTCAGGCTGGCGCGACCGCGCACCCCGCCCGCCGCCCAGAGCGCAGCGGGCCGGCTGGGGCGCGCTAGCGGATGGCGGAGAGCACCGCGCGCGCGCTCTTGGGCGCCAGGTCCACCGACTTGAGCAGGTCGCTGACCTTGTCCAGCTTCACCCGGTCCAGCTTGGCCGCCTGCGGCGCGCCCCGCGCGCCGTCAGGGCCCCGGGCGCAGCGCGCTCCGCGCGCCCTTGCCATGCATTCATGCACATCATGCAGCAAGAGCACACGCGCGACTGGATGAGTACACGCCAAAGCGCAAAAGACGGGAAGCAGGTTTGAGGTAGAGCCAGAACTTCATGGGTACGGGGAGGGGCATCTGAGGCGGGACGCGCAGCGCTGGGCAGGGCGGCCGCGCCTTGGACAGCGAGTCCGGCACCGACGCCGAGAGCGGGAAGCTCGCGCGGTGCTGCGGCGACGCGCCAGCCTGCTTCGGCATGCTCTGCTGAGCCAGCGTGCTGTGGATGCTGGCGAACTTGCGCTGCAGCCGTTCCACCTGCGCGCGCACGCCTGTCTGCACCTGTTTGCCTGAGGTGTGCTGTGCCTCGCCTGAATAGCTATGTCAGGGTTAATAGGGCGCCAGGCCAGCACATGCGCTGGCATCAGCAAAATTTGTTGAGCGACTTATGCAGGGGCCGGCCGCGGCATTTGCTGCCTGCGCGCTGCGCGCTGGGTGAAGTGAGCGGAGTAGGGGCGCGAGCGCGCGCGCGCGCCTGGTGCAGCTCGGACTCCAGCGACCGCAGGCGCGCCTCCAGCGCGGCGCGCACGGCCGCCACGTCGAACACCGCGTCCAGGTCCTCCTCGTACGCCGCCTGCCGCGCGCGCGGGCGTCACGCCGCGCGGTGCTTGCCGCAGCGTTTTACCAACGGAGTCGGGTGCTCCCGCCGGACAGGCGCGGCGGCTGCCCTTGCACACCGCCCGGCACGCTGCCGCCGGGAGGCGCGGCCGCAGCGCGGTCCGCCCTGCAGCAGCCCGGCGGCTGCGGGGCAGGGCGGCGTGCGGCGCCAGGCGCGCTGGGCGTGCGGCGGCCGGGCGCGCCTCCAGCTCGGCGCGCAGGCGAGAGGGGAATGCGTCCACGACCGGCATGAGCAGGAAGCAGTTGAACTTCAGCTCCACCGCCTGCACCATGTGGTCCCGGATGCCTGCCGCGCAGGGCACGGGAGCATGTCAGCTCGCCAAGCGTACAAACCATGACCGCCCATCAACACCCGTATAACGGTCCCGCAGGTGGTGGGCGGTCATGCGATTATTGATGGGCGGCTATGCGTTTGTACGCTGGGCAAGCAGCAGGCACTTGTCTAACTGATGCGTGCGGGCGGCCTCGTGGTTAGCACGTCTGTGCAGCCGCCTCATGCAATTGCATGACGGTTAGCAAGCAGGAGCGGTGTCGCCGGACAGAGGCGGCGGCAGACACGGCGAGGTCGGCGCGCACCCTCGAAGATCTGGCACGCTGTGTTCGCAGGCATGAGCAGTGTTGCTGATAACAGGCGGCGGCACGCGCGGCGGGGTCCGGCGCGCACCCTCGAAGATCTGGCACACCAGCGCGGCCACGATCTCCTCGCTCATCGCGCCCAGCTGTCGGTTCCACAGCGTGTTCTCCAGCACCTCCACGACCGCGCTGTCCGGCTCCGGCGCCGCGCCGCCGCCGCCGCCGCCGCCGCTGCCGCCGCGGCCGCGGCCGCGCTCCGGCGCCGCTATCGCCGGCGGCGGCGTCGACGCCACCTGGTGCCCGGAGCCCGTCGCGTCAGTGCGCTGCCGACCAGCTCGAGCAAGGCAGCCGTGACAGACATGCACACTGTCTCCCAGGACACGGCATAGCCTGTTGGGCGGCAGGTGTGCCCTAAATATGCCCTGTTGTCCAACTACAACTGTGGACATGGTTTCGGACGCGCAGGTAGCAGGCATGCCTCGGCCAGCGCATTCTCACGCCCCGTACTGACAGGCCTCAGATGTGAGCAGAATAGGTCTCGACACAACACTCGTGTCCGCGACATGATGGGACGCAGGGTGGCACGCGCGGCGGCCGCGCGCGCCCGGCTGAGCATGGCCTTCAGCGACGCGCGCGACTTGGTGTGCAGGCTCCAGGTCACGTAGCGCGTCGTGGACATCAGGTCCTCCTGGCACTTGCCGCGGCACTGCGCGCGGCCGAGGGGGTAGGGTAGGGTTAGGGGCACGGCCGCGGCCGCCCCCTCGCGGCGGGCTGCGGGCTGGCGTGCGGGGCTGCCGCTGGCGGGTGCCGACAGGCGCTCCCTCAACCCGCTGGCGCGCGCCCGAACCCCAAGACAAGGGACGGCGCGCGCAGCCCAGTACGTAGGCTCCTGACGCTGCTCCTTGCAGACTCGCGGCGCACTGTGCGCATGATCGCATGTCAACCCTAACCCTAAAAATGTAAATGAACAGCGCGCGGCGCGCCGCGCCTGCCGCTCGGCGGACTCCAGGAAGGCGTGGTACGCGGCGCCGATGCGCTTGAGGAACAGGTCGTGGCCGGTCAGGAACTGCGAGTCGCGCTGCAGCAGGAACATTGCGATCGGCAGCATGCGCCGCAGGATGTGCGTGAAGCGGTAGCCGAGCTGCGCGCGCCGCGGCGGGCTGTCGGCGCGCGCGCTCAGCGCGCGCGCGCGCGGGCGCACAGGGCGGCTCATGCAGGCATCAGCGCGGCGGCTGGAGCGCGCTTCTAAACTACCACACAGGCCACCGCATGCGCATGTGGGGCAGCTGCGCTCCTGGGTGATGCAGGTCAAGCGGGCGCGCCGGGCCCTTGCGGCCGCTGGGCAGGCACCTGGTGCAGGAACGGCTTGAACATGTCGCGCTGGACACGCGCGCCGCGCGCGCGCCTAACCCCGGAGTGCAGCCGAGCGGCGCGCCGCGGACTGGGCGCGCGCCTGGTGCAGGAACGGCTCAAACGTGTCGCGCGCTTTGGACACGGCGATGACGCACGCGGTGCGCGTGTAGTTGACGCCGTCGTGGAAGTCGTCGATGCCGCACGCGTTGACGATCTCCTCACGGCTGATGTCGGGGCAGGCCAGGCCGCCGATGCCGCCGCGGAACTCGGCCATGGCGCGGTGGTACTGCGCGCCGCCGAACAGGCGCATGTGCGAGTTGGGCAGGTCTTCGGGCACCGGCAGCGCCTTGCCGTCGGGGCCCACAAAAGCGCCTGCGCGCCCGGCCAGCGCCGCCCTCCGCGTCTGCTATACGAGACAGTAGGCTCTGCCGCGCAAGGTATGAACGCCGTGCATGCGTGCGGGCGCAGGGGGCATGCATGGACTGTGTGAAACCAGGCAGTACCTACTGTGTGACACATAAAGCCAGAAGCTAGGTTGAGCACGCCCTCACCCATGCTCACCTTGGCGTCTGCACACGGCCAGGTGCGCCACCAGCCACGTCACTGGGCACTCCCTGCTTCAAAGCAGGCTGAGCCCCGAGCCCAAGGCGCGCGTCCGCGCAACAGCGCGGGCCGCGCACCGCCGCGGATGTGCTCGTCCGCCAGCGTCTCGCCGAAGCGCTCGGGCGGCGCGGCGACCGTGCCGCGCAGCAGCAGCGCCAGCTTGGCCAGGAACGCTTCCCGGAATGTGCGACCCTTGTCCTTCAGCCTGCACGCATGCATTTCATTACTCAGCGCCGTAATCTCTGCCGCGCTTGCATCCATCCACTCCTTGCACGCCAGACTCAAGAGACGCCCGTGCCCAAGAGCACACACCCGCCGCCGCACCAGACACGCGCCGTGTCAGACGTTAGGGCCGCTCTCGCACAGACGCCGGCAGTGCAGCAGGGCAGGGCACGCCCAGGGTTTGAAAACCCTGCCGGCACGGGCCGCGCGCTTGTCGGGGTGCAGGTCGGTCAGCTCGTCCTGCGTGTCCTCCAGCCGCCGCGCCGCATTGCGGTACTCCTTCTCCAGCAGCGGCACGATGGACGGCACGTTCTCCAGGTACCTGCGTAAGGGTCAGGGTGAGGGTCAGGGCGGGCGCGGCGCCGCCGAGGTTGTCTTAGGGTCAGGGCTGGCGCCAGGTGTGCTGGCCCACGCGCGTGCTCGCAGCCCGCGTGCGGCATGTGCGGCGCGCGCGCATCCGCTCGCCTGAGTCATGCATGGACCCATCTGCAATGACCACCGGCGCACTTTGGTGTAATTAGGAATTTCAGAAATGGTGGTTGGCTCACCAGGTCGCAGGTCATTGCAAGCTGGCAGCTACAAGGTAAGGGCCACACGACAAGTCTAGCGTCACGGCAACCGTGGCGCCCGGCCGCGAGCGGCCGCGGCGCGCGTCCACCTGGCGCGCACCGGCGCTGCAGCAGCTGCTCCAGGAAGCGGCGCAGCTGCGTGACGCCGATGCGCGCGCGCTCCGCCGGCTCCAGGCGGCGGTCCAGCCGGTGCTCCAGCTCGGCCACGTCGGCCGCCTCGCGCTCGCCGACCGCGCCGCGAAAGTGCTCGTTGCTGCGGAAGATGGCATCCTTGGCATTGCCGACGCGCCCCGACGGCACCGACCTGCGCGCGCACCGGGGCGTCGCTGCGCGCCCAGCAGAGCCCCGGCCGCGCGCTGGACGGGCACCCAAAGACCAGGCCGGTTGCACAGCCAGAGCAGCGCGAGCCTAATAACTCAGGGCTCCAGCATTTTGCGCTCCACGCATGGGTGGGAATACCCTTGCAGAAACTTCCTGCTGGTCACCAGGCGCGCGATTGCAGCAGCCCTTTCAGCGCTATTCCACATGCAAACGTTGCCGACATGCCGGCGCATGCGCCGTGCTCCCAGCCATGGGGGGCGGCAGCGGCGCGGCGGGAGCGCGCGTGAAGAAGGGGCAGCCGCCCAGCATGCCGGGCTCCAGCAGGCGGCCTGGCGGGCGCAGGAAGAGCTCCACGTCGTGCCCGCGCGCGAACTGCGGCAGCCGCGTGTCCAGCTTGGTAGAGACGACCACCGTGCGCGACAGGTGCGGGTCCACCTGCGCCCCCCGCGCGCGCGCCCGCCCTCACGCCGGCCAGCGCCATGGGCTTGCGCACGGACCGCGGGCGCCCCGACAGGACCACGGCCCGTCCGGGCCAGACGGCCACAGGGCGCGGCTCGTGTCGGCAGGCCGTGCAGGCCGTTTGGAGATATAGGCTTTCAAAGGCATGGTCTAGGGTTAGGGTTCAAAGTCTAGGGCCAGTGCTGCGCCGCGTGGGGCGGCCGCGCGGCGCGCCTGCATGACGAAGCGGCGCGTGGTGGCGTTGCTCCAGTCGTTGGTGTCCTCCAGGCAGAGGATGATGTACTCGCGCTGCTCCATCTTGCTGCGCACCATGCCCTCCACCTGCTTCTGGCTGTTCTGCAGCGTGCTGTTGCGCCGGCCCGGCGCGGCCGAGATCAGGCCTGCCGCGCGCCGCACCGCGCGCCGACTCACGGGGAGCCTTCACCGTCACGGTCCCTAGGGCGCCCCCATAATGCACTTGCTGAGACAAGCAGAGGCGTCATGCAGCCAGGCGGATCTGTGCATGCGGCCAGGGCGCGATGCCCGCTGCTCAGACCCTGGCTGGGGCCTGGCTGAGATAGGTTGCAAGGTTACCAGCATGCACCGGGCGCGTTGCGCAGAAGGGCTCCGCCCCTTGCTGTATAACGTCAGTACAAGAAGCAGGCAGCAGTCCAGGCTAACATGTCTCCGGCAACACCTCTGGCCGGAATCAGGCACGGCGTGCCATGAGGCTCACCAGGCGTATCGATGATGGTGAGGTTTGGACAGTACTTGTACTCGATTTTGACGACGATCTCCTTCGCCCAAAACTGCTGCTCCCGCTCCAGCCGCGCATTCTCATTCTCTATGTACTCCTGCAGCCCATGTGCTTGACTTGGCGCACAGGCCACACGTCAAACCCGTCCAGCAGTTCCGTGGCTGGTGTGGCCGTATGACTTTCCCTTTGGACATGAGACGTCTGATAAAGTTACGCATGCAGCTGGTGCTGCTATGGACGCCTAGGCTCCTAATAATGGATAGCCATCATCCTCCATCGCAGCGGGTTGGCGCAGGTGGCAGAGCGCGCGCGTCCCACTTGGCTTGTGCCACATGGCCGGGCGCCGTGTGCCGTAACCGGGGCAGAGGCCGAGCTGCCGGTCCTAGGCGGGCCCTGGCGAGGGGCGCGCCTCAGCTCTCCAGCGTGTCCTGCTGCTTGCCGCCCTATGGGGCTAGGGTCAGGGCAGGGCGGGCGGGCGCGCCTGCAGCTCCTCCAGCGTGACCTCCTGCTCGCCCGCGTCCTCGGTGAGCAGGTAGCAGTTGGGCTGCACGCACGCGCAGTTGTACTTCATGTGCAGCGTGATCGGCCGCCGCGTCTTGGTGCCGCCGCCCACGTGGTTGAACTGGAAGCCCATGAGCGCCTCCACCAGCGCTGCGCGCGCGCCCCCACCACCCTTCAGCGCGGCCTTGCCTGCTGCTGCACGGTGTTGATAAACGAGGAGCGAGTGTGCTCCCAGCTCCTTGCTGGCCGTTCGCCCACGCGGGGCGCGCAGCAGCCTCGCGGCTGTCAGCGCTCGCGGTGCGCCGACATGGCTGGCAAAGCATCGCCTCCGTAAGCGCGCCGCCCCGTGTGCTCGGCTCTGCACTGCTGCCCGGCGCCGCGGCAGAACATGTTTGGAGGCAGCCGTGAAGCGTGCGCGCTAGCCGCGCCGCTCTGCACGTATCTCTTTGATCACTTGAGGCACAACGCATGCACCCATTAGGTTGCACAACGCTGTGTGGACCTGACAACGTGCTTGCAGGCCGCTGACAGGCGCCTGGCGAGCGCGGATGAGTGTGCATGGCACGAGGTAGTATGACAGCGACGCGGGCCACGCGCGAGCGTGTACCTGACTTGCCGTCAGTCTGGTGGCCCACGACCAGGATAGCCGGCGCGTCAAAGGGCTTCTCAAAGTCCTGCGCCAGCGAGTGCAGCGCATTGTACGCCTCATACAGCGCCTCGTTGCCGCTCCGGAACGTGGCGGAGCTCCTGCGCGGACGCGCGCCTCGCCGGTCGGCCGCGGTGGCAGCCCTGCCTTGAGCCGCGCACAACCACGCGCCAGCGTTGCAGCGCGCTCATGCCTTGAACTACGCCCTCGCGGCGCTCCCTGTGAGCGTTACCCAGCTGTTGTGCACAACGACACGCACAAAGTTGCGGCGCGACCGCCTCGTCGAGGCCACTGTGCTCTGCAGGACCCTGGCTGCGTCGCAGTTTCACCGCTGCGGGCCCTGCACGGGCGTTCTGCAAGCCGCATGCTGCGCCTTACTAGCTGCTGCTGCGCGTGCGCCAACGCCGCTGCTCCACCCATCCACGGGGCATTCTTCACAACTACCAGCCGCGCGTATCCTGCTCAGCCCAACGACGCTGGCCGCCTGCTGTTGGTGTTGTACTCACACATGTGGCGGACCGGACCCGTTTCACAGCAGCTCGCACCAAGTAGTGAAAACTTTGGCGTGCGCAGCCGGACCCACCTGTCCGGCGACGATTCGATCGGCGGCATCTGCCGGCGCGCCGCCGCACGCCGCACCGACGGCGGCGTGCGGTTCTCCTCACCCTCCGGCAGCGCCGCATGGAAGCTGTCATGCGAGCCGCGCGGGTAGCGCCCGGGGTTGCTGGATGCCAGGCCGTTCAGCCAGACTGCGGCGCCCGCCTGGCTCATCTGCGCGCGCTGCTTGCAGGGAGGGGGCGCAGGCGCTGGGCTGCTCAGGAACGCAGGGCGCAGATAGATTTTGAATGGTAGGTCAAGCTAAGGGTCTTCTTCGGAGGCATTGAGCGCACCCGGAGAGCGGCACTCATCACACAGCCGAGCTCGCTTGCACACGCGCTCACCTTTACGTGCTGCAGGCCTGTCTTGCATTGATTATATAATGGCAGCCTGCCAGGTCATATGCGTGCGGGCACGAATGTCCCCGCACGGCCGCTCTGACGGTGTGCTGTTGGTGTTTGTTGACTGCCAGGCGAGCAGCGCGTCTGGGGAGCGGCTGCCACACGCTCGACAGCGGGCATCAGCGCTAGACAGCGACGCTCGTTGAGGGGTGTGCAGAAGCTGCCCCCATACTGTTGACGCACATGGTGGCGGGTGCGGCTGGCAGGCTGTTGGCCTGGGCTGCAGTGTGCCATGCTTTCGTGCCATGCTCTGGCCCAGGACTTCTTGTGAATATCATATAAACATCCACGCCGCAACACAAGCACAGCTGCACAGCTATGCTTTGCCGGAGAGAACTCGCATGAGGTTGCAGCTTTGGACACTGTACAACGCGATATGCGCGCCCGTTCACACTGCGCACACTGGCAAACCACGCCCCCTGGCCATGTCTTCTCAGGACGATGACTCCTCACGCACAGCCTGAAGAGATACAATATGTTGGGTGGCACCAATCATCAGGATGCAGGCCGCGCATAACACTGCGCATGACACCGGCAGCTAGTGGTATCACTAGCTGCCACCAGCACTGCCGCCCCGCCTTCACCGCACAATACTTCCGATTTAGTCTGGATGACCCAAATCGTTCACCACCTGCTGCACACGCCCCAGGTTGCGCAGCGCAGCTGCCGCCAGCTGGTGCGCCGATGCCGAGCTGGCGCATGCAAGCACATGCTCCAGGGCAGCAACTCCCCCATATGCCCCAACTGCATCCCGACTCTGCCCGCTCTCGCTAGTCAGACACACGAGCGCGCATGCGGCCCTGTGATGCACAGCAGCAGGATGCGCAGGCGCCAGCAGACCGACCAGCGCCGCCACGCCCCCGCACACCCTGACACATTCTTTGTTCGTAGTATTGTCTATGCAAAAGTTCGCTAGCGCCGATGCAGCATACTCCTGCACAGTAGCAGAGTCGCCGGGCGCCAGCAGCCCCACCAGCGCAGCAATGCCCCCGCACCACCGCACGCAGTCCCTGTTCTTGGTGTTGATGATGCACGAGTTGCACAGCGCCGCAGCGGCCGCTCCCTGCACATCTGCTGGGCCGCCAGGCGCGAGCAGCCCCACCAAAGCCGCCACGCCCCCGCATTCCCTGATGCTGTCCCTGCTCTGGGTGTTGTCCTTGCACAGGTTGGCCAGCGCCGCAGCAGCCGCTGCCTGAGCGGCAGCCGTCCCGCCAGGCGCCACCAGCCCGACCAGTGCGGCAAAGCCCCCGCACTCGATCATGCAGTCCATGTTCTGAGTGTTTCCGACGCACAGGTTCTGCAGCGCCCGCGCAGCCTGCACATGCACTGCGGCAGAGCCGCCGGATGCCAGCAGGCCGACCAGCACCGCGACGCCCCCGCACGCCCGCACGCTGTTGCGATTCTGGGAATTGTCATTGCACAGGTTGTGCAGCGCCGCAGCAGCCTGCTCATGCATGGCGGCAGAGCCGCCGGGCGCCAGCAGCTCGACAAGCGCCATAACGCCCCCGCACGACCGCACGCTGTCCCTGTTCCGAGCGTTGTTATAGCACAGGTTGCGCAGCGCCCCAGCAGCCGCTCCCTGCACAGCAGCAGAGCCGCCGGGCGCCAGCAGCCCGACCAGCGCCGCGATACCCCCGCATTCCCGGACACTGTCGCAGTTCTGAATGTTGGCAGAGCACAGGTTCCGCAGCGCCCCAGCAGCCGCTTCCTGCGCAGCGGCAGAGCGGCCGGGCGCCAGCAGCCTGACCAACGCCGCCACGCCCCCGCACGCCCGCACGCTGTCCCTATTCTGCGCGTTATTGAAGCACAGGCTCCGCAGTCTCCGGCACCCGCTCCTAGCACAGCAGCTGGGCCGCCAGGCGCCAGCAGTTCGACCAGAGCGGCAATGCCTCCGCACTCCCTGACACTGTCGCAGTTCTGGATGTTGCCCATGCACAGGTTGTGCAGCGCCCCAGCAGCTGCTTCCTGCGCAGCGACAGAGCCACCGGGCGCCAGCAGCGCGACCAGAGCGGCGACGCCCCCGCACTCCCGAACGCTGTCCCTGTTCTGGAAGTTGTCCACACAAAGGTCACCCAGCGCCCCGGCTGCCTGCTCTTGCTCAGCGGCAGAGCCGCCGGGCGAGAGCAGCGCGACCAGCGCCGCGAGGCCCCCGCACTCCCTGACGCTGTCCCCATGCTGGTTGTTGTCCACGCACAGGTTGCGCAGCGCCCGGGCCGCCTGCTCGTGCTGAGCGGCAGAGCCGCCAGGCGCAAGGAGCCCGACGAGCGCCGCGACACCCCCGCACTCCTGCGTGCTGTCGCTAGTGTGTCGCTGCCCTCACTCAAGGTGACCAGCGTTCGCGCAGCGCGCTCCTGCGCAGCAGCGCACGCGGATGCTGTCCCTGGTGTTGGCGACTCTCATACAGGTGCGCCCGCAGTCACCAGGCGCAGAGCAGCATGGCCGCCCCTGCTATAAAGCCATCCAGCGCAGCAGTGCCCCACGCTCACATGCGCTGTTCAGCCATGGTGTGGGTTTCCCGGACGTGGCCGCAGCCCACAGCGCATCTTCCAGCCTGCTCTCACATGTCCGCAAGGAGCTGCTGGGCGCGAGCAGGCCTACCCGCGCCGCAGGGTTGTCGTTAGGTGCGGGCTGCTCGCAGCGGGAGCGCCTGGGCCAGAGCCATAGCTGTAGGAGGCGCATGGCTGGCAGCGCACTGCCCGAGCAGGAGATGCCTCGCCCACCGGCGGCTCTGTAGCAGCAAGCGGCTGCTCCTTCTTACCCACGCAGGCAAGCTTTGGTGCGCGGAGGCAAACCAAGGACAACACGGTCGGTCCGACATCACCGACACCGGGAGCGTTATGTTATTGTGCTGTGCTGTGCTGTGCTGTGCTGCTGCCTACCTGCCGACGAGCGCCGACTGGCTCCCTGGTAACGACCTCTGCCCTCATGCCTATGTAATGCGCACTCACATGGTGCCAGCCGCTCGCTGTGCGCACAGCGCTGGAGCGCCCCGGGCGCCGCTGGGCACCATGTGTCCACGGCCTGCCCTGCGGCAAGCAGCTCCGCAGCACTGCGCAGCAAGATCACGGCCGGCGCGCCTGCGCCATGCGTGTGCCTCGTCCACCTCACGCACAGGGCGCCGTGGGGGCAGCGCACGCCGCCGCCAAGTGTCTTGCAGGACCTGGCGGCACGCCTCGGCGCCCCCGCCGGCCTGCTCTACCTCTCCTGCCTGGTGGAGCACATCGAGAAGCAAGGGCGGGCGGTGGCGGCAGGCGGGGAAGCAGCGTCGGCGCGTCTGCCAGCAGCCGCTCAGCCAGAGGTGGCTGCCGAGCTGCAGCGCCAGCAGCGGCTGGCCCCCTGGGCGACGGCAGCAGCCGCGCGGACGCCCTGGCCGCGCAGCGGGCAGCAGCGGCAGCTATGGCGACGGCCGCGATGCGCCGGCGGCGGGGGGCACGCAGGATGCACAGCCGCCGCTGGGCGCACAGCCGCCGCCGCGTGCAGCAGGCGGCAGCGCCCGGCGGCGCGCCGGTAGTTCAAGCGCAAAGTGCCGCGACGCGGGCGTGAAGCACGGCC
>JAABUV010003669.1_pt1 | contig 19279 bp, 33 predicted proteins | sample 5559971 | NCBI WGS metagenome assembly JAABUV01 (sample SAMN10711881, study PRJNA513362) | rock metagenome | isolation source: Antarctica rocks | place: Antarctica: Victoria Land, Knobhead nord | collected 2015-12-19
GCCGCTGCTGCAGCTGGCGGCGCCCGCCCGCCGCTCTGCGCTGCACACCGCCGGCCAGGTGCTGCGCGGGGCCAGCATTCGTGCGAGGGAGGCTGCCAGACACAGACGCGTGAAGCCGCAGGACGCTGGAGGCATGTGTGGGGCTCAACTAGGCCATGCATAATGCATGTCGCGACGAGGGCAGTCCTCCTACTCTCAGGTCACTTACACACATAACTCTGTTGCCTGGTCCGCTTAACTGGCATTGACAGACGCTCGAATGGAGTGGCAGCCGCCCCACAGGTTTCCAACAGCTGCACCTTATTTGCAGCTGCGGCAGGTTGCCCAGACTGGATCCAGTGCCCGGTCCGCTGAGGGCAAGGCTGGACCGAGACTTTGTATGCTGGCTGTGGGCCACTCCCGCATCTGCCAGGCCTGCAGAGCACTCATGCGCTGCCGCAGCGCCCGCGCGGAGCGGCCTTCTGCTGCAGTGCCGGTGCTCTGCGCAGCGGCATGGCGCTGCAGCACGGCGGGCGCACCTGCTACGGCTTCTGGTTTCCCGCCTCGAGCGCTGCACCTGGCGGCCGCACGCGCAGTCGCGGAGACAAGCGCGAGCCGCCCTGCTGCTGCAGCCAGGGCGCCGAGCGGCGCAGCGCACGGCGGGCGGCCACACCGGGGCCGCCGCGCCGTGCGAGGGCAGCCAGTGGAGGAGACGTACGCGCGGGAGGAGTTCCTGGCGGAAGAGGGCACAAGCTTTGAGGGCCTGGGCCTGCGGCACGAGGTGGTGGCGGCGCTGGCTGCCGCAGGCTTCCCTCGGCCAGCGAGCACCCAGGTGAGACTCGCAGCGGCCCAGTGCGGGGGGCAGGCAGGGCGTCAGCTGGTGTGCTTGCGCGGTGCGGTCTGGCGTCACTGCTGGCGGCTGATGGCTGGTCTTGGGCAGCAGGCAGCACAGGTGGTCTCTTGGCGCACTACAGAGCTGTCAGTTGGGCAAGCCCGTCTTGCTCACTTACCTGTCGCACCTGCCTGTGTGAGCTTTGGGAAGGCCGGCGCTCGGCTGTCCGCCCGGAAGCTTGCAGCTCTGGGACGCACCGCTTTCCTGGCTGCAGGCAGCTGCGACCAGGCCCCTGCTGGCAGGCCACAACCTGGTACTGGCCGCGGAGACCGGCAGCGGCAAAACGCTCGCATACCTGGCCCCCCTGCTGTCCAACATGCTCCAGCGCCGCGCCGATGACGCTTCGACAGCTGGTTCCAGGTGTGACCTTGCCTGCGTCTGCGGAGGCGGGCCCGCCTGCCCGCCTGTGCGCTGCGTGCATGTGTTCCTGCGGGCTGCACTGCCTGGCAACTTGCCCAATGCTGTTATGCCGGCAGTGGCGCTCAACAGTCAGAGCGACTTATGGGGGTTGCTCGGTAGAACAAACGGTGGACATGCCCCGTCTTCGTTGTGCGCTGAAGCGCAGCTGTGACTCAATGGGCAGGGACGAGCCGGACAGGCCGCTTCAGGACGGCATCCTTGTGCTGTGCCCCAACGCGGCGCTGTGCCAGCAGGTCGCCCTCCCTCCTAGCTCCTATGCCTAATGGAGGCTGGCAGCACGCCTGTAGGGGGTACCAGCAGCGTGTGGCTGCATGTGCCGTCCTGTGCATGCGGATGCTGTGGCGAGAGACACCAGGCGCATGGTGTGAACATGTGGGGGGGGAGACCGAGGGGCGACTCGCGCATGCAGGTGGTGGCCTTTGCAGACGCGCTGCGCGGGCCGGGCGGCGCACCGCTGCTGCGCGCGGCGCATGTGGCGACCACGAGCCCCCCGCCGCGCGAGGCGCCGGACCTGGTGGCTGTCACGCCGGCTGGGCTCATCACCGCCACGCAGAACTACGGGCCATTCTTCGGCTGGGAGTGGACGCGCGCGGGCGTGGTGGCGCGGTGCGGGTCCTCTGCACAGTTGTTGCATGGTGTCGAGAGCATGTCTCGAGTGACTGCCAGGCCGACATTGTGTGCTCAGCCTGCTCGCTGCTTGCTGCCAGCCACCGCGCCTGTCAGGTCGGGCTGCGCAGCTGTCGCTGTAGGTAGTGCATCATGTCCCCACAGCGTGTCCAGGCCTTCCTGACACGCGTGCATGCTGTGCGCGCGAACAGCATGCGTGCGGTGGTGGTGGACGAGGCTGACCAGCTGCTGGGCGGCGGCTACGAGCGGGACTGCCGGCGCGTGCTGGACACGCTGCGCGAGGGCGACCGCGCGCGCAAGGCCGGCGCCGTGTGCGCCGAGCTGCGCCTCGCGCCGGAGGCCTTCCAGGAGCTGCCGCGCCACCTGCGCCGCGCTGCGTATGAGGGCGCGCCCCTGCTCCCTGTCTCCCAACATCCGCGGCAGGGCGCCGAGCAGTGCTGGCGCGTTGCGGGAGGTTGGCCTGGGGCGGCGCGCCTCTAATGCCAGGCGCGCGATGTGCGCATGCACGCTTGGGCGGCGCACGCTGCCGCGGGTGCGCGCCTGCGCCCTGCTCCTCAGAGTTGCGCTTGCGGTCGCAGGCGGCGCCCAGGCGCTGAAGGAGGCGGGCTATGTCCTGCCGACCGAATTCTTGTGGGACGCCGATCCGCGGGCGGCCAGTGCGGCCGCTGGTGCCCGGACTGGCAGCGCCTCCCCGCCGCTGGACGCTGCAGCAGAACGCCGGTCGCCCGACGCGGAGAGCGGGCCGCCCGCAGCAGCGGCGGACAGCAGCGGCATGGCGGCGCCGGCCGCAGACCCTGCGCGCGAGGCAGCCGCACGCCCAGAGGTCTTGGATGCACATACGCCTGGCAGTAGCGGCGCGCCGGAACCCAGGCGCAGTCGCTCAGCCTATGAGCGGACCTGGCGGCGGCAGTATGTCTATGTGGCTGCCACGCTGCCGGCAGAGGGCAAGCGCTGCGTGGCCAACGACCTCAAGCGGCTGCAGCCCGACGCGGTGCGCACCTCCAACCTGTCCCTACCAAACGAGGTGTTACAGAGCCTTGCACTGCCTGCACTGACCTGTTGGCGCCGGTGTGCTTGCAACTGCGCTTGTTCAAGCTGCAATGAGTGCCGCGCTCGGTGTTGTGCAGGTGTGGGTCAGCGCACCGCGGCTGCATGCGGCGCTGCGCGCCGTGCGCCATGCATGGCGGCCTGTAGACGAGGGCACCTGGCGCAGCACCTTGCAGGTGCGGAGCAGGCTGCTGTGTCTGGTACTGCAGCCGCCGCTGGGTGTTTGGGATTGCTGCGGAGGTGTGGTCTTGGGCGCTAGCAGCTGCTAGATTTGAAGTTGGCGCCAGAGTCACAGGTGTGCATAGTTGAGGAGCAGCACATGTAAGGTGTGGCACAGCATGGCGGAGGGGCTATTGTGCAGCCGCGTGGCGATTCGCAGTCAAGCACAAGATGTGTGCGGCCTCTGTGCAGGAAGTGGTGGGCGGCGATGCGGAGGTGGCGCGTGGCCAAGGGCGCACGCTGGTGTTTGCGGCCAACGTCGCGGCGGCCGATTCAGCCGCTGCCGCGCTGGCCGAGGCTGGCCTGGAGCCACTGCTGTACCACCGCGGCGTCCCCGCCGAGCAGCGCGCAGCAGCCCTGGACGCCATGCGCAACGGGTGCTGCCCTGCGCATGCGAGATGCAGACTGGGACCCGGGGCGTGGGGCCAGAGTGTGTGTCGGCGGCACCCGCGTGCGGGTCACCTGTCGGGGATGCTCGGTAGCCTTACGCCAGTGCCTGTGTGCTCGCTGTCTGCTCCGTTGCTGGCGGTGCTTGGTGTGCCGCACCGGGTCGTACAAGTCTGAGAGGGCTCTTGCAGCAGGTGACAGCCAGTGTGCCTCCTGTTCCTCGGCAGGGACGGCGTTGTGCTGGTAGCCACAGACGCAGCCGCGCGCGGCATCGACATTCCGGCTGTCACGCACGTTGTCCAGGCCGACTTTGCAGCAAGCGCGGTCGACTTTTTGCACCGGGTGCGGACAGGGAACAGCTGCGTTGTGCCATGCGTTCACCGTGCCGCACCATGCCATGTGTGGCCGCATGCTGACGCAGGGCATTCCGTCATGCGGTGTCTGGGTGTTGAGTGCACGACTGCATAGCAGCAATCGCAGACTGCTCGTCCTTGCACACAGTGTGGCTGCACAGGGTGCAAACGCTCATTGCGCGTGCAGGTGGGCCGCACCGGGCGCGCTGGCGCCGCCGGCCGCGTGACGTCGCTGTACAGCCCCGCGCAAGCGGTGCTGGCGAATGCGCTGCGCTCTGCAATAGAGGCGGGCGTGCCAGTGGAGGGCGCCTTCAGCCGTAAGCGCTCCTTCGCAAAAAAGCTCAAGCGCTACGGGCGCTATGTGCCGCGCGGGCGCACCGCGGAAGCCGCAGCGGCGCCGTAGCCGGGCATGCTGCACACTTTGCAGCATCGCCGGGCTCACCTGCGCTGCAGTGCTGCTGCACAAGCCGCAGAGGTGCGAGGGTGGCAGAGAGGCAGGCGTGCATCATTCCTGAAGTTGGTGCATCATGCAGGGTGCAAACGCTAGAGGGTGTGTTGCATGTCAGCAAACTATGAATGCAGACAGGCAAGTACCTTGGCCACTCTGAAGAAATTGCGTGCTGGCTCATACAGCCTTCAAGCAGCATTTGGAGCAATGCATGTGACCTCATCGGTCGCGTTTAGCCACCAGTCAGTGGCTGTAACAGCTGCACTGCAACCCTATCACGGCCTGCTGCGCAGCATGCTGGGCCCAGGCCGACGCCGATTGGTGTGCAATTCCTGCTCATATAAAGCGACATAGGACGCGCTGCTCGCAGTATCCGCTGATCCATCTTTGTGCATCGAGCTCTTCGTTGAGCCTCTAGCACCGGTCACCTGTGAAGGGCACTGCTGACATAGCGCCAATGTGAGGCCCAGCGCTTTGACCGGCGCCAGCGCTGCTGGTGCCGCTTGAGCAGAACCGCTCCGCGCTGCGGGCACGAGCGCTACAAGAGCATGGCAGAGACTGAAGATGAGCGGTGCGGGATCAACTACCTTGTTTTAGGACCTTGTGAAGCAGTTGATCCTGTAACAAGGTTGTCTGGATCTAGCAAGCGCGCCTTACGAGACCCGTGTGTCAACAGGCGCAACATGCTGCGTGTCCTCATCTCCACAGACAACCACCTGGTGAGTTTCCGTAAGGGACAGTGGCGCTGCGGTAGGCTGTGCTTGGCCAGACACGCTGGTGGAGTACTGCTGGTACAGGCAGAGCTGTTGACCTTGGTCGTCTGACAGCTGCCTGCCTGCGCTGATGCGATAACGAGGCAGACTTGGCGTGCAGGGCGCTTGGGAGAAGGACGAGCTGCGCAAGGACGACTCGTTTGCGACCTTCGAGGAGGTCTTCCAACTGGCGCACTCGCAAAACGTGAGTGCCAGTGCCTGGAGCAACCTGCTCCTTGCTTTCTACTGCTGCTTCTCCTACTTTTCTACACTTTGTGCAAGGAACAGGTGGTGAGGTGGGGCTCTCTTCTGTATGTGCCAACTTCCTCACTACGTGAGCAGAGAGCTTTGCCGTCATCCAGGCCCCAAGCAACACCTGGGAGTGTCAACATGCAAGCCGACCCCGACCTGCTGCCACGCGCAGGCTGACTTTGTGCTGCTGGGCGGCGACCTGTTCCATGAGAACCATCCCAGCCGTACCACGATGTTGCGCGCGATGGCTGTGCTGAAGAAGTACTGCCTGAACGACCGCCCAGTCGCCTTCGAGGTGCTCTCCGACCAGTCGCAGAACTTTGCAGAAGGGTGCGCCTACTCGCATGCACGCTGCAACATAGGGGAGTGTGCCGGGGGTGCATGCGTTGGCATGCTTGTTTCTGTGCCAGGTTCTGCTGCTCGTGGACCTGCGCATGTCACATGGCATGTTTCACAGACCTCACAGGCAGTGTGGTGCAGGCATGTGAACTACGAGGATGCCCACTACAACGTGGGCTTGCCGGTGTTTACCATACACGGCAACCACGACGACCCTACGGGCGCCGACAACTCCTCTGCAGTTGATGAGTTGTCGCGTGCTGGCCTGGTCAACTACTTTGGCAAGCAGGCGCGCCGCTCCTGCTCTCTGCATCGATGACCTGCTGGGCCCGGCTGGTCCGCCGGTAGCCTTCTGCAGGCGTGCTGGCGCGCAGCGTCCAACCATGCAAGGTTGCGATGCACCGCCCTCTGCCTGTGACCTCCGCCCCGATGTTTAACAGTTGTGCAGGACGGTCCACCGCTGCCACATGTAGTACAATGTAGATTCCAGGCCGGTTGATGGCTGCGTTACGTCCTGCGCTCGCTCTGAGTGAGCACCTCACGGGGCGCAGGCCTTTGCTGGAAGCCATGCCGAGCGTGTCCGGATAGTGCCCATCCTCATCCAGAAGGTGCGAGTCGAGCATGTTGCGCTTGCCGGACAATGCTGCAGCGCGTGGTGCACAGAAGCACCAGTGACTTGCCCTGACGTTTCCAGCATGGTGGTAGGGTGTGACAAAGCTGGCGCTGTATGGCCTGGGAAACATGCGCGATGAGCGCCTGGGGCGCCTCTTCCAGACGCCCGGTGCCGTCACATGGTGCGCCCCGGGCCGCGTCTGCCCGGCGCGCAGGACACAGCATCTGTACGCACAGCGTGTACGGCAGGCGCGGCCCCGCCGCGGCGACTCCTGCAATGCACGCACCAGACAAGCGGGCGCGGCGCGCAGGGTGCGCACCGCCACGGAGGATGGCGTGGCCGCGAGCGAGTGGCTCAACGTGTTTGTGCTGCACCAGAACCGCGTGGCGCACACGCAGAGCGCCAAGAACCTGGTCAAGGAGAGCCACCTGGCAAGGTGGCTGGACCTGGTGGTCTGGGGTCACGAGCATGAGTGCATTCCCGACGCGCAGGTACGTGGCCCCATAGCAGCAGCGGAAGCATGCAACGGGCATGTCACGTCTCTGTGCAAAAGCCTGCAAGCCATGTCTCGAAAAGAGGTGTCGACGTGTTGTAATGTCTTGTCCATTATTTGATGGCACCAGACTGCGCAATGGGGAGTGCTCTGTGCAAGTCTCGCAACTACATGGTGTCTCGTCTCAGCTTACCTGCCATGCAGTCATGTTCAGCCTCGCGGACGTGTGTGTCATTTCCAGGGCATCTATCTGCCCCCGACATGAAGACGTGATGTCTGCTCGCGCTGCTGCGCAGCGCGCGGCAAACGCGGACTTCGAGGTGCTGCAGCCGGGCAGCACGGTGGCGACTGCACTCACAGAGGGCGAGGCGAAGCGCAAGCATGCCTTCCTGCTGGAGATGCTGGACGACAAGTTCCGGACGGTGAAGCTGCCGCTGGAGACGGTGAGGCCGTTTGTGTACGAGGCGGTGCGCCCGGGCTGCGTCGAGAGCCAGAGTCGCAGGCATCTATCATGTGTGCCTACATCTGCAGCCCGTGTCTGCCCATGCCGGTAGCAGGTGGCTGGAGCGTGTATCGTCACGCTGAGAGTTGACCTGCAGCAGCGGATGCTGCGCAGGTTGTGCTGGCTGAGCAGATGGAGCTGGACGCCAACGACCCCAAGGTGCATGCCCCCTTGCCACTGCCGTGTGACGGTCTGCAGATACAGGTGGTATCTGGTGCTGCAGCACAGCATGTATGAGAGCCAACTACCATGTGCGTGTCAGGGCACCCTGTCAGTGCGCTTGAGCAGTGCCGGACATGCGCAGGTGGGCGAGGCGGTCAACATCCTGCTGGAGCGCAAGGTGGAGGAGATGCTGCGCTCGCCCGCCGCGCACTCCGTGCCCCATGCCGGCCGACCATCGCAGCTGCCGCTGCTGCGGCTCAAGGTGCAGCACCGCCGCAAGCTCTCCTATTGTGTCGACATGCACAGTCCAATGTCAGAGTAACCCATGTCATGCGGTGCCTGTCTTTGCTGCGAGCGCGACCGTGCTGCCTGCGACCACGCTGACGAGGCGCTGCATCGGGCGTCAGGCCTAAGTGGAACATGGTACGCAGGTGGACCACACCGGCTTCTCCACGCTCAACTCGCAGCGCTTTGGCCAGAAGTTTGTGGGCCGCGTGGCCAACCCGCACGACATGCTCGCCTGGCACAGGGCCGCCGTGCGCCGCATTAAGCCGGGCGAGCGCGGCGGGGAGGGCGGCCTGCGCGCGCTGCCGGAGCCGGGCGCGCGGCCAGAGGCGATGGACGAGGCGGAGATCGAGGCGCAGGTGTCGCGGCACCTTGTGCAGACCCTGCAGGTCATCTCGGAGGCGGACCTGGCGGTCGCGCTGCACAACTACATCGACAAGGTGGGCAGCAGTATTGTTTCATGCCCGCCCTCTTACCTGTGCCTGCTCAAGTAAGCTCAACAAGCTGGGAGGCTGTGCCTTGCTGCAAAGCAGTTTCCGCAATATTGTGCTACTGCTGTTGGCCTGCCTCACATCATGTCTGGCCAGCACTTGACAGGGAATGCACAGCGCGCTCCAAGCGTCTGGTACATGCAGACTAACCTGCGCACCTGGACGCGCCCCGACACGACAGTGATCAGCACAGGCAGCATGCGCTCAGCGGACTTGTTTGCACATTAATTCATCAGTCTGGCAACAATCCAAGAGCATTACAGGCTCTTGTTGGGGTTTCTGACTGCACAGCCACCACTGCACACCACGGCGCTCAGCCCACGCGCCGCGCGGCAGGACGAGAAGAGCGCGCTGAGCGAGTGCCTGCGCCGCTCTCTGGAGGCTACGCAGGCGGCGGTGAAGGCGAGCGGCGAGGACGTGGCTGCCGGCACCGATGTCGAGCGTGTTGTCACCCATGCTCGCGCGAGTGCTCGCGCTGCCGGGCCGGTGCGCTGCAGCAGGAAGAGTGCACCCATCACATGAGGCGCTGCGCAGATTGCAGGGCTCCCAGCTGGCAATCACTGCTACTTTGAATGCTGCTACCAGTGCAAGGGACGGCTCGTTGCACAAACCCTTGCTGGAACTGTTGCCCGACATACATGTGTAAGCTGAGCGCTGAAAGATGCGATCCTGTGGGAGCCAGCTGCATATGGCTGACCAAAAATGTTTGCAGAAGCACGGACCAGCTTGGCGTGCTGGTCGCGCAACATGTCAGGAGCGTTTGCACTGTCGCAGTATACCCTGCCCCAACCTGCTCTGCGCCAGCACCCTGCGCGGCGGGTGCGGGGCGGCGGGTGCGGGCTCACTGCAGTGGTGTGCTGCCTCTGCAGTCGCTCATCGAGGGCGCGGGGCCTGAGCGCAACGGCGTGGAGCGCGAGTCCGCACAACCTTCTGATGGCAATGCTCCTGCCTCCAGCATGCGGCCGCCCGCCTCGCGCGCAGGTGCCCCGCCTCCCGCTTCCGCGCACCGCGCGCCTGCTGCTGAGGCCTGGCGCACCGCGTGACCGGCAGGAGCTTGGGCAGGAGCTCTTGCCGCTTATGCGCTGACTTGGCACAGGCCTGTTTCGTATCACGTGTGCGTTGAGTAGCACCTGCGCTGTAGAGGTGCATTTGTAAAGGTGCGTCTGACTGTGCAATGCTGTGGACACAGGCTCTGCTGCTGCGGCCGCCCCTTCGCGTGCGCCCCGGCAGACCACCCTCGGCGACGCATTTGCCCGCCGTGGTGCTGGGTCGCCGCAGGTGCGCCCTGTCTCGTCGCATGCCCTTTCTGCAGGCACGGTCAAGGCGTGAACCCATGCTCACACTTTATGCACGATGTGCAACAAGCTGCCCGGGTGTCTGTCAAGAATGTTGCTCCAGCTCCAACAGTGTGTTGCCTCAGCAGCCGCCGCTTGAGCAGGTGGTGCGTGTGTGAAGACGGATGCCAGTGCACAAGCTACCAGCCCTCCCCTGATACAGCGGAATAACCGATCCACGTGCTCAGCATGCCCCACGCTGGTGCATGCATGCCTTAGGATGTCGTTTGAGAAACCTATTGACAGTGCTGAAATAAGCCCATTTGTGCACAGGCCATGAATGGCGCTGCGCTTTCACAGCGCAGCGTCGCGCAATCTGGCGGGCGAGGGCGCGGGCGCGGGTCCGGCAGGACTGCGCAGCCCGCGCATTCCCTGCCTCGGAAACGACCTCGTCCGGGGTGCGGGTCCCTGCCTGTGTGTGGCATGCAGCTTGGAGGGTAGTGTATTGCTGTACTTTCACTGTGACACCGTGCAGTATCGTGGGGGAGTTGTTTTGAGTCCATGGCTAGGACCGCAGTAAAGCTCAACAACATCAACCAGTGTGTCATGCAGAGTGCGAGCAGAGCTGCGGCACTCTGTGCAAACTGCATGACTTGGCCAGGAGCCCAGGACATCATGCTATCAGCAAATGTAGCAGCCCTCCTGCAGGAGACTGTACCCTGCAGCATGAAAGCGTCGCATGCGCGCAGCGCCAGCGACGCGGAGGAGCTGTCGGGCAGCGATGCAGAGGACGAGCTGGACCTGGTAGAGGACGCCAGCGACGAAGATGACGAGGCAGCCGCACGCCCGCGCGCGGCCTCGCGCAAGCGAGCTGCCCTGCCGGTGCGGCCTTGCTACAAATCAGTTACGCAGTCGCAGTGTTTGGATGATAAGGCTGTTAAGCGGCCGCCCTGCTGTGGGGCGTCGGGTACTTAAGTCGGGTGCTGATAGATTTGAGTGTTTGATTCTGCCCGTGAGGATGCCCCATTGTTTCTTATAGTGTCACAGTTGCTCTATAGCGGGCAAGCACTGTAGCATGCATGTGCATGCCACTGCAGCAGGCAGCTCAGGGGCTGGCAGCGCGATGCTGTGCTCAGCTTGTTAAGCGTACGCTGTGTGGGGGCCGCCCAGGTCCGGCGCGCGAGCGCAGCGCCGCGAGGCCGCCGCGGCGCGGCATCCACTGTCGAGGCGGTCCCCACGTCGACGCCGCAAGCCTCGAGCTTTGTGCTGAGCTCCGACGAGGAGGATGCCGGCGGCGGCGGGGCCGGCCGCACCACAAGGCTCCCACCGCGCGGGCTGCGCAGGGCTGGGGCCCCTCTGCCACGCGGACCCTCGCAACCCCGCGCCTCCCAGCTCTCCACGCGGGCGCTGGGCTCGCATCGCTAGTGTATGCGCAAGCTCACGTGAGGCTGTCAATGTTTTCAAACGCAAGACCTTCCAGTGAACGAGCCCTGTTCTGCAGCTCTGTAGCACAGAGCCGGCCTCTCCAGGGTGAAGAGGTGAGAAGAATGCTGTCGTAGTGTTGGTTCAAACTCAAACAGCCTATGACACTTGGAATTCACACTGCCACGGTAACGGTAGGTCAGGGGGCTTGAGCTGCCTGGCGTGGCATGCTCAGTCTCACGGCATGTACCTCCCACATGTGGCGGACTGCTATAAATGCAGCACAGATAGAGACTTGGTACTTGGCATGGGAATGTGAACGTGCGCCTCTGCTAAAGCAGACGGGCAAGAGATGTAAACACGATGCGCTTGAAGCATGCACTATCCGTGACTGCAGACCAGGCAGGTGACAAGCTAGACAGTATTTGCTTCTGAGCAACTTTCCACTCATGTGTATATACTCACAAACAGCAAAGAGCTGCATGGCACACAACCGCAGATCAGGAGGGCCTGATTCACATGTATTATTTGCTCAGCAGTGAGTTCACAGACACTATGGCACTGGCTGAGTAAGCCTTGTACCTGCGACGAACATCCAAAAAAAAAAACTGCAAAGCATGCTCGTTAGCTAGCATATGTGCGGTCTGACTGCACACATTACATTGCTCCATTCAGATCATCAGCAGCAGCAGCATGTTCTTAATGAGAACATATGCTGTTTGAGACGGGCTCAACGCCGAGCATGCTAACATGCATGCTCGGGAATCAGGGCGCGAAGACGGCGCGTCAGGCAACGATGACAAGGCCGCTCGAGACAGGGTTTAGCGCTTTCGATATATTCGAGACGCGCAGCACCACACGGGCAGCCAGCACCGCATGCAGTGCATGCCACGCCGCAACGATCAGCAGCCTGCATGCACAGCAGCAATTAGGGATGCCATTTCGGCTGCATCCTGCTGTCTCGGTGCGCACAGATCAAGCGTACATGGACGGGAGATCACGGTGCAAACTGCAGCACAGTCGCACAACTGTTCCATGTGTCCATGTGTTGAGAAGCCTATGGCGAGACTCAATTTGCACTGCATGAAGTGATCGGCGCGGTGAAGCCCGCATGCCTTCCGTCAGCTTGGAGGAAGGCACATAGGGCCAATGCCATGTTTTGACAAGTTTCCATACTATTGACGCACTGGACATGCCCCGGGCGCGCACGTCATAAGCAGGCGATGACAAAATGCATCGTCCTTGCCCAACGTCGCGCAGGGCCGCATGGACGGAATGTACAGCAGCGCCACAGCAGTCCCACCCGACAGCGCCGCATTCAGGAGCGCCAGCAACCGCGTCACCTACGGGCAACCAGTCTAGCTCAGGCTTTCTGGGTCGCCTGATAGACCTCTGCATGCCAACACTCTGCACCCAGCCCACCTTGGGCAAGCCTAGGTTGCACCTGCGTGCACGCCCGCCGCCATATGCTGAAGGAGCAGGGGCAGCTGTATGTCACTGTCCTGCGGCACTGTTGACCACAGGCATGCATCTGTGCAGGGAAGCAAGTGCGAACCGATAGCAAGCTCGACAGGCTGGTCCCGCCACGTCGACAGCAGGAGCAGAGCGTCAGCGACGCGCCCGCCACGCCAACAAGCCCCGCTACAAGCCCCAGCTCCAGCCAGAAGAGGCTGCTCACCAGCGTCACCTGTTGACGCCCATCCTGTCAACGCCAGTCTCTGTTGCGTGTCTGCACAGGGTGCACTGGCCCAGTTGATGTTCAGGCACATGTGTCAGGTCACAGGTGGCAGCTCCCAGTGAAGGAGTCTATTTGAAAGCCTCAACTCTCAACACTGCCGCGCCTGATCAGGTGGGTGCCGCGTGCGCACCACACTCACAGAAAACCACAGCTTGACCAGCAAGCCTTCCTGCTTCCAGAGTAGAGCGGCATCTGGCAGGCCGTTGAGGGCGGGGCCCGCGCAGGCCTGAGCGCCCAGGCTTGCCGTAACAGGCGCGCTGGACGCACACGGAGTTGCTGCAGCAGCGCCGCCTCGGTGGTCTTGGTGGTCACCTGAGCGTTTCCATCCAAGAGGGCACAGCTTAAACGCCTGTGGATGGGAGGCCCAGGGCTTGCGGCAGCTCTACAGTGCAACTTAAATACTTACTATCATCCAGCGCCTGATAGCTGCCGCAGCCGTCCTCGGCCTTCCGCTGCCTGCTGTGCTCATCGCCCATCACTGCACAAGCCTTGGGCCACGCCCAAGGCTTGTCTGGCAGCTCACACAGACTACACCCTCGTATGCTCCCAGAGTCCCGGTGAGCCTGCAATAGCAGCCAAGGTGGCGAACGTGATCTCAACAACCAGGCAGTTCCCGTTGGTTTTACGTATATGTGGTCGAGTGTTGCTCGCACACAGCACACGGCAGCTTGAGAGCAGCGCTATTTGTGTATAGAGCAGTATTGTCAAATTCAACTTTTTCCACTTGAGCCAAGGCGAATCTGATGCTGTTTACATGAAGGAGTTACATGGGAGGTCTGCAAGCCCCACCACTACATGTGCATTCACCCATCTCAGGGCAGCTGGCCTGCGCTGCCGGGCCTGGGGAGCGCGCTCGTCCCGAACCTGGCGCTGCCCGACCCTGCAGGCCAGCTCACGCTGGCGGCAGCTACTGCCGCTGCGCTCACAGGCGGCGGCAGGGCTCGCCGCGCGGCCGTGACGCCAGACAACCGCGCCTCCTTTGCTGAGCTGCCCCACAAGAGCTTCACAGCGCGCGCCCCGCCGCCTCCGGTGCCATGCAGCGCGCCCCCATGCATGCCGAGCGCCCCCGAGACACCGCTGGCCGCCCAGCTGCCCCGGCGCCGCCGCCGCAGCGCAGCTGCCAGGATGACGAGCACCGCGGCGGTGGCGCCCGCGACAACGTAGGGCAGCGCGCCAGCGGAGCGCAGGCGGCGAGTAAGCGGCAGCGGCGAGGCCGCCGCCTCGTAGCCCTTGAGCCACGTGCCGGCGTTCTTGTGGTGGCCCACGATGCCCGGCAGGGCCGTGCGCGAGGCGGCCGCGATGTCGACCAGCGCATGACACGCCAGGTCCGTCCACTCGCACGGCGTAAACCTGCGCGCGCGCGCGCTCGACCTGTGATGAGCCTCTGAGGCTGCCAGGGTCAGCACCAGGGCCGCACACGCCCGTTACAGGCCACTCTAACTGCCTGCGCCCGACCGCAGCTTCCACGCGTGCGACGGGCGCGGGAGGGCGGCGGGCTGGTGTCGCACCACTGGCCGAGCTCGTAGACCATGTAGCGCGTGCCGCGCACGGTGTGCGCGCCCGCGTACCCGCCCGCCAGCCGCCCGGCCTCGCCGGTGACCGCGCGGAAGGCGTCGCGCAGCAGCCAGGGGCCGGTCGCGAACAGCACCGCGCGCGCCATCTCCTCGGGGCTGCGCGTGCTGTTGTGCTTCTCGCGCAGGAAGGGCGCCCTGCAGGCGCGCGCGCCGCGCGGCTCGCACAGGCACTTCTCTGCCTCCTCGCTCAGACCCGAGCAGTAGGGCACCTTGAGGAGGCATGCGTGTGACACAGGCCCGGCACGACCTGGGTACTCACAGTTGTTTAGGCGTTTGGTGCGAACGTGCGCGCTGATTGGCGCGCCCAGCATGTGAGGCAAGCGAGCCAGCAGGAGCGCGGGCGCGCCGTTCGTGGAGCAGGCCCTGCATCTTCGCCCACAGCTCGTGCCCTGGCACGCCCGCCATCACTGCGTTGTTGAGGCTCTTGTTCCCGCCGTCCTCCAGCTGCAGCACGATGTCGAAGCCGCCGAGCGAGGCGTCCACCGCCTCGAAGCACTCCACGTCGACGTCCAGGTACAGGCCGCCGAACGCGTGCAGCAGGAACGGCCGCAGGGCGTCGCCTGCGCCACCGCCGCCCCCGGATGCGCGGTGCGGGGACGCCGTGCAGGGCACGAGCCGCTCGCTGCAGTGCCTGCTCCGCGCACATGCTGGCACCCGCGCTGACTGATTCACAGGCGGTCCAGCGGCGTGGCACGCACAGCTGTTCGGCGACGCTTCCACATCGACGCTGTTGTCACTACACAGGTGAGGCCCGCTCTCACGCTCGCTTGTGCCCTGCCCGGCCAGGCAGACAGCCGCTCACAGACGCAGCGCAGCGCACCCCCGCGCGATGCCGGCAGCAGACGCTGCGGCAGCAGCGCGGGACGCCCTGCTGGCCGCGCAACCGGGGCGGCGCGCCTTTGTGCACGACGCGCGGGTACGCGCGGAAGGTGGGCAGGAACCAGGCGTAGCGCTCCTCCAGCAGCGCCTCGGCCGCGGCGTTGTCCCAGAAGCGGTGCTGCCAGCCCGGGTGCCAGCGCGCGCACGCGTCGCGCCAGCGCCGGTCGAAGCGCCGCAGGCGGCTGCCCTCGCGCTCCTCCCGCTCCTCCTCCCGCTCCAGCGCGCCCAGGCCGTCCAGGAACACCTGCGCATGCGCGCCCGTCCACGCTCCGTGCGGCACCCCAGCGGCGCTGCAGCCTCCGGCCCGCTCGGCCGGGCATATCAGGCTGGTGGCGCGGCCGGCGTGCGCCAGCGGCCAGCCCCTTTGGGGCGCTGGCGCTGCCCATGCCTGCCCATGCCTGCGCCGCGCAGCTGTACCATGCATGGCATCCACTCCCCGGAAGGAGGCACGCAGGCACCCGCAATGGTGCCATCCATTGACACGCACGCCATGCCACGCTACAAGCACATGTGAAAGGAGAAGGGGGTGCTCCTACAGCTTAGCATGGTCCCCGGGTGCAAGGTGCCATACACACCTGGTGAATGATGTGCGGGATGTTGACGGCCTGCAAGCTACGCCCGCCGGCGTGGCCGCCTGCGGCAGCCGCGCATGCACCACTGCAGCCGCGCCCCGCGACCTCCGGCGCGGCTCCCGCACGGCAGGGCGCCTGCTGCGGTCCCGCGCGGGCAACCTGCGCACGTGCCGCCTGCTGCGCCCGCTGCCCCACGGGCGCCGCGCTCCCTGAGGGCGGCGCCGCCGCCTGGGCGCCCAGGACGCCCTCGTCGGCGCCTTGCGCGCGCCTCCGTATGCTGCCAGTGCCCTGGCCTCCGGCCGCCGTCGCGCCTGGCGCGGCCTCGCTCCCAACGGGCGCAGCCCCGCCTCCGCCCTCGTGCAGCCGCACCCGCGCGCCGGGCGACCCCGCAGCGGCTGCAAGGCCGCCGCCCGCCGTCAGCAGCAGGGCGAGGAGCAGCGCAGCGCAGCGGACGCCGCGCAGGGCCTGCATCGCGGCATCGAGCGGCTGCCCCCGGGGCCAGCCCGCGTGGCCGGCCCTTGTCACCACCGCATAGTCGCCCCAGCGCAGGCGTGCCCTGGACGACAGGGACTGCGGCGGTGCATGCCGCGGGCGTGCGTGCAGGGGCACGCTGTCCAACTGCTCTCCAGGCCGCTGGCCGCACGGCTGCTTGCGGAGAGCGTCCCTGCACCGCGTGTCTGCGCACTGGGCTCTCTTGTTGTTCGCAATGCGGTCTTGTTGTGCAGGCACGCGTCGCTGGCTCCCCTGCAACTGCTTGCGCTCCAGGTTCACAGCTGTGGTAGGCCCCCTCGCCACAAGCGTCACAAGGGAGCTGCCTAGGAAAGGAGCACTCCACGCCCTGCTTGCAAAATGTACCAGAGGCAGGTGCCAAGGCAGGTGCCAAGGCACACCTGTTGCTGCAGCCCGGCCTCAGCGCGCAGGGTCGCCGCTCGCGTCCTCCAGCCCAAAGCTCGCTGGGCACAGGCCAGGCACTCTTCGCTCTCCCTGTGGAAGGCTATCCAGCTGTGCCTGCTGATGCGTGCGTGGCTATGCTATTTCTAGCTTAATCTCAGTCTGTACAGTTCTGCACAAGCAGCTGTTGGTTTGGCTCCGTCTGGTTTTTTTAGGTGGCACCACCTGCCTGGCTAAAAAGTTGCTTGAAAAGCCTAGATTGTCACAGGTGGTTACCCAGCACAGGAGCCGGGACAGCTCAGGCTACCAGGCAGGGCTGGTGCTCACTGTATGCGCCTCAGCCTTGTGGAGGCCACAGAAGCACCATCTAAGTAAAGCCAAGACTTTGTGATCTGGGCGTGATCCCCGCTTCCGTGGCGCCGACCAGCAGCGCTGCTGGCCATGGCGCTCCTGTGCAGCTTTGCACTGGGAGCGCTGGCCGTCATTTTTCTGCCCTACCTCGCGTTCCACATCGTGCTCTCCCTGCTGCCGCCGCGGAACTTGCGGCAGGCGTATGACGCCCAGTGGGGCCTGGTGACAGGGTCCAGCAGCGGTGTGCCACCCGCTTGGCTTCATACACACAGAGACAATGCACTTCAGAGATGCCGTGTAGGATGTCATAGGCACCATCGCCATGACTCGCGCTGTCAGAGCTATTGAAGTTGAAAGCAGTGGGCGTGCGGTGCAGGCATAGGCAAGGCCCTAGCTAAGACGCTGGCGAGCCAGGGCGTCAACGTCGTCCTGGTGGCGCTGCAGGACAGCTTGCTTGACGCGGCGCACGCCGAGCTCCAGCAGGCGTTCCCCCAGCGCGAGTTCCGCAAGGTGCGCCCCCGCCCCGCCCCCCCTCCCCCAGCTGAACGGTTTGCGCCTGTTTGCAAGGTCAGCACACCCCCCTGGCAGTCGCGCTTGCTTCAGTCGTTGCGTGTGTTCATCATTGATAAAAAAAATGCATGGTGTGTCAGCCATCTGGGTCACAGGAGATGCATGAGGGCAGCTCTGGGCTGCCCGCGCCCTGGCCTGCATGAGATTGCCCTCCCCAGCAATGGGCATGCTCTGCCTGCATGCCTGTCTTGAGCCTAACCATGGCCATGACACGGGCAGGTCGGGGTCAACCTCGGCGCACCGGGCTACCTGGAGAAGATCGCTGCAGCCACCGCGGACATCGATGTGCAGCTCATCTTCAACAACGCCGGCTACATGCTCACCGGCTTCTTCGAGAACCTGTGCGCGGCCCAGGGCGGCCCTGGTGCGCTCATGCATGGAGGCCGCCTGTCCACCGGCCGCTCACGTCCCCGCCGCCGGCCGCGCCAGGCCGCTGCAGCAGCAGATGGCCAACCTGGAGTGCAACGCCGTGTGCGCGGTGGCCATCACGCACCACTTCCTGACCCGCATGGTGCGCCCCTGCAGCTTGGCACCTTGCCGGCCGTGCCGCGAGCTCAAAAGAGGCGAGTCCTGGGCATAAAGCAGAGCCACAGGCGTCCTCGCAGCCTGCTTCAGCAGGGGCTGCGACAGGTGTAGAGTGGGGATCAGGCCAGCGACCAGCGCGCGCGCGCGTGTCCAGCCGCGGCCGCGCGCGCAGGTGGCCAAGCGCCAGCGCGGCTGCATCGTATTCACGTCGAGCGCGGCGGCGGCCATCGCGTCGCCCTTCACCGCGCTGTACGCCGCCACCAAGAGCTTCCTGAGCACGTTCGGGGCCAGCCTGGCGGTGGAGGTGCGCCACCGCGGCATCGACGTGCTCGTCTTCCACCCGTCGCCCGTCGCGACCAGGTGCGCGGCCCGCCGCCCGCCGCCCGCCGGCACCGCAGCACCGGCCGTTCGCGGCGTGAGGCGCCCGCCTGACGCCACGCAACACATATCGACCCGCAGGTTCTACGACCGCGCGCACCGGCTGGACGTGCTTGCGTTCTTCCAGGCGCGCGCGGTGCACCCGGACGCGCTGCCGGCCGCCGTGCTGCGCTGCGTGGGGCGCACGGTCTGGGCGGACCTGGGGCCCACCGCGCTCGGCTTCCGCCTGGCCATGAAGCTGGTCGACTACAACCTGCTCGCCACCGCCTCCGCGCTCGCCGCGCCCATGCTGCCCGACTTCCGCACCGCGCTCGCCGCCAGGAAGGCGGCCTGAGGACGCCGGTGCTGTGCTGGTCCCTGTGACGGCCCGCCGGGGCCGGCGCTGGTCGCTGGGGCCTTGTCAATCGGCCCGCTTGCTGGCCTGCATTCAGAGCAGTGGGTGGTGTGAGGGGTGCGAGAGGATGGGGAGTGCAAAGGCGCGAGGCAGCAGACCAGGCGCCTGGACATGCATGCAGCGGACAGTGAGCGCGTGAGAGTGCCGTGTCGAGTGGTCGCCAGGAATGAACAACAGGAAATCGGCTGACGTGCGTTTCGTTCTCTCGAGCGTTTGTGATGCTGGGCAGAACGTGCACAGAGGTTCCAGCTGGGTCCAAATGCGGTCAAGCAAATGTAATCTTCAACATAGATGGGCGTTCTGTTGTTATAGTGCACTCCCCCGGGGCCACGCTTGATATGGTCCATAGTCATTGTCCACAGCGGCCACTGAAGGCACTCCGCACATGCCTCCAACCACCCGCCTCACCCTGGTGGCAGCGCGGGCAGCCCGCGGTTCTCCTGGCCCCCG
>JAABUV010003670.1_pt1 | contig 19279 bp, 18 predicted proteins | sample 5559971 | NCBI WGS metagenome assembly JAABUV01 (sample SAMN10711881, study PRJNA513362) | rock metagenome | isolation source: Antarctica rocks | place: Antarctica: Victoria Land, Knobhead nord | collected 2015-12-19
CCCCCTGCTCCCAATAATGGGGGCAGGGGGACGCCTCCCCAATTTCCTGTCCCTGAAACCATGCCCGAATCACTCCCCGAACTCCCTTCCGAACTCCCTCTTGAACCCACCCTTTACCGCCTGGCCCCCCCGAAGGGCGGGGCGAAGGGCGGACTCTGGGCCGCGTTCACGCCCGGCGGCCACGGCCTGCGGCAGACATGGCAGCTCTCGGTCTCGCTCCGAAACCGGGGCGGGGCGAAGATCATCGCGCCCCTGCTCGAAACCAGCGGCCTGCGGTCCCTGGCGTCGGTGACGGTCAAGGGCGAGGCCTACCCGCTCCCCATCGACTGGCACGAGATGCGCCGGGGCGGGCAGCTCGTGTTCGGCGGGGCGCGCAAGCTGGGACCCGAGGGCGGTACGCTGGACTGGGAGATGCGCTGGCTGCCCCTGCCGGGCGCGGAGGGCGCGCTGCGGGCCGCCCTGCGCGTCCGCACGGCCCCGCGCCGGACCGGCGCGCTGCGGCTGGACCTGGCCTGCCCGCTGTTCCAGCCGGAACACTGGGCCATGCCGCGGGCGCGCAGCGGCGGCGCGCGCGTCGCCTGGTCCGCCTACAGCCGGGCGTTCGTCGGCGCGGTCAGCCTCGACACGGACGCTGACTGGGACCCGGCGGGCGGCCTGGCCTTGGACCCGCCGCCGCTGAATCTCGGCGGCAAGCCGGTCTCGTTCGGCCTGTGCTTCGGGGCCGCGGCCACGGCGGGCGAGGCGCGCGCCGCCCTGGTCACGCTCTCCGCGGCGTTCGGGGCGTCCGCCCTGCACCCGCTGGACGCCGTTCCGCCGCTCGACCCGTCCCAATCCGTGGCGCGTCTGGTGTCCCCCGACGGCCACGCGATGCAGGGCATGGAGCGGCTGTACCTCAACCCGCCCACCGACGGCGACCAGGGCAGCTTCTTCGCCGGCCTGCCGCACGAGCCGGGCGCGGCCCTGCGCGCCCTGGAAGACCGCAGCCGGTTCCACGCCGACCCCGCCGTCCCGCGCCTGGTCCGCTTCGGCGCGCGCGGGCTGTGCGCCGACTTCCAGGTCATGGGCCGGGCGGGGCAGCCGGAGCCGAACAAGGGCGCGTTCTGGGACAAGATGACGTGGGGCGTGGGGACGGACTTCGCCGACGGGCCGACGCACGGCCTGCGGTCCAACGCGCGCCTGGCCCGGTCGCTGTTCGGCCTGCACACGCGCACCAAAGAGCCTTTGCTCTTGCAGTCGGCCCTGAACATCGGCCACTGGCTGCTGCTCAAGCAGAACAGCGAGGGGTTCTACGACGGCGCGCACGTCCGGGCCACGCGCGGGCTGCCCGACGACGGCCGCTTTTTGCCCCAGCCCTGTGCGCTGGACGGGGCCGAGGCCATCCGCGCCTTCGTTCCGGCCTATCATGCGACTGGGAACGAGGTCTGGATCAAGGCCGCCAACCGTGTCGCCGACTTCCTGCTGGCCGAACGCGGGCGCGACTTCGACGAGCTGGCCCCCGCCAGCGTGGCCGGCGTCGTGCTGTCCCTGCTGGCGCTGGACGGCGAGTCCTCGAACCCGCGCCTGCGCGCCGCCCTGGCCGAGTGGGGGGCCTGGCTGCTGAGTCTGCCGCTCGACCCCGCCCTGCCGTCGCTCAGCCCCGACGGGCTGCACGCCGGGCTGTACGAGTGCGCCCAGGCCGGCTTCGGCCTGTGGGGCCTGACGCGCGACGCCGCCTACCTGCGCTACGCATTCGCCGCCCTGCGCGGCGTCCCCGACGACTCGCGCGCCCGGTCGTGGCGGGCCGTCGAGGCGCACCAAACCGCCCTGCTGTCCCTCGCCGGCCTGCTGCCCGGCTCGAAGATCGACCTTGACGCGCCCTCGGTCACGCTGGACTGGCGCGTCTTCGCCCCCGACCCCGCCGCCGCCCCGTTCCTGCGCGTCCTGCCCGCCGGGGGCGCGGGCTGGGTGGACTGGCTGCCTCTGGTCTGCCGGGGCACCGACCAATTGTTGCTGCTGCTGCTCGCCCCGCCCGGCGTGGAGGCCGCGACCGTCTGGAAGAACGGCCGCCGCCCCCTGCTGCGCGACCTGCGGACGGGGCTGGTGGACACCGAGACGTCGCTCCCGCTGCTTTCCAAAGACAACCCCTGGGCGCGCGTCGGCCTGTTCACGGTGGACCCGTAACAACGACACAAGAGCAGGAGGCCGCCGCCCCAATCCTGGGGGGCCTCCTCATCGCAACCCCTTACTGCGCTTTCCCCGTTACTGCGCCATCCCCGGCGGGGTGTAGTGTATCCCGACCTTCGGCCCGCGCGGCGGTGTGTGGTGGCCCCGCGCATGGTGCCGGTGGTGATGGCGGTGCCTCATGCGCGGCGGGGTGTAGTGTGTCGTATGCGGGTGATGATGCCGGTGCCGGGCAGCCAAGGCGGGAACTGCCAGCAACAGACAGGCTGCCAGCAGTCCCAGAAGCGTCACTTTTTTCATGGGTGTCTCTCCAAGCGGTGTCAGGGATTTACGGCGACCTGGAACGTGTGCCTGTCCGGGACGATGGTCCCGGCTGCCACCCGGAACGTCACGACGACGGCAAGCCCGGTCCATCCGGGGAGCGCAGGGATGGAGTGTGTCAGCGCTGGGCCGTCCGCCTTGAATGAGAGCGGGTGCGGGCTGGGCGCGCTCTGCGGGGCGGTGCCGGGCTGCTGCTGGTAGGTGATCTCCCCGGTGATTTCGACACCCGTGCCCAGTGGCTGCAAGAGTTGGATCTGAATGACGCACGAATCGCCCGCCGTGATGGTGCGAGGCAGCGTGATTGTGACATCGGCTTCCGTATCGACTATCACCTCCTCGGCGCTCAGGGTGACGACGCCGCCGGGCGGCGGCTTGGCGGGCGGGGTGTAGTGTGATGACCCTGTGTGCGGGGACGGCCCCGCGACCGGGCCGTCAGTGCTGTCTGCCATGGGTGTTCCTCCTGGTTTCGCTTGCTTGGGCGCCTCTACCCCGGTCGGGGGCGGGCGCGTGTGACGGGAGTCACAGGGGCGGCATATCCGCACCGTCCCCTAAAACAAACTGAAGCACTTGCTCCTGGCTCATCCGCCGGCCCTGCTCCCAGGCCGCGCGGAACGCCTCCTCGCCCAGCCCCAGGCGGATCTGCGCGAGGGCGGCCTCGCGGTCAAAATCTGCGGGCATCGGCGGGATGCCGGAAGATGCCAGCAGGCCGCCCGCCGCCGCCAGGAGCAGGCAGGCCGTTTCGAGGCCGCCCTCGCGGGCCTCGGCCTCGGCCAGATTTGCCAGGGAAGAGGCGATGCGCTGCGTGTTCCCGACCGACTGCTGCACGGCAAGACTTTCCCGGCAGTACCGCTTCGCCGCTCCGGGCCGATCCAGGGCGAGTGACACTTTGCCCAGGTTGTGCAGCGAGGCGGCGACGCCCTGGGCGTTGCCGGCCTGCCGGAACAGCGCCAGGCCTTCTTCCAGAAGCCGCTCGGCTTGGGCGTAGTCCCCGACATCGCTTGCCAGGCCGCCCAGGTTGTTCAGCATCACCGTCACGTCGTCGGCATTGCCCAGCGCGCGGTACAGGCCCAGGCTCTCCTCGAACAGTGCGCGCGCGCCGCCCATGTCCCTGCGGTCGACGGCCAGGATGCCCAGGTTCGCCAGGGCGCGGGCGACGCCCCGGTCGTCGCCCAACTCGCGCCGCAGGGCGAGGTCCTGGGTGTGCAGCGCCGCCGCCTCGCCCAGCTCGCCGCAGGCCCAGGCCAGCATCCCCGCCCCGTTGAGCGCCTTGCCCCGCGCGCCGGGGTCCGCGTCCGGCCCGGCCCCGTTTAGGGCGGCCCGGAGCCAGCCCCCGCCTTCGCTCAGGTAGCTGCGCCCGTACCAGAACCGCGACAATGCCCCGGCCAGGCGCAGCAGCCGCGCCGAGTCCGTCGCCTGCCACCGGCGCAGGGCCGCGCGCAGGTTGTCCCGGTCCTGCTCCAGACGCCCCAGCCACTCGGCCTGGGCCGCGCCCGATAGGTGCGGCTCCGCCTCCTCGGCCAGCGCCAGAAACCAGTCGGCATGGCGGTCGGCCAGTGCTTCTTCCCCGCCCGCCTCGGCCAGACGCCCGTGGGCGTAGCCGCGCACGTTCTCCAGCAGCCGGTAGCGCACCTGTCCACCTTCGGGCGGCTCGGCCACGACCAGCGACTTGGCGACCAAGCGCGCCAGCAGGTCCAGCACCTCCCAATCCTCCACGCCGCCCCCCGCGCAGACCGACTCGGCGGCTTCGAGCGGCCACCCGCCCGCGAACACGGACAGGCGGCGGAGCAGGGTCTGCTCGGCGGGCGCGAGCAGGTCATACGACCAGTCGATCAGCGCCCGCAGGGTCTGCTGGCGCGGCAGGGCCGTGCGCGAGCCGCCCGTCAGCAGCCGGAAGCGGTCGTCCAGCCGGTCCGAGATCTGCGCGGGCGTCAGGACGCGCACCCGCGCGGCGGCAAGCTCCAGGGCCAGCGGGATGCCGTCCAGCCGCGAACACACCGATGCCACGGCCTGCGCGTTGCCCGCGCTGAACCGGAACGACGCCTGGGCCTCGGTCGCCCGCTCGACGAACAGGCGCACCGAGTCGAACCGCAGCAGCTCGTCGGGCGGCGGCGGCGGCGGCCCGCCCGGCAGGGGCAGCGATGACAACGCCAGCACCGCCTCGCCGCCGATGTCCAGCGACTCGCGGCTGGTCGCCAGGATGGTGACGCCGGGGCAGGCGCGCAGTAGCCACTCGGCCAGGCGCGCGCACGACTCGACCAGGTGCTCGCAGTTGTCCCACAGCAGCAGCAGGCGCTTGGATTGGAGCGAGTCGGCCAGCGACTGGCGCAGGGGCCGGTCCGCTTCCTCGCGGACACCTAGAACGCCCGCCACGGCCTGCGTGACCAGGGCAGGATCGGCCAGCGCGGCAAGCTCCGTCAGCCACGCGCCGTCGGGAAACCCGTCCAGCGCGTCGGCGGCGACCTGGAGGGCCAGGCGCGTCTTGCCCGCCCCGCCGGTCCCGGTCAGCGTCAAGAGCCGCGTCCCGCCCAGCCGCGCGCGGGCGTCGCGCATCTCGGCCTCGCGCCCGACGAATGACGTGAGCTGGGCGGGGAGGTTGTGCGCGAAGGCCTCCAGGGAGCGCAGCGGCGGGAAGCGAGCGGCCAGGCCGGGCGCGCGCAGCGAAAAGACCTCCTGGGGCTGGGCCAGGTCTTTCAGCCGGTGCCGCCCCAGGGAGTGCAACGACGCCTCCCCCGGCATCAGCCCGTCCAGCAGGGCGGCCCCGGCCTCGGAGACCAGCGTCTGCCCGCCGTGCGCGGCGGCCAGCAGGCGGGCGGTGCGGCTCAGCGGCAGGCCGAAGTAGTCCCCGCCCCGCCGCTGGGCGGCCCCGGTGTGCAGCGCCATGCGGACCCGCAGGCCGTCCCCTGCCGGCAGCGGCCACGGCTCGGCGTGGAGGACAATCTGAGCATCGAGGGCGGCCCGGAGCGCGTCCTGGGGCCGGTGAAAGGCGGCGTAAAAGGCGTCCCCCGTCGCCTTGAAGACGTGCCCCCCCTGGGCGTCGATGGCCGCCCGCAGCAAGATGTCGTGCCGCTCCAGCGCCGCCCGCATCGCGTCGGGGTGCCGGTCCCACAGCCGCGTACTGCCCTCGACGTCGGTGAACAGAAACGTCACGACGCCCGAGGGCAGTCCGTCATCACCGGGGGAGAAAACGTCTTCGCGGGGCGGGGCGGGCATGGGAGCTTTAGAACCGGCTAAAGGGCCTCCTACTTGTTCGGCAGCGGGGGCATAGCGGCCCGGCGCATGGCCCACTCGAAGACCCAGGGCCACTCGCCGTAGCCGTAATAGGGCGAGATGTGCCCGGCCCCGGACAGCTTCTGGATGTCGATGCCCAGGCCGTGCGCGTAGGCCGACGACTGATCGAACGTGGCGTAGTCGTCCGAATCAGAGGCGATGATCGTCGTCTCACCGGCCAGAGCCTTGATGCCCTCGGGGGACAGCGGCGGGGGAAAGAAGCCGGCCGCCCCGGCCAGGTCCAGCGGCGGGATGGCGGGGACCACGTAGGGCGGCGCGACCAGAAGGACCCGCTCCGCCCGAACGCCGGGCCGCGCGAAGCCCGGCTCCTGGGACATCGCCGCGTGGCGAATCCAGTTGATCGCGCCCAGCGAGTGCGTCAGCACGGTCAGAGTCGCGCCCGCGGGGACATCCGACAGCGCGGCGTGGAGGACGCTCATCCAGGCATCAGGACTGGGGTCCGTCGGGTCGGGCATCTTGGGCGCGCGGACGTCCGCTCCCTCGGCGGCCAGCTTCTCGGCGAGGTGGTTTTGCCAGTGGGCGGGCTTGTTGCCGCCCCACCCGTGCAGGATCAGAAAAACGTCGGCCATGGTGTGATTCTCCTCCTCTGCGACGCATAAAATTATGCCTACGCCATTCTGGCAGGGCGGCGGGCATTTGTCAAGAAGAACGCTGTGCCCCGTGTGACCGATGTCACAGCGCGGGTGTGGCACCCGGCACGGCCCGTGCCCGCTCCAACGGCCATACTCCCGGCTAGTCCCTGCACTCGGAAGACGGAGCACACCCCATGACGCTCGACACCGCCCGCCCCGCGCCCGCCCGCGCCCCCCAGGCCGCCCTGACTCCGCGGGAGCGCGCCCTGCTGCGGCGGCTGCTCTCCGGCCATGCCCTGAGCGACGCCGCCCGCGCCCTGGGCCTGTCCGCGTCCGAGGCCGAGGCGCTGCTGCAAGACCTGCGAGCGCGGCACGGGGCGTCCAGCGTCACCCGCCTGCTGGTCCTGGCCGTCCTCAACGCTTGGGTGTGATGCCCCATCTCCCCTGCAAAAAATGCTGGCAGAACTTTGTAATCCATGGAACAATAGCGGCGGCCCCGGCCACAGTCAATTCTGCAAGTCAACCTGGAGGCACGCCCGTGTACCACTCTTCCCGCCCTCATCGTCTGCGCTTCCCGCTCGCCGCCCTGGCATTGACCGCCGGGACGGCCCTGTCCGGGTGCAGCGGCGTCGTCAAGAACCTGAACTCCGCCCAGGTCAAGGCCCCCAACATCGTCGTCGGCAACGCCTTCGGGATCAACAGCCAGGCCGTCGTCGTCCCCGTCGGCGGTGCGGCCCCGGCCTTGCAGACCTATGCGTTCCCCAACCAGCAGCCGATCAACCAGGCCGACGTCCAGAGTGCGACCCTGTCGCTGGACCTGGCCCCGACGCTGACGCTGGCGACGCCCGGCGGGGGCGGCGCGATCCCGTCGTTCACGCTCAACTCGCTCGTCGTCACCCCCGAGGTGGACAAGCTGGACGCTGCCGGCAAGGTCGTGTCCAGCCTGACTCTGGCCCCGCTGATGACGGCCGGCCCGCTCACGTTCACCCAGCAGGCCGGCGGCGGCGGGAACCCCACCTACGCCGCGTCGGGCGGCGCGTTCCAGCTCCAGCAGACGACGCCGACTTCGGGCGCGGACGTGCAGACGTTGGTGAGCCTGATCACGTCCGGCGGCAACTCCAACCAGGTCATCCTCAAGATCAGCGCCGACGCGGCGGGCCTGCCCGCCGGCACTAGCCTATCGCTGACCGTCAGCAACAACCAGCTTGTCGTCCGCACCGGGACGAACTAGCTGGCGGCGCAGCAGGCGTCCTGTCGCCGGGCAGAAGCACAGCCTCGGCATTGGCAATCAGACCCCCGGCACTTTCAGTGCCGGGGGCCTCTTCCATCCTAGTTCACCCACACCCATTCGCGAGGTATCTTTCCATGACCAAACCCATCTCCCTCCTGACCGCCCTCGCCCTGGCTGCCCTCGTCCACGCCCAGGGCGCGACAGCGGCGCGGGCGCAGACGCCCGTCCCCAGCCCCATCGGCCCCGCCGACCTCGACCGGACCCAGTTCCGCGCCAGCGCCCGCGCCCTGGGCATGGGCGGGACCGACCTGATCCTGTTCGGCGACGCCTCGGGGGCGGCCTTTAACCCCGCCTCCATCGCCTTCGCGGGCCAGGGCAGCGAGACAAACTCCATCGTGGGCCGGACCAGCAACGTCCACGTTAGCAAGATCAACGACCTGTCGCGCGGGCTGAAAGATTTGGGCAACCAGTTCAACAGCAGCAACAGCACCTTGGTCGGCGTCCGCGACGCCGTCGGGAAGATCTACAGCTTTGCCACCGACGCCGGGGCTAAACAGGACGGCTCGCCCGCCATCCTGAGCGCGTCGGTTTCGCCGCTGATCGGGGCCAGTGTCGGCAGCGTCGGCGTCGTCGCCTACGGCGGCCTGATGGCGAAGGTCGAGATCCGCCCTTACAGCCAGGCGACGCTGGGCACCAATTTCACGGGCCTCGGCTCCCCGTCCGGGGCCGTGACGGCGGCCTACGGCGTGCTGGGGCTGACCAACATCGCCGTGCCGTTCAGCATCAAGACCCCCGCCGGTCCGGTCGGGCTGGCCCCGCGCTACGTCCAGGCTTCCTACGCCGGGGCCGGGTTTTTGGCGAACGAGACGTCCACGCTGAACGGCTTCGACCCCGGCGGTGCCCCCAACGGCGACATCGCCGGCGCGACCTACCGCGAGACGAATACCTCCAAGGTAGATCTGGACGCCGGCTTCATCTCGAACCCCGACCCGGTCTACCACGTCCGGGGCGCGGTCGTCGTCCACAACCTCTTCTCGCCCTCGTTCCACATCGCCCGGCGCATCAACAGCAGCCTCGGCGCGCTGCCCGCCGGGGGCGACTTCAACTTCCAGATGAAGCCGCAGATCGACCTTGGCGGGCGCACGACCGGGCCGGGCGTCACCTACGCCGCCGAGGTCCACAACGTCAACAGCGTCAACGGCGGCAAGCACACGGTCCATCTGGGCGTCGAGTACCCCGTCTCGCGCGTGTTCTCCCTCCGCGGCGGCTACGACGCCTCCCGCTTCGTCGCAGGCGTCGGCGTCGGCACCCCGGCCTTCCGGCTGGACCTGGCGACCGGCACCAACCCGCAGGAGCAGGTCGCCCTGAGCCTGACCTTCGCCCACTAGGGCGGCGGCAAAGCAGATAGCAAAAGCATCCTGTGGCACGACGGCTCGTACCGGCCCTCACGGAGCGCGTCGCCGCCGTGGGGCAAGGGCGGCGCGGCGACGGACGAGGCTCACCCGGCGCGCGGGATGGACACGGGCGGGCCGTTCGTGATCCCCCTCGGCGCACACCCGCCCCCTGGGCTATGATTCCCGGCTTTCCTGCCGACAATCAGTTCAGCAAGGGCGGGAACTCCGTCACCAAGAAAGAACCACCATGCACTACTCGCTGCGCCGGCTCCTGCCCGGCCTCCTGCTCGGCCTGGGAACCGCCCTCGCGGCCCCACTCGCGCCTGCCGCCCGCGCCGACGCCGGCCATACGCACGTCCTGTGGAACAACACGAACGGGGCGATCTCGCTCTGGACGGTCAGCCCCGACACCGGCTTCACCCACGCCGAGTACGGCCCGTATACAGGCTGGGCCGCCGTCTCCCTGTCTGAGGGGCCGGACGGCAGCACCCACGTCCTCTGGTCCCACGGCTCGGACGGGCAGATCTCGGTCTGGAACGTCGCCCCCGGCGGGGCGTTCGCTTTCCAAAACTTCGGCCCCTACGCCGGCTGGCGGGGCGTCGCCCTCGCGACCGGCGCGGACGGCACGAGCCGCGTTCTGTGGGACCATGCCGGTGACGGCCAGATGTCGCTTTGGAACCTGGACACGGGTACGGGCACGTTCACCCACGCCGAGTACGGCCCGTATGTGGGCTGGACCCCCTACGCCGTGGCCGCCGGGGGAGGCGACACGCAGATCTTGTGGCGTAAGACCGACGGCACCGTTTCCGGCTGGCTGGTCACGCCGGACGGCGCGTTCCAGCACCTCGAATTCGGCCCCTACACGGGCATGAGCGTCCCCGCCCTGTCGGCGGGGCTGGACGGCACCGGCAGCCTGCTGGCGAGCAGTGAGACGGGCCTGATCGTCCTCCTGACTGTCAACTTCACCACGCACACGTCCGGCTTCCGTCCCTACAGCCCCCCCGGCGCGGGCTGGGCGGCCAGCGCCGTCACGACCGGCACCGACGGTGCCAGCCACGTCCTTTGGAACCATGCGGGCGACGGCCGGATGTCGCTGTGGGACCTGGACAACGGCGCGGGCAGCGACACCCACGCCGAATACGGCCCCTACAGCGGGTGGACGGCCATAGGCGTCAGCGCCGGGCCGTAGGCGCACGGCAACAGGAGGCGGCAGGCGTACACCCCCGTTCTCCGCAGCCGTCAGTCGCCCGCGATAGCGCCCCGCCCCCTCCACCAGGGGGCGGGGCGTTTGCCTGTTGATCCCCCTACTGATTCCCCTGACAATCCCATCCTCTTCTGCCCGCAAACATACCGAGTTGGCACGATTCTTGCAGCGTGTCCTGTGTTGCCTTAAGACCCGAGGAGAACCATCACCATGAAGCGCCTCGCCCTTCTGCTCGCCCTCAGCGGCCTCTGCCTGTGGGGGCCTCGCCAGGCCCGCGCCGCCCCCGCCGCCTATAGTCCCGCCTCCACGACCGTCACCATCCTGCCCGTCATCAGCAAAGAAGACAGCAAAGTGGACGCCCTCAAGGACCGGCACATCACGAAGGCGCAGGAGGAACTCGCCGCCGAGTTCACCCGCCACGGCTTCCGAGTCACCGCCGATGCCGCCGTCCAGAAGGCCCTCACCGATGGGAAGATCGACCTGACCGACGAAGAGAGCCAGCGCCGCGCCGTGTTCTACCCGGTGGGCAAGGCCGTCGGCGCGAACCTCGTCGTCTTCGTGGTCATCGAGTCGGTCTCGCGCCACAACAAGAGCAACTCGCTGTTCGGCCAGCAGAAGGAAGGGAAATCCCTGCTCAAGATGTGGCTGGTGGACGCCGACAAGGAGCAGCCGATCATCAACGCCGTCCAGGAGGAAGGCAAGGCCGCCAGCAATGCCCTGCTGGACAACCAGATCGGCCCGGACACCAACGGCTACACCCGCTACACGATCCGCGCCGTCGGCCACGGCATCGACGACCTGCTCGCCGACTTCTTCAAGCCCTACCCCGAAGTCAAAAAAGAGAAGTAAAGAGAAGTAAAGAGAGGTGAAGAAGGACGACAAGAAGTAGGCGGAGTTATCATACACCTCGACCCGCCGACGACTTGTTGACAACGATGCTCCGCTCAGGTTTGAGCGGGGCTTCCTGCCATCCCAAGTTTGCGTTCCACGCGCCACTGTGTTATAATGCCCTGTAGTGTTCTGAGGAACCCGTGCCCCTCCGGGTGCTTTTTGTGCTCTCAGACTATTGATCCGAACGAAAGTACACTGAAATGCCCTCCCCACTCCCTGTACGACTTCGGCTCTGCCTCACCCTCGGCCTGACCGCCGCCGGTTTGACCAGCGCCCATGCCGCCACGCTCACCGTCCCGGCCCAGTACCCGACTATCGGGGCCGCCGTCACCGCCGCCGCAAGCGGTGACACGGTCTTGGTCGCCGACGGCACGTATTACGAGAACAGCCTGACCACCCACGGGAAGGCCATGACGATCCAGTCCGCCAACGGCCCCGCCCACTGTGTCATCGACGGCCAGCAGCAAGGTCGCGTGTTTGTCATTCAAGAAGGCGAAACGTCGTCTACGGTGCTTCAAGGGTTCACGATTCGAGGCGGCAGCGGGGAATATGGCGGCGGGGTAAGCATCTATAGCTGCTCCCCGAGCGTCGTCGACTGCGTCCTCACCGGCAACGCCACCACCAACGGCGGCGGCGGCGTGTATGTGCAGGGCGGGTCGCCTGCGTTCAACGGGTGTACGTTCAGCGGCAACAGCGCGAGCCGGGGCGGCGGGGTCTTCCTGGAAGGGAGCCTGAAGCCCGGTACGCCGGCCCTGACCAACTGTACTTTCACGGCCAACAGCAGCGGCGGCCTGTTGCTTAATGGCGGCTCCCCGCTCATCACCAATTGCATCCTCTACGAGGACGCCGGCAGCGAGATCGTCAGCGGCACCTCCGCCGCGCCAACGATCACATACTGCGACGTGCAGGGCGGCTACGCCGGGACCGGCGACATCAACGCCGACCCCCTCTTCGTCAGTGCCGCCGACCTGCACCTGAAGCCCGGCTCCCCCTGCCTCGGGGCGGGGACCAGCGCGGGCGCACCCGCGACCGACCAAGATGGCAACGCCCGCCCCAACCCGCCCTCCATCGGCGCGCTTGAGGTGACACCCGGCACGACGCACATCTTGTGGGACAACAGCAGCGGGCTGACCTCGGTCTGGGACTACAGCACGGCGGACGGCACGTTCAGCCACCAGGAGTACGGGCCGTACGCGGGCTACACGGCTCAGGCCATCGCCGACGGGCCGGACGGCAGGACGCGCATCCTGTGGGATAGGTCGGACGGCTTGGTGTCGGTGTGGAGCCTGGACAACGCGGCGGGGGCCTTCACCTACCACGAGTTCGGGCCGTACAGCGGCTACACCGCCATAGGCGTCAGCGTCGGGCAGTAGGCGCGCAGCGAACGGGGGCGCGGTGCAGGCCGCGCCCCCATTTTGTCATCTCTCTCTGGCGTCTACATCTGCGCACGTTTTTCTAAGGCCTTGCGGTCGAGGATGATCCAGCGGGCCGCGTCCCTGTCCCAGCGGATCGCGCCCGACGCGCGGAAGGCGGTCAGGGCGCGCGAGACGCGCTCGCGGGTCGCCCCGATCAGCGCGGCGACGTCGCTCTGGGTCAGAGCGACGTCGATACGGACGCTTCTGCCGTCAGCGAGCAGTGTTCCCTGCGCGCGGGCTAGGCCCAGCAGGCGGTCGGCCACCCGGCCCGCGACGTCGCGCGTCATCAGAATGGAGGCCCGGTCGTTCTGGTCGCGCAGGCGCAGCGAGAGGGTCCGCAGCAGGGTCCAGGCGACGGCGGGGTGCGCGGTCAGCGTCTCGCGCAGGGCGTCCCCTTCCAGCAGCAGCAGCTCGCTCGGCTCCAGCGTGGAGACGTCGGCGGAGCGCGGCCGGCCGTCCAGCAGGCTCATCTCCCCGAAGAACTCCCCCGGCCCCAGCACCTCCAGGATGACCTCGTCCCCGCGCGTCGTCGCCTCGTGGACCTTGACCCGGCCCGCCGCGATCAGATACAGCGCGCCCGCCGGGTCGCCCTTGTAGACGACCGGCGTCCCCGTCGGCATCCGCCGCCGCCGCAGGCGGGCCGCGAGCGCGGCCAGGGCGGGCGCGGGCACTTGGGCGAACAGCGGCACGCGCCCCAGTATCTCGATCTCCCGGCTCATCAGCTCACTCATGCCCCCATCATTCCGTGATCTCCGCCACCTCGACTGACAGCCTTTTGGTTTCGCCGTACCCGTAAAACGTACACCACGCGCAGTCGGCGGCGTCGCGCCCCACGGCGACCTGCACCAGAGCGCGCCGGGGCTGCCGCTCGGTGGCGTCGAACGCCACCCAGCGCCCGGCCAGCCACGCCTGGAAGTAGGCGTGGAAATCGGGCGGGTCAAGCCCCAGGCAGTAGCCCGACACGTAGCGCGCGGGGATGTTCAGGGCGCGGCAGAACGCGATCCCTAAATGGGCGAAGTCCCGGCACACCCCGATCCGCTGCGCCGCCGTGTCGTAGGCCGACGTGCCCGCGTCCGACGCGCCGTACTGGTAGGTGATGTGCGCGCTGATCCAGTCGCAGATGGTCTGGACCCGTGCAAAGCCCGGCGCGGCACCGCCGAACAGGTCGGCGGCCATCGCCACCATCTTGTCGGACTGGCAGTAGCGCGACGGCAGCGTGTACAGCAGCGCGTCCGTCGGCAGGTGCAGCGCGTCGGCCTCATGCGCCCCCGCGGCCTCATGCGCCCCCGCGGCGGGCGGCGGGGGCGCGTCCGGCAGCGTGACGCGGGCCGCGTATTCCAGCCGGACGTCGCCCGCCGCCATCATCAGCCGCCGGCAGGGGTTCCGGTAGAAGTCCAAAAACGGCTCGGCCTCGGCGAACGGCGTGACCGTCAGCGCGGGCGACCCGACCGCCTGCACCCCGGCGACCTGGGCCGCCTCGATTTGCAGCGTCGTCGGCGTCGGGACCGGCAGCACGAGGTCGGCGATGACATGAACGGAGAGTTTCAAGGCCCCTCGTCTTTCCATGCTCCCCCCACTGGGAGGGCGCTCCTCATTGTACCCGGACGGCGCGCGGGGCGGGGGAAGCCGCCGCCGAAAAACCCGCAATAAATAGTATAAAGACCGCCCGCTAAATTGTGTTTTCCGTGTTACAATGTCTTGGCGGCCCAAGTACCACCCTCGGGCGCGTCAACCAGCCTTTCTCTTCCAGTCTTTCTCTTCAAGGAGTCCCTCATGCGTTCTTGCTTTCTATCTTTAAGTCTGGCCGCCGCCGGCCTCGCCGCGTCCGCCCTGCCCGCCGCCGCCGGCACCCTGCTCGTCCCGCAGCGGTTCCCGACCATCCAGAAGGCGCTCAACGCCGCCCGGCCCCACGACACCGTGCTGGTCTCGCCCAAGCCCAACAACGGCGTCTACAACGAGGCCCTCACGATCTCCACGCCCTACGTGGTCCTGCAAGGGCGCAGCAACCCGGTCCTCGACGGCACCGGGCTGGGCGTGGCCGCCCCGTCGCCACAGTTGCCTTCCTTCATCGCCTACCCCAACGGCATCGAGATTCGCGCCAGCCACGTCACCGTCAGCGGGCTGACCGTGCAGAACACCGGCGGCCTGCCCTACGGCAACCCCGCCGGCGTCAACGTCGGCTATGTCACGCCCGACGGCCAGAATGTCGTCAGCTTCAGCGACATCAAGATCAGCGGCGTCACCTTCCGCAACGACTACAACGGGGTTACGATTGAGGGTTTGAGCCTCACCGACCCTGCCAACGGCGGCACGTACACGCTGTTGAAGGGCTACCAACTGCTCGGCAACGTGTTCACGGGCAACAGCAACACCGGGGCCAGCGTCATCGGCGCGTCCATCCTGATCGCCGGCAACCGGTTCACGGACAACAGCTTTACGGGGCTGTCCATCGGCGATAATAGCAACTTTTATGGTGCCCCGCCTACGCAGAACGTGACCGTCAGCGGGAACCAGTTCACGGGCAGTGCTTCCGGGGCGATGAACGCAAATGGCGACGGCCTGACTGTGACCGGCAACGAGGTTGCGTCTAACCCCGGCCCTGGGCTGTCCGTCAGCGCCCAGACTTACAACCCGGCGGTCCATGATCCTAACAACCCTAACCCGCCTGCCAGTGCCGTCACGCTCAATTACGTCCACGACAACCAGGGCATCGGGCTTACGGTCGGCGGGACCCAGACCGTGTCGGGCAACGTCCTCGCCAGGAACACCGGCAACGGGCTGTTCCTGAGCTTCGCCGACTACTCCACCGTCACCTACAACCTGATCACCGACACCGCCCCGCAAGGGTACGGCAGCGGCGACGGCACGGGTATTTACGCCGACTCCCCTCTCGGTTTCGGCAGTTCGGGCGGTTTCCTGACGATCTCGGCCAACGAGGTCGGCGACAACGCGGGCGACGGCATCTTCCTCGCCGCCATCGTGGGCAGCAAGGTCTCGGACAACGACGCCTCGGCGAATGACGGCATCGGCATCCACCTGTCCGATGCCACCCGAGGGACGACCACGCCCAACACCGTGACCCATAACCGGGCACAGCACAACACGGTCTTCGACGCCCGCGACGACGCGGCCGCTCCTGATGACGTCAGCTACGGCGGCAACGACTACGTCGGCGACGGGGCGGTGCTCTTCAACGTCTGGACCAAGAACCTCTTCGGCACGACCGATCCGGTCGGCCTGGGCAAGTAGCGCCCGGCCTGTCGGCTCCCCAACAAGAAACAGCCCCTGCCTTTGGGCAGGGGCTGTTTCTTGTTGTTCCTACCCGAATGTCTGCCTGAGCAGGTCGTCCACGGCCTTGACGTCAGGGATGCCGTAGAAGCCGACCTGGTTGACCTGGGTGCGCGTCCGGCTGTACCCGAAGCCGCCCGCGTCCGTCCCGGAGTCGGTATAAGTCGAGAGCGTCGCCGCGCGGGGGAACACGAGATCGCCGCCGTCCGCGTTCTGGGTCCTCGCCCGGTCCCCTAGCTGCGCGGGCGACAGGCTGCGGACCGTCCGCCCGCCCCCCACGCCGCCGCTCCACAGGAGGACGCGCTTGTCCGTGACCGCGTACAGCGTCCGCCCGGCCTTGAGCGTGAGCCACAGCGGCGACAGCAGCATGCCGACGCCCGCCGCCACGAAGATCAGCCCGAACAGCGGAAACACCAGGGGCAGCGCGGCAAACGCCCCGGCCCCCGCCTGGTGCGCGACGCCGCCGAACAGCAGGGCGAAGCCGCCCGCCCCGGCCGTCCAGAACAGCGCAAAGGCCGTAAACGGGATGCCCACCAGCATCGGCACGATGCCCATCCGCGCCATCCGGCCCGGCGCGGGTTGTCCCGCCCACAGCAGCGCCTCGCCCGGCGTCAGCTCGGCATCAACGATCTGCCTCTGTTCCGGCGGCAGCGAGAGGGAGGATAGCATGGCGTCAGGTCTCCAGCGAACGACGGGGGTGCAGTCGGAACGGGTTGTGCCACAGGCGCTACGACTCTCGGGGGATCGGGTCTCCACCGAATATGCGCCCGCCCAATCAGCGCGTCTACGGCCTTGACATCGGGGATGCCTAAAAAACCGTCCCGTGTCCCGCCCCAACGGCTTGGAGCGATTGCCGACTGAACCAGCCGCCAATGCCCCGATACTTTTCTCCTGCCGGACGCGCTGCTCGATCTCAGGCGGCAGGGGGAGCAGGGCGGGGGACGAGGACGGTGTCATGGCGCTCGCTTTCCAGCGTCTGCGGGTAGTCGGTCGTGTAGTGCAGGCCGCGCGACTCTTTGCGGCGCTGCGCGCACTCGACGATCAGCCCGGCGACCTCGATCATGTTGCGAAGCTCCAACACGTCGTCGGCCAGGACCGCGCCGTCGAACAGCGGCTGTGCCTCGGCGCGCAGGGCGGCCACGGCGGCGGACGCTTTGGCGAGCCGGCTGTCGGAGCGGACGATGCCGACGTACTTCTGCATCACCGTCTTCAAGCGGTGCCGCAGGCCGGCGACACGCGCGTGGTCCAGCGCGCCCACCCGCCCCGCCGCGCCGGGGAAGGGCGACGCGGGCGGGGAGGCGGGGCGCAGGTCGGTCCGGGCCAGCGCGTCGTCGGCGGCCCGCTTGCCGAAGACCAGGGCCTCCAAAAGCGAGTTCGAGGCCAGGCGGTTCGCGCCGTGGACGCCCGTGCAGGCGGCCTCGCCGCAGGCGTACAGCGCCTCGACGGTCGTGCGGCCCACCAGGTCCGTCTGGACGCCGCCGCACGAGTAGTGCGCGGCGGGGACGACGGGGATCCAGTCGGTCGTCATGTCGATGCCGAACGACAGGCACCGGGCGTAGATGGTCGGGAAGTGGCTCTTGATCTCGTCGGGGCTGAGATGCGTGACGTCTAGATAAACGCACTCATCGCCCAGCTTTTTGCTCTGGGCCTTCTTGATCTCGCTGTCGATGGCGCGGGCGACGATGTCGCGCGGGGCCAGGTCTTTGCGCGCCGCGTCGTACTCGGCCATGAACGCCGTGCCGTCCCGACGACGCAGAATACCGCCCTCGCCGCGCACGGCCTCGGAGATCAGAAAGCTCTGGGCGTCGGGGTGGTACAGCGACGTCGGGTGGAACTGGATAAACTCCATGTCGGCGACCGCCGCCCCGGCCCGCCAGGCCATCGCCACGCCGTCGCCCGTGGCGATGGGCGGGTTGGTAGTGAACTGGTAGACCTGCCCGGCCCCGCCCGTCGCCAGCAGCGTCGTCGGCGCGGCGTAGGCCTCGACCCCGCCCGCCGCCTCGTCCAGCACCCAGGCCCCCAGGCAGCGCCCGCCTTCGACGATCAGGTCCACGACGTAGTGGTGCTCCAGGACCGTGATGCTCGGGTGCGCCTTGACCGCCTCGACCAGGGTCCGCTCGATCTCCTTGCCCGTCAGGTCCGCCGTGTGGATGATGCGCCGCCGCGAGTGCCCGCCCTCGCGCCCCAGCGACAGCGCGCCGTCCGGGTCGCGGTTGAACCGCGCGCCGAACTCCATCAGCTCCCGAATCCGCTCCGGCCCCTCCGTCACCAGAACGCGCACCGCGTCCTCGTGGCACAGCCCGGCCCCGGCGATCAGCGTGTCCTGGACGTGCAGCTCGGTGTCGTCGTCCGGCCCCATGACCCCGGCGATGCCGCCCTGCGCCCAGTTGGTGCTGCTGTCCGTGCGGTCCTTTTTGGTGACGAGGGCGACCCGCCCCCGCCCGCAGACCCGCAGGGCGAACGACAGACCGGCGCTGCCGCTGCCGAGCACTAAGAAGTCATATTGTTGCATCACTGCGTTTTCCGTTCTGAATGCCCACTGTTCCGCCCGGAAGTCTCTCTACCGACTCTAACACCCGCGCGGGCGGAAAGTTGCCGCTCTTTATTCCGCATCTATCTTTCGCGCATCCAATACAAACCCAGCACGGCGGGGTTAGGGACGCGGGCGAGGTTCTGCTCCAACCGCTCCCAATGGTCCGGCCCGAACTCGTTGACTTCCAGCCGCCGCAGGGCTTCCCGTATCGCGCTGGGATTGTCGGTCAGGCAGGCTACGGCGGTAGGGAAGAAATCGCCCCAGTAGGGCAGGTTCGGTGAGTTCCGATACAGGGCGACGACTGGCGAGCGATCACCCATCTTGGGGGCTGGCCCGTGGGTGCGGCCCAGTGGCTGCGGCATTATCTTGATGACCGGCCAAACATCGCCGTCGCGCTTCCCCATGTTCGCGCTGGCGGCAATCAGGCAGGGCGCGACCGAGACAACGACAGCGGGGTTGACGTCGCCCCGCGCGCACTTCTGGCGCAGGTAATCTACCTCGCGCACGAAAGACAACAGAACAACCAGGAGGAGCACCCCGTACACGATGCCTGGACGCACAGCAATTCATAGCCCGTAACGCAAAAGCACCGGCAGGCCCGCGAAGAACAACACCGGCAGCAGTCTGAAAGCCAATCTACCGGGAAAACAGCGCGCCCAAGTCCAGAAGCTAAAGCGAAAGCGCCCCGGCGTCGAGGCATAAGTTTTCATAGGCTGTGTTCCGACCTGTTCACGAGCCGGTCGAGTCTGTTTAAGTCCACTTTAGCTGACGACCAAGCCGCCTCGGCAGCCTTCTCTTCCTCCTCCAGATCGCGTTTAACCTCCCCCACGGTGCTATAGTCCGGTTCCAAGATATATAGGAGTTACGCAGTTGCTTCTAGGATGATGCTTGGCTGCTTGAGATACAGGCGGATCGCCTCACGGATGACGTTCGCCTTGGCGGCGTAGCCGCTGACGCCCGTCTTCAGCCGATGGGCTTCCAG
>JAABUV010003672.1_pt1 | contig 19253 bp, 15 predicted proteins | sample 5559971 | NCBI WGS metagenome assembly JAABUV01 (sample SAMN10711881, study PRJNA513362) | rock metagenome | isolation source: Antarctica rocks | place: Antarctica: Victoria Land, Knobhead nord | collected 2015-12-19
TATGGCTATGTAGCCCAGGCGGTCGAAGTCGAGGTCAACACCCTGACCGGGCAAGTGCGGGCGCTGCGCGTCATCAGCGTGCATGACGTGGGCAAGGCCATCAACCGGCAGCAGGTCGAGGGGCAGATCGAAGGCTGCGTCGCCCAGGGCATTGGCTATGCGCTGCTCGAGCATTTGCAGACGCGGCACGGGCGCATCCTGACGCCGTACCTGAGCACGTATCTGCTGCCGACCGTGCTAGACATGCCCGAGGTCACACCCGTCGTGCTGGAGTTGGCCGACCCCAACGGTCCGTTTGGCGCGCGTGGCGTCGCCGAGATGCCGCTCGTGCCGATCACCCCGGCCATCTCCGCCGCTATCCACGACGCCACCGGCGTCTGGGTTACCGACCAGCCGCTGACGCCCGAGCGCGTGCTGCGCGCGTTGGCCGGCCAGTCGGGAGGCGGGAGGCGGGAGTCGAAAGTCGAAAGTCGAAAGTAATTAAGGGGGGCAACCCATGACGATGTTGCGTATCACGGCCGGCCCGTTGGCGTTCACGGCCTGTATGGAGGAAGACGCCGCGCCGCGCACCTGCGCCGCGTTCGTCAAGCTCTTGCCGTTCCGCCAGAAGATTATCCAGGCGCGTTGGAGCGGTGAGGCGGCGTGGATACCGCTGGGCGGGCTCGACACCGGCGTCGGCTTCGAGAACCACACCAGCCACCCCGCGCCCGGCGAGATCCTGCTCTACCCCGGCGGCTATAGCGAGACCGAGATCCTGTTTCCTTACGGCGGTACCCTGTTCGTTAGCAAGATGGGCCAGCTGGCCGGCAACCATTTCCTGACCGTCGTGGACGGCCGCGAGAGGCTCAAAGAGTTGGGGCGGCTGGTGACGTGGGAAGGCGCGCAGGACATCCTCTTCGAGCCGCTGTAAACCCCTCATGGACTACCCTAACCTGCATTAGTCATGAACACCCATTGCACCACGGAGACACGGAGGCACGGAGATTTTTTAGGACTTCATGGCGCTCTGCCCGCGGCCTACCGGCGACGTTGACCCCTTTGCTGCTCTCTCCGTGTCTCCGTGTCTCCGTGGTGCATAATCCAGGCTAAGACGCTCCGATAGGCGCCTTGGGGGATTGCGGGCGCCCCTGCCAGCTGTGCTATCACTTGGTGTGGCGCTACACTAGTAGTCCGTCAAGCGCCGTCTTGACAGTTCAATCGCCGTGCAACAGGGGACGGCAACTGTCCATAGTTCGCTTGACGGACTACTAGGACCGCCGGCTGCCGGCCCACCGTCGCGCCCCATACGAAGAGACACGCCAAGAAATGCTATGTAGGCCAGGGCGCGCGAGCGCCGCGCCGCGAGGAGACGAATCATGGGAGCGGATAGCGCGTACGCGCGCGTCGACCAGGTAGACGTGGACATGGTAGAGTTGTTGCGCGCTGTCGGCGATGAGCTCGACGCGACGTGCGGCGTCAGCCGCGGTCCGCTGCGCGCCCTCGTCGTGACGCCATGCGAGATCGTCGTTATCGTGGGCGCGCTCATCCCCGGCGAGCCCAATGCGCTCGTGCGCTTCGAGCGCGCGGCGCTCGCTCGCCTCGCCGCCTTCGGGCGGTCCGTCCGGGGGCAGGCGGTGTTGCGCCGGCCGATCCTGGACATCAGCCCCGCCGGATACGCCGACCTCCTGCGCGCCGCCGGCTTGCTGGCGGCGCGCCATGGTTGGGCTGATGTGCGTCTATTGCCGTTCGAGCGGGGGCTCGTGCTCTACCACGACGGCGGCCACGAGGAGGTGTTGGGCGAGCAGCGTGCGCGCACGCTCGTCAACGACGCGTACCTACGCCGGGCTGACGCCGCGGCAGACGCTGAAGATCTGGATTTGGCGCGCCACGTCGGGCGGCCCTCGCCCACGATACGCCACGTCGCGCCCCGGCCCTACAGCTATGCTGACGCGCTCGCCGTCCTGGGCGGCCGGCTCGCGCGCGAGGGGCGGCGGCAGGCGTTGATCGCCGATGTCGCGGAGGGCTTCGCACTCGTGAGTGTGGCTCGCGACGGGCGCCAGCGCGTCGAGGTCGTCCCGGCCGCGCACGTCGCGGAAGAGGACGCGGGGCGGCGCGGTAAGCGCCGTGCCGTTGATTCGGAGGTGGAGGAGTGGCGTGCGGTCGGGGCCTATCTCGATCGTACACACGCCCGCGAGATCCTCGTGCAGCAGCGCCCGGCCACCCCGCGGGCTCCACGAGGTCTGTTCGCGCTCGCGTTCACGGCGCTCTCCGGCGAGAGCGGCGCGATTGCCTCGTTCGAGCGCCGCCTCATCCCGGCTTTCACCCCCGGCATGACCGATCTAGACATCGACGAGGCATGAGGGCCGCGTCAGATGCGGTGTTGGCGGTGGCTGAGCAGGCGCCGCAGTTCTTCGCGGCTCTCCTGCGTGCCCGGCCAGGAGAAACGCGCGGCGGGGAGCGCATCTGGGCGGGCGAAGTACTTGCGGATCGTGGCGACGAGGTGTTTATACTCCACGCGCATGACGGGGCTATCTTCGTGGGCCTGAAGGGCCAGCCAACGCGAGTCCGTCACGACGGTAAGCAGCGCGTCGTGGCGCTGGCGCAGGACGAGCAGGTCAATCGTCCGCGGATCGGTCGAGTGTTCCTCGGCGACCGTAAAGCGTTTGCCCAGGTCGTGGCGCAGGCGGTTCATGAAGAGGGCGTATTCGGCCATGGGGGTTGAAGCGTGGCGCGTCGCGGTAGCCGTCAACGGCCCTGGGCGCGCCGCGCTTCCTCGTATTCCTCCTGGGTGATGATGGCGCAACGCTCGGCGGTCTGCTCAGTGGTACGATAGCGGGTATCGAGGTGTAGCTCAACGCTCATCAGGTTGGGGCAGTTGTTGCCCAGGATCTCTTTGCGCAGGAAATAGTGCGTGGAGCGCCCGCCCTCGTCGTACTCCGGCTGCGCGTCGGTACGCGGATTGATGCGCACGCGGATAGCTTCACCGCAGCGGGCGCAGCGCACATAGAGCCACAGCGCGCCATCGGCGCTGGCTGGCGCCGGCGAACCGCCTCCCCCGAAGAGGCGTGACAGAAAGCCCATACTAGTCGCCGGCTGGGAAGATGCGCTCCCAGTAGACCATCAGCGTCACGAAAATAATGACCCCCGCGCCGATGAGGGAGAAGTAGTTGGAGTCGCCATTGAAGTTGGGCGCCGAGATCGTGTTCATCAGGAAGACGAAGCCGGCCAGGAAGACGATGTAGATGAGGACACCGGGCAGCTCACGCAACATAAGATACGCGCCTCCGTAGGCTTTAGTGGTGGGGGGCATGACTTTTATTTATATTTAATATTATACATACGGGGCTGCTCTGGCCGTAGAGCGATACGTGCGTCGGGCGCGACGTCCCGACAGCGATACGGTGGATGGAAGGAGTCAGGTGAGCGAACAGTCGGCGACGGGGTCGCGCAAGGTCGACCATATCCGCATCAATCTGGAGGAAGATGTCGCCGGCAAGGGCATCACCACGGGCCTGGAACGCTACCGCTTCGAGCACCAGGCGCTGCCCGAGCTCGACCTCGACGACGTCGACACCGGCACGCGCTTCCTCGGCCACACCTTGCGCTTGCCCCTGCTCATCTCGTCCATGACCGGCGGTGTGCCCGAAGGGGGGCGCATCAATCGCAACCTGGCGCGCGCGGCGCAGGCACGCGGCGTGGCGATGGGGCTCGGCTCGGGCCGCATCGCGCTGGAGGACGCCGCGGCGCGCGCGCACTTCCAAGCACGCCGGTATGCCCCCGACGCGCTGCTCTTCGCCAACCTTGGCGCGGTGCAATTGCTCTATGGCTACGACGCGCGGCGCTGCCGTGACCTCGTGCGCGCGCTGGAGGCCGACGCGCTGATCCTGCACCTCAATCCGCTACAGGAGGCGGTGCAGCCGGAGGGAGATACGCGCTTCGCCGGGCTATTGGAGCGCATCGGCGCGGTCTGCGTGGGGCTGGATGTCCCCGTGGTCGTGAAAGAGGTCGGCTGGGGCATCTCCGGCGACACCGTGCGGCGCCTGGGCGAGGTCGGCGTCGCGGCGGTCGACGTCGCGGGCGCGGGCGGGACATCGTGGAGCGAGGTGGAGCGGCGGCGCGGCGACGGGCGGCAGGCGGCGATCGCGGCCGCGTTCGCCGGTTGGGGCATCCCCACGGCCGACGCGCTCGTGGCCGCGCGCCACGCCGCGCCCGACCTGCCCATCGTCGCCAGTGGGGGCGTCCGCGACGGCGTCGAGGCGGCGATGTGCCTCGCGCTCGGGGCCGACCTGGTGGGATTGGCCTCGCCCCTGCTCAAGGCGGCGGCGCGCGGACCCGACGAGGCGCTGGAGGCGTTGGACATCCTTGGCGCGCAGTTGCGCATCGCCATGTTCGGCATCGGCGCTCGCGACATCGCCGCCCTACGCAGCACGACGCGCCTGCAACGCATAACCCCGTGAGCTACCGGGATCAGCGAGCGCCGATCGCCATATGGTGGGCAACCTGTTTTAAGGATCTTCGGATTCCAGCTGCTGGAACCCCCGCCCGTGGTCGGACAGCACATGGCAAGATTAGGAAAGGATGCGATCCTCCACGACAAGAATGACGCCGCACGCTTTCGGCGTCGTGAAATCGTGCGGCGAAACCCCTTCACGCGGGGGTGCATGATTTGAACGGCGCTTCCGCTAACGCCGTCGTCCGCTCCGCTATGCCCACTATCCTCTCCGCGTGACCGGGGGCCTATATAAGGGACCCATGGTGGTGGACAGCGGGAGCCATTGACGATCTTGGCGCGGTGAATAGGTATGCAACAGCGTTACGGCTAAGTAGTTGGCCCTTCGACGGTACTCAGTCTATTCTCAGGCAACCGTTAGCATGTCTACGTGAGTGATGGAAGCCGATAGCGCGCACAGCGACGACGGGCGAGGGGGCGAGAAAAGACAGGCTTGAGCGGCGTCCGACTCCTGCCACCGATTCGACGCATCCTTAGCTCCCAGCGAACGACGCGACCAACGCTCGATCATTTTGATGCCGATCTTTTGTCGCCGTTGATGCGTGATCCCGCCACGTTATCCGGCCGATGAGGCGCGTCGCCAATCCAGGCGTCATGGAGTCAGGGCGCTATCGACCCACGCGGGATTGACCAGCCACGCTCGCGGACCCACATCCCAGATAGCGCGCGAACGGCCGACATGATCGTCATAGTAGCCCGAGTAGGTGGCGCTCAAGTAGTCGCCGATGGCGCCCCGCCCCTTGACAAAGCGGTCGATCTCGGCCTCGGTCGTGCACAGGTGGTCGGTCACCGGCAGACAGGGCACATGTACCAACGGGACCCCCGAATCGAACAGGATGCGCGACGCGTGCAGGTCTTGCTTGAGGTTGAACTCTGATGCCGTCGGCCCGTAACTGGCGTTCCCCCCCAACCACACGACGACGATGCGATCGACAAGCTTCGGCGCCGCAAGCAGGGCAGAAGCGATCGTGGTGGGCACCGCTGAGTCTCCTCTATGTGCCGGGGAGCGGCGATTAATCGACCAACCCTGTCCGAGCGATCGTGCGCACGTCGTAGGGTTGGAGAAACAGCAGCAGAACCATGGGGATGATGGTCGCGACGACGCTGCCCGCGAAGATGTCGTTCCAGCGGGTCACACGTTACGCCATGCGCCTACTGGACCCGGACACATGACCGGTTAATCCTGTGGGACGGTAGTCCGCCTCTCTCCCACACGCCTGTCGAGTCGTGTTAGGCTATGAGACACGACGGTGGCGGACGGTAGAGAGACAGCGTGTAGACGGTGTGAGGACACAGCATGGTCGGGCAGTTTGACGGGAAGGTTGTCGTGATGACGGGCGGTGGTTCGGGGATAGGGCGCTGTTGCGCCGTGGCCTTTGCACAGCACGGAGCGCGCGTGGTCGTGGCCGATGTCGCCGTGGATGGTGGTGAGGAGACGGCCCGTCAGATTGTGACAGACGGGGGCGAGGCGTTGTTCGTGCGGGCGGACGTGGCCCAATCGGGTGAGGTGCGCGCGATGCTGTCGCGCGCCGTTGAGACCTACGGACGGCTGGACTACGCCGTCAACAACGCGGGCATCTCGGCCGGCTTCCCCCTGCATGAGTATCCGGACGAGGACTGGGAGCGCGTGCTCCGCATCAACCTCACCGGCGTCTTCCTGTGCATGAAATATGAGATTATCCACATGCTGGCGCATGGGGGCGGGGTCATCGTCAACACCGCATCGGCGGCTGGTCTTGTCGCGTTACGCGGCGACGCCGCCTACACGGCCAGCAAACACGGCGTCGTCGGGCTGACCAAGGCGGCTGCCCTCGCGTATGCCCAGCGGGGCATGCGCGTCAACGCCGTTTGCCCTGGCTATATCCGGACCCCCATGGGCCACTATGAGGGGCGGCCTGACCGTGAGGCAGCACGCGGTGCGGCGCTGCCCATGGGTCGCCTTGGGGAGCCGGACGAGGTTGCGACCGCCGTGCTCTGGCTCTGTGCGGATGCCGCCTCGTTCATCACAGGGCACACACTGTCGATCGCTGGCGGATATGTCGCACAGTAGGCGCTGCATCGCCTTGTCCCCACGACGGTGGTGGCCTCCGCGCTCATCTTCGGTCCCCCGACCCCGGACGGAGCGCTCCCGGTGACGCGCGCGGAGGCCACCACCGTCGCGCGGCCCATGATTATCTTCGCTATGGAGCGGTCGATCATCCTGGCCGTGGGTCCGCTCCGCCTCTGTCGTACGCCGATGGCTGCGGGCGACAAGCGGCTGCCGATGGGGGGCGCGGAGAGCGCCTCCTGGGAGAGGTCGGCGGCGCGGCGATAGCGTCGCAACAGAACGCTCAGTGTGCCCGGATCGCTCGCGTTTCTGTCCTTGGCCTCGCGCACTGTCCACGTCCTTGTCCCTGGCTGTCCCGGTCTGGCGTCCGACGCCACGTCGATGTCATCGTCGCATAACGACCCGTTCATCGGGAGGGGCGCCGGGGCGGGAGGCGGATGGGGCCTTGTCAGGGTGATGTCAGGGTCCTGTGAGGGCGCTGTCCCTGTCGCGCGCCGTGCCGCGCCCTCATACTGGTTGGTGTGACGGGGAACGCGCGCCCCGCCACGACCGATCGGAGAGAGCGCCACCGCACAGGCGGACCCGGATCAGGGGAACCGAGCGGTGGCCACACATGAGAGAACAGACACGAGAGGGACACCACAACCATGACCACGCACCGCACGCCCACGTATCGTACGCCCACGCGCCGCACGCTCAAGGCGCTCGCCCGCCTCGCGGGCGTCGCCCTCCTGGCCGCGCCGCTCATCGCCGGCCCCGTCCACGCGGCCAGCCCGACCGGCTTCCCGGTCACCCGTTACGCGATCCCCACGCCCTCCAGCACCCCGACGGACCTCGTCAAGGGCCCCGACGGCGCCCTCTGGTTCACCGAGGCCAATGGCAACAAGATCGGACGCCTCACCGCTGGGGGCCAGTTCACCGAGTACCCACTCCCGAGCAGCGCCAACAGCGAGCCGCAGAACATCACGGTCGGGCCCGACGGCGCCCTGTGGTTCACGGAGAACAATACCAACAAGATCGGGCGCATCACCACCGCCGGTCAGATCGCCGAGTATCCCATCCCCACGCCGTTCAGCAACCTGCAAGGCATCACGGTCGGGCCCGATGGCAACCTCTGGTTCGTGGAGTCCGGCGCGGACCAGATCGGGGTCATCAGCCCCTCCGGCCAGGTCCTCCACGAGTTCCCGGCCAGCACGAACGCCGACCCGAACAACCCGCCGAACCCGGACGGCATCACGACCGGCCCCGACGGGAACCTCTGGTTCACCGAGGACGGCGGCAATCGCATCGGGCGCCTCACCCCAAGCGGTCAGCTCGCTGAGTACCCCGTCCCGACCGCTAACAGCGGCCCGGCGACCATCACGACCGGCCTCGACGGCAACCTGTGGTTCACCGAGGCCGATGCGAACCAGGTCCAGAGCATCGCTCCCGACGGCACGTTCGGCGCCGTGGTCAAGCTCGCCACGGGGAGCCCCGTCGGCCTGACCGTCGGGCCCGACGGCGCCCTATGGGTCGCCGAGCAGGGCAGCCAGGGCAGCGCCGCCACCGCCGGGGCCATCGCGCGCATCGTTCCCAACGGCGCGGGCTCCTATGGCCCCGCGGTCGCCGAGTACGCCGTCGGGAACCCCGGCGGCCAGCCGACCGTCCCCGTGTTTGGGGCGGACCACACCCTCTGGGTCACCGAGTTCCGGGGCAACAGCATCGATCACCTCAACACCATGGCCGGTTCCTTCCGCCAGACCACCCTCGGCGGCGGCCCGCGGGCCCTCGTCCAGGGTTCCGACGGCAACGTCTGGGTCACCGAGGCCTATGCGAACAAGGTCGCGCGCTTCTCCCTGGCGACGGGGCGGCTCACCGAGTACAGCCTCCCGACGGCGGGCAGCAACCCGTACAGCATCGCACGCGGCCCCGACGGCGCCCTCTGGGTCGCCGAGGCGAACGCCGCCAAGGTCGCGCGCATCACCATCACGGGTACGGTCACCGAGTACAGCCTCCCGACCGCCGGCAGCTTGCCCGAGGGTATCGCGGCCGGCCCCGACGGCGCGCTGTGGGTGACCGAGCACCAGGGCAACAAGATCGCGCGCATCACGACCGCGGGCCACATCAGCGAGTACCCGATCCCGACCAGTCGTAGCAAGCCCGGCGGCATCGTCGCGGGGCCCAACGGCGCGCTCTGGTTCGTCGAGACCTACGCGAACAAGATCGCGCGCATCACGACCGCGGGCCACATCAGCGAGTACCCGATCCCCACGTCCTACAGCGCGCCCTTGACCATCGTGAGCGGCCCCGACGGCGCGTTGTGGTTCACCGAGCTCGCCGGCGGCCAGATTGGGCGCGTGACCACCGCGGGACAGTTCACGGAGTATCCGCTACCCACCACGAACAGCAGCCCGCTCGGCCTCACGGTCGGGTCCGACCACAACCTCTGGTTCACCGAGGCCGCGGGGAATCAGGTCGGACGCCTCACCACGGCAGGGCAAGTCACCGAGTATCCCGTTCCCATGATTGGCGCCGGCCTCTCCGGCATCGTGGGCGGGACCGACGGCAACCTGTGGTTCGCCGAGCAGAACGCGAACACACTCGGGACGCTCGTCATCGCCTCGGCGTCGTCCCCTGCCCCGTCGCCTGCGGGGGCTAACCACAACGGACGGGCGACGCGCCATTGACTGGAATCGTGATCGGGATGCGCGATCGGTCAGGATGCGGACACACGGCCACACACATCGTTAGAGAGTACCACGACACGGAGAAGGATACAGTATGACACGCGCTATCCGAGAACACTATCCCGCCCGCGGGCGCCGCGGGACCCGCGCCCTGCTCACCGCCCTGCCCCTCGTCGTGGTCCCCCTCGCGCCCCTCGTGGGCGTGCCGCCGGCCCCCGCCGCGGCGGCGACGCGAGAGGCCACCCGCCTCGACGCCCGGCCCCTCGCCTCGCACGCGCATCCCCTGGCTAAGGGCGCTACCCTCCCGCGCCTCAACGTTTCCCCGGCCGCCCCTCTCTTCGTGGTCACCACCACCACCGATCCGGCGAGTTGCCCCGCCCCAGGCCGGTCGCTCTCGCTGCGCTGCGCCATCACCGCGGCCAACCAGTCGGCCACGACCGGCGCCAAGACGATCGCCTTTGCCATCCCCCGGACCGACACCGGCTGCGCGCCCCAGGCCGTTAACGGCAAGGCGGTGCGGGTCTGCGTTATCCAGCCCACCCAGGACCTGCCGGCGGTCACCGCCAATCAGGTCACCATCGACGGCTACAGCCAGACGGGAGCTCGCGCCAACACCGACGCCCTCGCGGACGGGGACAACGCCATCCTCACCGTCAGGCTCGACGGCGCCCAGGACACCACATCGGCTCAAGGCCTCCTCCTCCAGGGCGTCGGAGATGTCGTCCAGGGCCTCTCCGTGACCGGCTTCCTGGGCAACTTTAGCCTCGGGGGGATCGTGCCCAACGGCGCGGGATCCGTCGTCCAGGGCGATTTCCTGGGCCTCACCCCGACCGGGGGCGCCGCCCCCAATAGCAACGGCGTGTTCACAACTAATAGACCATCCCCGACCTTATTCGCGCGCATCGGGGGGGTGGTGGCCTCGGCGCGGAACGTGATCAGCGGGAATACGAACACGGGCCTCAGCCTCGAGTCGCCAGGCGGCACGGTGCAGGGCAACCTCATCGGCGTCACCCCGGCGGGGAGCGCCGCCCTCGGCAACGGCATCGGCGTTTTCCTCTTCGGCAACAACGGCTCGCTCCACGCGGCCATCGGAGGGACCGCCGCGGGCGCCGGCAACGTCATCGGCGGTAATCGCACGGATGGCGTGCTGCTCCTCAACGACAGCGGGAGCACGGTCGCCGGGAACGACATCGGGACCAATGCCCGCGGGACGGCGGCCCTCCCCAACGCCGGGGATGGGGTGCAGGTGAAGCTCTCCATCAACGGCGAGATCATCGGGGGGACCGGCGCGGGCGCGCGCAACGTCATCGGCGGCAACACAGGCAACGGCATCGAGCTGAACGGCGGCAGCGGAACGCTGGTCCAGGGCAACTGGATCGGGATCGGCGGCGCCATGGCCCCGCTCGCCAATGCGGGCAACGGCGTGTACCTGCACTCCTTGTCGGCCGTAAACACGGCGGAGCGGGCGGACATGATCGGCGGGACGGCGAGCGGGGCGGGGAACACGATCGCCAACAACGGGGGCAACGGGGTGCTGATCGGCTCCTCGCCCACCGATAGCGCGACGGGCGGGGCCACGGTCCGCGGCAACGCCATCTACAACAACCCCCTGGGCATCTCCCTCAACGGGGAGTATCCCGCCTCGTGCCCGAACGGCCCGTCGTCCGGTCCGAACGACTTCTTCCCCTGCCCGACCATCGCCTTCGCCACCACCGGCGCTGTCCGGGGCGTCGCCGCCCCCAACAGCCAGGTCGACGTCTACCTCGCCACCGAGGTGGCCAACGACGGCGGCCACGGCGAGGGGACGACCTACCTGGGCACAGCCCGCGCGGATGGGACCGGGACCTGGAGCCTCGCGCTGGCTGCGGGGCGGGTGGCGGCCGGGCAGCGGGTGACGGCCACGGCGACGGGGACCGGCCCGGCCAACGCCGCCCCCGAGACCTCCGAGTTCGGCGCCAACGTCACGGTGTTCGCCCCGGTGCGGCCGGCCGTCTACGTCGCCAACGGCGCCAACAGCGCCGTCCACTCCTACGCCCTGGGCGCGACCGGCAACGCGGCTCCTCTGGGTACGCTCGCCGGCGCGGCCACCGGGCTGAATGGCACGGGCGGACTGGCGCTCGACCCCGCCGGCGACCTCTTCGTGGCCAACCAAGGCGCCAGCAGCGTCACCGCGTACGCGCCCCAGGCCAGCGGGAACGTCGCCCCGATCGCCACCATCGCCGGCGCGCACACCGGGCTGTCCACGCCCGATGCCCTGGCTCTCGACGCCTCGGGGCGGCTCTACGCGGCCAACGCGCCCGCCAACGCCATCACCGTCTATGCCGCCGGCGCGAACGGCGATGTCGCTCCCCTGTCCACCATCGCCGGCGTCGACACCGGCCTGTCGGGACCCGTGGCCCTCACCGTCGACGGGGCCGGCCACCTGTGGGTCGCCAACCAGGGCGCCAACAGCCTGACCGAGTACGCCGCGGGGGCCAGCGGTGACGCCGCGCCCGTGGCCACCGTCGCGGGGCCATTGACCGCCCTCAACCACCCCGCGGGCCTGGCGCGGGACGTCAACGGCGATCTGCTGGTCGCCAACCAATTCGGCCCGTCGATCACCGCGTACCCTCCGAACGCCAGCGGCGACGTCGCTCCCCTGGCTACCATCGCCGGCCCCGCGACCGGCCTGGATCACCCGTACGGCCTGGATGTGGACACAGCGGGCCGCCTCTATGTAGCCAACGGGCTCGACAACACCATCACGGAGTACGCCGCGGGGGCGACCGGCAACGCGACCCCCGCGGCCACCATCTCCGGGTCCGCCACGGGGCTGGCCGGCCCCACGGGCCTGGCCGTCGCCCCGCCGCTCTCGATCCTGACCGTCTCTCTGCCACGGGCGCGGGTGGGGCGGCGCTACACGGCCATCCTGCGCGCGGGGGAGGGCGCCAGCCCCTACAGGTGGTCGTTGGCGCGGGGCCGGCTGCCCACTGGCCTCCGGCTCAGCGCGAGCGGCGTCATCTGGGGCCGGCCAACGGAGATAGGGCGCTGGCGCTTCACCGTCCGAGTTAGCGACGCCGCCCACCCCGCCACCGCCGCGACGCGGGCCGTGTCCCTCGGGGTCGCCCGCTGACCGGGTAGGGCGGCGCGTGACGGGTGAGCGGGGGCGTCTGCGACAGATTCTCCCGTCACGCGCCGCCATCCTCTCGACCCCGGCCTTGCCCAGGCCATCGGTTGGGGCAGGGACCTCCTCGACAGGGATGCCGCGCCCGGCATTGGCGTCGAGGACGACGGCTCTGATATTCCACACGCCTGTCGAGTCGTGTTAGACTGTGAGATATGACGGTGGCGGACGCTAGAGAGACAGCGTGTATATCCTACCCTATCCCGGCGGCCTCGTCGATGGCCTGCTCTGGCGACAGCGCGAGCCCCGCTGCCCACGCCTCGCCAAACCGCGCGTCCCCCAACGCGGCGCGCAGGCCGGCCACCGCGTGCGCTCGGGCGGCGTGTTCGGCCGGCGCGAGCGGCGACCCGACCACCTCTCGCACGGCCGCCGCCGCCGCCAGCAGCCGCGTGGCGCGCTCCGCCCGCGCCCGTTGACGCATCGTGTCCGCCTGGCCGGCCACCGCGGCCAGTCCTTCGAGGCTCTCGGCCACGCCCAGCCTATTGCCCACCGCGCGGAACAGGGCCAGGCCTTCTCCATGTAAGAGGGCCGCCCGCGCGTCGTCGCCCTGCGCGCGGCGCACACGACCCAGGGCGGTCAGGGCATCGGCCACGCGGATCTTATCGCCGAGGGGGCGCAGCAGGGCCAGGCTCTCCGCGCACAACGCCGCCGCCCGGTCGAGGTCTCCCTGGGCCTCGGCGACGAGGCCCAGCCCCGTCAGCGCGAGCGCGATGTCGCGTGTGTGCCCCAGCCCGCGGGCGATGGCCAGGCCCTCCGCGAGCAGCGCCGTCGCCTCGGCGGCCTCCCCGCGGTCGCGGGCGATGAGCCCCAGCGTCAGGAGGGCCTGGGCGATCATCCACCGGTCCTCGATGGCGCGCGCGAGCACCAGGCTCTCGCCCGTGAGCGCCGCGGCCCGTTCGTACGCGCCGCGCAGGCGGGCCACGTCGGCGAGGTTGTGCAGCGAGACGGCCAGGGTCCAGCGGTCGCCCAGGGCGCGCGCCAGCGCCACGCCCTCCGCGAACAACGCCTCCGCCCGCGCGAAGTCGCTCCGGTAGCGCGCGACCCCGCCCAGGTTGTTGAGCGACCTGGCGAGGTTCAGCCGGTCGTCCAGGGCGCGCGTGGCGGCGACGGTCTGTTCCGCTACGACCTCCACCTGATCGTAGTCAGTCTGCGCGTAGGCGATGCTGGCGAGCCCGACGAGGGCATCCGTGCGGGCGGACGCGTCGACGTCGGCGCGCGCCGAGAGCGCCACGAACTCCCCCAGCCAGCCGCGCCCCTCGCCCAGGCGGCACCAGATGTACCAGAAGCGCCACAGCGCCGCGACCAGCCGCACGCCCATCTCCGCGTCGCCCCGCTCCCGTGCGTACGCCAGCGCCGCGCGCAGGTTATCCCCTTCCCGCTCCAGCAGCCGAAGCCAGCGCACCTGGTCGGGGCCGAAGAAACGGGGTCTGGCCTCCTCCGCCAGCGCCAGATAGTAGGCCGCGTGCGCCTGTCGCACCGCAGCCTCTTCGTCGCCGGCGGCCAGTTGCTCCAACCCGAACTCGCGGACCGTTTCGAGCATGCGGACGCGCGGCTCGCCACCCGCCGGGTCCGCCAGGTCCGCCTCGTCGCCATCCGGCGCCGACCCGGCGATGTCCCCCGTCGCGCTGCGCAGCAGGCTGTGGTCTACCAGCGCGGCCATGCCCGTGACCACGTCGCCGGCCGCGCCGTCGCCGGCCGGCATACCGTGGGGCGCGGCCACGGCCTCGGCCGCGTCGAGCGTGCAGCCGCCCGCGAAGACGGAGAGGCGCCGGAAGAGGGCGCGCTCCCCCTCGGAGAGCAGCGCGTAGCTCCAGTCGATCGTCGCCCGCAGCGTCTGCTGTCGCGCCGGCAAGTCGCGCGCACCCCCGGTGAGCACGCCCAGGCGCCGCTCCAAGCGCGCCAGCAACGGCGCGGGGGGGAGGAGCGCCGTCCGTGCGGCCGCGAGTTCGATGGCCAGCGGCACGCCGTCCAGCCGCCGGCAGATCTCCGCCACCGCCGCCATGCCTGCCGCGTCGAGCGCGAAGTCCGGGCATGCCGCGCGCGCGCACGTCATGAAGAGCCGCACCGCAGCATACTTCTCCACCTCGGCCACGCGCGGGTGGTTCCGGCCCGGCACGGCTAGCGGCGGCACCTCGAAGCGTTGCTCCGCGCGCACCCGTAGCGCCACCCGGCTCGTCGCCAGCACGACGAGGCTCGGGCAGGCCGCTACCAACTCCCCCACCAGCGGCGCCGCCTCGACGACCTGCTCGAGGTTGTCCAGCACCAGGAGCATCCCCTTATCACGCAGGTACGCCAGGAGCAGTTCGCGCGCGCCCAGCGCGCCCTCCTCGCGCAGGCCCAGCGCCCGCGACACGGTCGCCGCGACTAACGCCGGGTCGCGCTGGGCGGAGAGGTCGACGAAGGCGACATCGTCCGGGTAGGCGTCGCGCAGGGCCGCCGCCACGGCCAGGGCCAGGCGCGTCTTGCCCACGCCGCCGGGGCCGGTCAGGGTGACGAGGCGGGCGCCGCCGTCCGGCTGTAGCAGGTGCATGACAGCCGCCTCCTCGCGCTCGCGCCCGATCAGCGCGGTCGGCGGCGCCGGAAGCGGCGCGAGCGGAGGCGGAGCGGACGCCGGGGCTCCGTGCGGCTCCACGGGTACGGACGTCGTCGCCTTGGGCTCCGGCACAGACACGGATGCGGCCGCGGCGGCCGCGGCAACCAGCGCGGCGCGTTCGTGGGGTGCAAGCTCCAGCGCGTCGGCCAGGAGAGTCACTGTATCCGGGCGCGGGGCGGTGCGCCGGCCACGCTCGAGGGCGGCAATGGTGGCCGTGCTGAGCCTGGCCCGCTCGGCCAAGGCCTCTTGAGACAGGCTGGCGGCGAGGCGGTAGCGCCGCAGCAACGTCGCGAACGTGGCGACCTCGGCCACCGTCGTCTCCCCTCTCCACGCCTCCGACATCGCCGCGCCCTCCCTGCGCCGGCCGGCGCCGGCTGGCATCACCTGCCGTCGCCGTCATGATACCACCCTCACAATGCCCTGACACGGACGATGTGAGGGTGCTGTAAGGGTGTTGTCCATGGCGTCCCGCGACGCTCGGTCTCATACTGGTGACGGTGGCGGGGCGCGCGACCCGCACACGATGCGACAGCGAAAGACAACCGAGAGACGACAAGGCTAGCACAGATTGCAGGAGGACAGACCATGACAGCACGGCGACACATCGGGACCATGGTGGGGGCGCTCGCCCTCGTCGCTAGCATCTCCGGCGCCCACGCCGGCTCCGCCGCCGCCCAGACGCGGCCACAGCACGCGACCGTTGCGCCGCACTATTCCTTCCAGCCGATGGCCAGCCCCCACGACAAGACGTTCACGCAGCTGCTCGGCATCAACGACCATCAGGCGATCGCGGGCTACGACGGGAGCGGGCAGACGCCCAAGACGCCCAACAAGGGCTTCACGCTGACGCTGCCTTCCTACTTCACATCCGAGAACTATCCGCACGCGGCGCAGACGCAGGTCATCGCCATCAATAACTGGGGCGACACGGGCGGCTTCTACGTCGACAAGGCCGGCGCCACGCACGGCTTCCTGGACATGGGCGGTAAGTTCACGACCGCCGACCTGCCCGGCACGACGTTCAACCAGATCCTGGGCCTGAACAACGGCGGCGCGGCGGCCGGCTACTTCCAGGACGCCAAGGGGCAGAATCACGCCTACGTGCGCGACGCGCACGGCACGTACACCGTGCCGTCGATCCCCAACAGCCAGGCCACGGGGATCAACGACCAGGGCGTGGTGATCGGCTTCACCCAGCCCACGACGACCACGTCCTCCGGCTTCATCCTGCGCGGCAGCGACGTGACCATCATCGACTATCCCGGCTCGTCCTTCACGCAACCCCTGGGCGAGAACAATCAAGGGCAGATCGTCGGGCAATACAATGACACCGCCGGCGCCACGCACGGCTTCGTGTATCACAACGGGGCCTTCCAATCGGTCGACGTGCCGCGGGCGAGCGCGACGACGATCAACGGGATCAATAACCAGGGCCGCATCGTCGGCTTCTTCGTGGATCCCAAGAACAAGAACAACACCGTCGGCTTCGTCGGCAAGCCGATGTCTTAAGCGGCACAAGGACAAGAGGGTAGCGCGGGGCTTGTGAATTAGTGCGGGCATGGGGACACCTACCTGGATCATTCACGAGCCCCGCGGGCCAGCCAGAGGGAATAGACATGTCAACACATACCATGCCGATGACACCGGGTCAGGAGCAGACCGGATACATCGTCGAGGTGAGCGATCCGGAGCACGAGCGCCTCGTGCGCCTGTCGCGCGTCATGGAGCCGTACGTCTGGGACACGCTTGCACGGCTGCGGCTCGCGCCTGGCTCGCGCGTCCTTGAATACGGCTGCGGCCCACTCGGCGCGCTGCTGCCCCTCTCCGCGGCCGTTGGGCCAGACGGGGTCGTGGTGGGCGTGGACCGTAGCGGGGAGGCGCTGGACAAGGCCCGCGCCATCATGGCGGCGCGGGGGGTGGGCGCCGTCCGCCTCGTGCAGGCCGACCTCACCACCCTGACTCCGGCCGAGGTCTGCCCGCCTGGCCCGTTCGACCTGGCCTACGGCCACTTCGTGCTGTGCTACCAGCGCGACGTCGTCGGCGTACTGCAGCGCATCGCCGCGACGGTGCGGCCGGGCGGCTACATCGTGGCCCAGGAGGCCCTGCTCACAGCGCCCATCCCCGTCGAAACGCCAGGACGCTTCAATCGCGCGGCGAACCTGCTCATCAACGAGTGGCTCCCGGCGTTGCTGGGGACGCTGGGCACATGCTGGGACGTGGCGGAGCGCTACAGCATGCTCTGCCGCGAGGCGGGCCTCGTCGAGGTCAGCCAACGCCTCTTCACCCCGACGCTGCCGCCCGCGCACGCGGGAGACGGGACCGGGGTCTACCGCGACATCCTGGCCGGCGTGCGGCCGCTGCTGCGGCGGTTCGACATCGCGTCGGAGGACAGGATCGACCGCACCCTGCGCGACCTGGACATGGCCATTGACGAGGGCCACGACACGACCATCTTCACGCACATCCAGATCGAGCTTGTCGCACGCGTGCCCTGACCGCTACATGCCCCGCCGGCGGAGCATCACCGTCGCGCCCGCCTATCCGACGACGACCATCACGGGGCCGACGAGGCTCACGGCGTCGGGGACCTACGTCGGCGGGGGCACACAAGACCTGACCTCGGAGGTGACCTGGTCCGTCGCCGGCGGGTCGGGCCTCGCCCGCGGAGCGAGCGGGCTGTGCACCTGTCCCAGCCGAGCGCCTGGCTTCTTCACGGCGACCGTCACGCGCGGTGGCGTGAGGGGGAGCGCGCGGGACATCCGCCCCGTGGGGTAGGGGCGCGACGACCCATTGTGAGGGTGTTGTCAGGGTGCTGTCCGTGGCGCGTGAGGGTCGGCCGGTCTCATACTGGAACGTGTGATGAGGCCGGCGCATGGGCTCGGCCTGGTAGACGACCCCACCAGATCGTAGATCGTAGAAGGAGCAACAGTTATGATCGCACCTCTCGCCCGCTTCCCGTCCCCGCACGGCGCCATCGGGGCGCCTCTCGCCGTAACCAGCGCCCTCGCCCTGGCGGCGCTGGCCCTGCTCCTGGCGCCGCGCCCTCCGCGGCCGTTCTCCTTGCCGGCCATCGTCCGTGGCCGTCGATGGAGCCTCGTCCCTTGGGGGCCGCTCGGGCGGTGGATGCTGGTCGGCGTGGTCCTGCTCGCGGGGCTCGGCACCGGGACGGTCGCGTCCGCGGACACGGCCGCCACGCTGACCGTCTGCCCCAGCGGCTGCCCGTACACAGTGATCCAGGACGCCGTCAACGCGGCCGCCCCCGGCGACACGGTGCAGGTTGGCGCCGGGACGTACACGCAGACGGTGACGATCAGCACGTCCCTGACGCTGGCGGGCGCCGGCGTGGGCCAGACGATCATCGACGGGAACAACTACACGCAGCATGCGCCGCTGGTGGCGATCACCGGGACGGCGGGGCAAGTGACCCTCTCCGGCCTCACCCTCCAGCACGGATTCGGCGGCGGCCTGCTCAATAACGGGCAGTCCGGTCTGGAGGCGGCGCGCGTGGTCTCCAGCGCCATCGTCGCCAACGTCAACTTCGCGGGCCCGGGGTTCACGGGGTATGGTGGCGGGATCGACAACGAGGGCGGCGCCCTGACCGTGATCAGCAGCACCGTCGCGGGCAACACCGCCGCGAGTAACGGCGGCGGCCTCGAGAACGGCGCGGCTGGCCGCCTGGTGCTGGTCGCCAGCACCGTCTCCGGCAACACGACCAGCGGGGGCGGCGTGGGCGGGGGCATCGACGACGGGGGGCTCAACGGGTCCGGCGTGGTCACGCTGACCGACAGCACCGTCTACAGCAACTCGGCCGGCTCTGGCGGGGGCCTCTCCCTCCTCGGTGTGGGGACGTTGGCGCTGACCGACAGCACCGTCTACAGCAACACGGCGAGCGTGGGCGGTGGCCTCGACGACACCGCCACCAACGGGACCGTCGCCCTGACGGGGACGATCCTGGCCGGCAACACGGCGGGCCAAGGGCCCGACTGCAACACCCAGGGGAGCGGGGGCAACCACAATGGGTCGTTGACCTCGGGCGGCTACAACCTGATCGGCAACGGCGACTCCTGCCAGGGCCTGACCAACGGCGCGCATGGCGATCAGGTGGGTATGCCCGGCAATCCGCTCGACCCGCGGCTTGGTCCCCTACAAAACAATGGTGGTCCGACCCAGACTCTGGCTCCCCGCGCTGATAGCACGGCCATCGGCGCCGTGCCCGCGAACGCCTGTGCGACGACGATCGACCAGCGCGGCGTCGCGCGTCCGGACCCCGCCTCGGGCAGCCCCGGCTACTGCAC
>JAABUV010003673.1_pt1 | contig 19252 bp, 21 predicted proteins | sample 5559971 | NCBI WGS metagenome assembly JAABUV01 (sample SAMN10711881, study PRJNA513362) | rock metagenome | isolation source: Antarctica rocks | place: Antarctica: Victoria Land, Knobhead nord | collected 2015-12-19
TGCCGACTTCTACGCCGGGTTCCGGTCGGTCATCGGCACCGCAAAGCGGCACGACATAGACGCATATCAAGCAATCACCACAACACTGCGCGGGCAAACCGTCCTACAGACGGGTTGAGCAGTTACTAACAACCGGCAGGGACTCCACTTATCTGAAGCGAAACAGTGTCTCGACGAAGCCGGCCACCTCTGGATCGGGCATAAATCATCCTTCCAATGAAGACAGAAAGCCAAGCGGGCATGGCTTACACTGGACCCATCGCCGCCAGTTTCAACATAGCCGGTGCGGGGCGCTTGACCAACACGGTTACAATTACCGTCGCCACGAGCGCAATGCCGGCGGCAAGCAGGAATGCGGCGTCATAGCCGCCAATATACTTAACCGCAAAACCGGTGACGGCCGGGGAAAGTATTCCGGACAGATTGGCGAGAAAGTGCACGAAGCCGCCCGTTCCGCCGACCCGGCTGCTTGGCACCACTTCCGAGATCGAAGCCCACACCGCCTGTGTGCCAACCGTCAGCATTAGCAGCGCTGCAGAGAGCAGGAACACAGCCTGAGTGATGCTGTTGACGAATAGCAGTGCCACTAAGCAAGCGGCCACCAACGTAGTCGGGATGGTGATGAAAATCTTGCGCGCCGCAAGCTTGTTGGTAGCTTTGCGGTAAACCTTATCTGCCAGCCAGCCACCGCCAATATAGCCAACGAAACCACCTATCCAAGGTATCATCGCGGCCACCGCCATCTGCTTCATATCCACGCCCATGCTGTCATGCAGATAGGTCGGCATCCATGAGATGAAGATGTAGAGCGTGTAGTTAATGCCGAACAGCGCCACACCGAGCGCGATTACGGCAGGGCGTCTCAGGCAGGCGAGCAGCGGCGTATTCTCATCGACGAGGGTCGCCCCGGTGACGCCGGTCTGGCCAGCACGAATGAAGTCAGCCTCCACCTTGCCAACGAAGCGACTCTGGTCCGGGTGGTCGTTCACAAAGATGATCCAGAGCACCGCCCAAATCAGCCCCAGCGCCGTCAACGTCATGAATGCGACACGCCAGCCGAAGGTCGCAGCGGCGAGCACTACCAACGGCGCCGCGATTGCGCTTCCGAAGGTTTGGCCGGAGAAGGTGAAGCCAACTGCCCGAGCGGCTTCTTGGCGGGGAAACCAGCTGGCGCAGGTGCGGTTCGTGGTAGAGGACATCGGGCCCTCAGCAAAGCCGAACAGCACGCGGACAACTAGAAGCTGCCAGAACCCGGTCACCACTCCCGTCAAGCCACAGAAAATGGACCAGGCGATCCCGGCCACGGCATACGTGCGACGTGGTCCGGCCCGGTCGGAAAAATACCCGCCGATGAACGAAAACAGCGCGTAGCCCATGAAGAACGTGCTGAACACGATACCCATAGCGGCGGCATCCAGACCGAGGTCGTGCTGGATGTAGGGGGCGAGAATGCCTATGGCTGCGCGATCCATGAAATTGATGGTTCCCGCGAAGAACAGTATAATTGCAACAACGAACCGATAATTCTTTAACAATACGAACATCCCCCCGTCGCAAGTCGCCGCTTAACCAAATACTAAGACGGTCATGTTACTATTTTATTTGGAATTCTGCATCCAACGCATCGCTACCACACGAGCAGATACCGTTTCAGAAACTACATAAAACCGAAACTTAAACGATCGCAACCTATGCATAGCCTTCTTCTTGATGGCGCTTTCATTAAAGCAGCTGCGTATTTCGCAGGTCAATAGCTGATAAGTCCGGAAGTTCCTTCAGAATCGGAGTTTCCACGATCAGGCCTCTTCAAGTAAAGGAGGGTGTAAACGAACTGTCTTAATTGACTTAGTCCTTTGACTAGCAGGCGCTATTTGAACGTTTGCCGAAGTTCAGCGACATCGGCGGCGGTCAGCATCCGCACCGGGGCGCCCCGGAGTGTCGCCAGCAGCTTGGCCGTTTCCTCGAGCTCCTCGGCGGCATAAACCGTTGTCGTCAAATCCTTTCCGCTCACGATCGGACCGTGATTTGCCAGCAGCACTGCGCTGTAGCGACCGCCGAGCTCTTCGATCAGCTTACCGCCGGACGGGTCGCCAGGTCGGAAGTACCGTATCAGCCTCACGCGCCCGACGCGCATGACGACATAGGGCGTGAGGGGGGGGACACAGTCCTCCGGATCAAGGTCCGCAAGGCAGGACAGCGCCGTCGCGTAGGTTGAATGGAGGTGCACGACGGCACCCGCGTCCGACCTTGTGTCGTAGAACGCTCGGTGCAGGAACACTTCCTTCGAAGGCTTGTCGCCGGAGACGTGGTTGCCCGCGTCGTCCAGCTTACTAATGCGCACCGGCTCGAGTGTTCCAAGACAGCTGTTGGTCGGGGTGATCAGCCATCCGTCCTCAAGCCGCGCGCTGATGTTGCCGGCCGAACCGACCGAATAGCCCCGCTCGAACAACGACCTCGATAGGCGCGTCATCTCGTCACGAAGCTGGCTTTCGTTCATGCCACACCCTCTATTCGGGCCAAGGCTTTTTCGAAGAAGTCTGCGGCACCAAAATTTCCAGATTTGAGCGCGAGGCCAAGCGTGGGCGGCCCCTCTGCCACCAACACCGGCACGCCCGGATTGATCTCCTGACCCACCTGCAAGGCACCAAGGTCAAGCGCACCGATTACCGCACCAGAGGTCTTACCGTCTGCCACGACGAAGCGGCGCACGCCAAGTTGGACCAAGGTAACAGCGACGGCGCCAAACAGACCTTCCAGAGCCTCGGAGACCCGCTCCCGCCCATACGTTCTTTGGGCCGCCGCCACAGCCTCCGGGTCGCTCGACGAATAGAGCAGCGGGGCGTTGCCCGTGTTCGCCAAAGCGAACGCGACCAATTCGTCGTGCAGCTGATTACCCGCCATAACCGCGTCGACCGGAACCAACCGAACAGGGTGACGCTGCGCATGATAGGCAATCTGCCCACTTGTGGCGCGCGAACAGCTACCCGCCAAGATCGCCTCCGGCCCGGTCACCGTGAGTACCGACGCGACGCCGCCGGTTGCGAAGCCGGACGTAATGAAATTGTGGGGAAGGCCGCGTGCGATTCCGGACCCGCCGGTGACCAGCACTGCCGCGGCAATGGCACGGCCCAACGTCACCAAATCCTGGTCATCGATTGCATCGGTCACGACAAAGGTTTCGCTACGCGCCACGGCCTGCGTCAACGCGCGGATCACGGCGTCCGGCCCGCGCGCGACGACGGGGTGGGCGACATGCCCCACCACCGCTACGCGGGTCTGTGCCTTCAGCACCCGGCGGATATCCGGGTCCGTCATGGACGTGAGCGGGTGCTTCTCCATGCCGGATTCGCTCAACAGGCGGTCAGCGACGAACAGATGCCCCTGGTAGACCGTGCGGCCTGCGCCTGGGAAGGCCGGGCACACCACCACGCCGGAGACACCCAACGCCTCGGCCAGCGCCTCGCCAACCGGACCGATATTGCCTGCCGGCGTGGAGTCGAAGGTTGAGCAATATTTGAACACGAACTGCCGGGCATCTTGGGCGCGCAGCCAGGCGAGCGCTGCCAAGGATTGCTGCGCCGCCTCGGCGGGTGAGTTGGAGCGGCTTTTCAGCGACACCACGCCCGCCTCCACGTCAGGGGATGCTGGCGTGGTCGGCACGAACAGGTATTGCGTCGTGCGCAGGCCGCCTTCGTCTTCCAATCCCTGAGCAAGGGTGTTGGCGATGTCACTGGCGCCGGTGAAATCGTCCGCGATGACGCCGAGCAACATAGATCAGGTCCCAGATCCGACGCGGCCCTCTACCAGGCCCCGCATTCTTTCTACCGCGGCGTCGGGCGCTGTCAGAACAGGAACACTCACAACTTTGCGCACCGCTGCCGCTGCTTTGGAGGTGGAGAAGTGGGCCAGCATGATGGCGTCGCATTCGGCAAGTTCCGGCGCACGCGCCGCCACCAGTTGGTTGTGCGATTCCGAATCACCCTTCTTCATTAGATCAATTGCGTCCGCGATCAGTACAGTGGTCAGATGGGCCCGCTTGCCGCTCTGGGCGACGAACTCGTCGAATTCGTCGGTCATGGTACGAATGGACGGTGCGAAGGTTGCAAGCATGCCGATCCGCTCACCCTGTGCGAGCGCCGCGCGGAACATCGCCTCGTTCGGCTTCAGTACCGGGATCGGCACTGCCTCGATTAGACGGTCGATCGCGGGGCCGAAGGCCGAGCAGGTAATCAGGATCCCGTCCGCGCCCATGTTCTTCCCGTACACGCCGAATTTGACGAAGCGCTGAATCAACGCTTCGGACAGGTCTGGCTCTCGTGCGCGGTCGAGGGATAAGCCGTCATCGAGCAGGTTGACGATTTCAGCGTCTGGCCACCGTTCGGCGAATGCGGCCTGGATCGGCTGCATGGCAACGGGAGTTGCGTGAAGGAGGACGATCCTAGGTGCCATGATGGTTCCTCGATGCTTTGGTGGCGAGGCTTCCCGAACCGAAGCCAAGAGATAAGGCGGTGGCATTCAGCCCATCGCTCTGCAAGCCCTTTCAGAAAAAGCATAGATGAGTTGTTACGGCGGTCAACGTGTAACTCGGAGCCATCCTTAAGATTGTGGCGGCGCCGTGCTACCGCGAATGATGAGTTCGGCATCTAGCTCTGTCACACGCAAGGCGGGTCGGCCTGCCATCCGCGCCAGCAGGTGGTCGGCGGCGGCGGCGCCGATCTCGGCCGATGGCGTCCGCACCGTCGTGAGGCTGGGACGCAGGAATGCGGCATAGTCAGAATCGTTGAAGCCAACCACCGATAACTCGTGCGGTGTCTTGAGCCCACGCGCTTCCGCCTCAATCATCGCACCGAAGGCGAGCTGGTCCGTGCCGCAGAGGATTGCCGTCGGTCGCTGCCCGCTGGCCGACAAGATTTGTCGGAGCGCGTCGCGGCCGTCCCGGATGCCGTGGGAGACCTGCACGTCGTGTTCCGGGCGGATCGTGAGCGACCGGTGCGCCAACGCCTGCACGATGCCGTCCACGCGACCGCTGCTGCGGTCGTTATTATGGCGCATCCCGGTGATCACGGCGAAGCGACGGTGCCCTAGATCCAGCAGGTAATTCGTGGCGCGGCCCATCGCGGCAGCATTGTCAAAGCCCACGCAGGCGCGTTCCCGCGACAGGGTAAAGGTTTGCAGCGTCGGGACAGCTTGGCGGGCGATGCGGGCGAGCAATTCCGGCCGATGCATGTCACCGACCAGCATGAGCCCGTCAATACCGCGCTCCAAGAGAAACGTTGCTTCCAGCAATTCGCGGTCGAGCTCATATCCCGCGTTGGTGATTACGAGCGTGTATCCCGCACGTCGGATCCGTTCCTGGAAGGTCGACAAGGTACGCAGAAAGCCTTCGTTCTCGAGGTTCGGCACGACGGCCCCGACAGCCATGAAGCGGCGCAGCGACAAAGCCCGGGCAGCCCCATTGGCTACAAATCCGAGAGCGTCCGCGGCCTTCAGCACCGCGGCGCGCTTGTTCGGTCGCACAGAGGCGGTTCCGTTCAGCACGCGCGACACGGTTGCGGCAGATACGCCCGCCTGCAGGGCAACGTCATGAGCCGTGGTGAAACGTCCTCGCTCCTGCTCGTCCTGCACACTTGCCTTGGGAATCTGAGTCACCATCGCTCCTTGAGCGCTGAGCTCTCGACTACCCGCAGGCCCTCGCGCAAAACAAGTTGACGTTGCGGACAACCTATGATTTTTGCAAGCGCTTTCATAGTAAGAGCAGTTACCCGTGCGGTTGCCTGCCACTAAGCACCCGGAACACCGGTATGAAGGAGGGAACGTCAATGACCGACGGGAAGCAGGTCCTCGATACACAGGTGGCGACCCGGGAGCCGGCGGGCCTCTCTGGTCCGGTTCTGGACAGCAATGCGGTGACGACCCTCGCCGATGCGCAGGCACCCGGCATCACCTCGCCCCAGGCTCTGGTGACGAGCGTCCAGCGAAGCACGAACGCCACACCGTATGGGTTTCGTGACCTGCTTGCCCTCGACGATTTCGAGCGCCATGCCAAGCGGCATCTACCGCCGATGGTCTATCAATACGTCGCCGGGGCGGTAGAAACGGCGACGTCCCTGCGCGCCAATCGCGCCGCCTACACGCGATGGTCATTTCTGCCGCGGCGCATGGTGGACACGTCCGCCCGCAGTGCCGCCACGACCCTGTTCGGCAAGGCCTATAGTGTGCCGTTCGGCATAGCACCGCTAGGCGGCGCGGCGTTCGTGGCCTATCGTGGCGACCTGCGCCTGGCAGAGGCTGCGCAGCAGATAAACATGCCGATGATCCTCAGCGCATCCTCCCTCATCAAGCTCGAGGACGTCTTCGCCCAGAATCCCGACGCATGGTTCCAGGCCTACCTGCCCGGCGATCAGTTGCGCATCGACTGCTTGGTGGACCGCGTCGCGGCGACCGGGTTCGGCACGCTGGTGGTCACCGCCGATACGCCCGTGCTGGGCAACCGCGAGCATAATACCCGCAGTGGCTTCAGCATGCCGATCCGCGTCACGCCAAAGGTTGTTTGGCAAAGCGCCACACATCCGCGCTGGCTGCTCGGCACGGTTGCGCAAACCTTTTATCGCCATGGGCAGCCGCATTTCGAAAACATGGAGGCCGAGCGCGGGCCGCCCATGCTGTCGCGCAACGCGCTCAGGAACACGACGGCGCGTGACAAGCTGTCTTGGACCAACCTCGAGGCGATCCGACGGCGTTGGAAAGGTACGCTGCTGGTGAAGGGTTTGACCGCACCGGCCGACGTGCCGATCGCGCGGGACTCCGGCGTCGATGGTGTCATCTTGTCGAACCACGGCGGACGCCAGCTCGATTACGACGTGCCCCCGCTCGACGTGCTACCGGAGATCGCGGCCCATAAGGGTGGCATGATGGTGATCGTCGATAGCGGGATCCGACGTGGCACGGACGTGCTCAAGGCCCTGGCGCTCGGGGCGGACTTTGTCTTCCTGGGACGACCCTTTCTGTTTGCAGCCGCAATCGGCGGGACATCAGGTGTCGCGCACGCCGCACGCATCCTCAAGGAAGAGGTCGAGCGGGATATGGCGCTGCTCGGGGTAAACCGGCTGTCGCAACTGACGCCGGACCTACTACGGCCTATGCCGAGCCCTGTTTAATAATGCCAGAGAGAGAACCAGATCGATGAACGTCCGCTCCGGCGATAAAATCCTTTACTTGAAATGCGCTCTGGTGGTGAAGGGGGCGTTCGACGCCTCGCTGGTCCCGGCATTCGAGGCTAGTTCGGGCTACAAGCTCGATATAGATTGGGCGCCCACCACGGTGATCATGGCGAAGCTCGCGGAGGGCGCCTCCGCAGACGCGGTGCTGATCGTGGCCGACTCAGTGGATGAACTGATCGGCCAGGGCCGGGTAGATGGCAGCACAAAGCGTATCATTTTGCGCTCGCGAATTGGAGTCGCTGTCGCAAAAGGCGCGCCACATCCGGATATCTCCAACCTGGATGCGTTCAAGCGCGCAATGACGGAAGCACGTTCGGTTGCCTACTCCCGCGGCGGACAGAGCGGCGTGCATTTCGTGCCCATGCTGCAGCGTATCGGCATCGCGGACGCCGTGAACGCAAAGGCGACCATCATCCCCGCCGGCTTCACCGCGGAGAAGCTGGTCACTGGCGAGGCGGATATTGCAATCCAACAACTGAGCGAGCTGGCTGTCGTGCCAGATATCGAAATCGTGGGCCCGTTGCCGGACGTGGTGCAGAAGACAACGACCTTCGCCGCGGCCGTGATGACCGGATCAGCTCACGCCGAAGTGGCGATGCAGTTCGTTGCTTTCTTGAGCACGGAGGCAGCTTTCGCGGCGTATGAAGCTACAAGGCTCGACCCGGCCCGTGACTGAGACCGCTTTACCAAACAGTTCTGGAAGATGGCGGACATCTCGATTGTTATCCCCGGCCGCTACGGGGTGAGGCGCCCGACACGATCAACGTAAAGAGGCTGGCCATGCTGAAGCTGAGCGCGAACCTGAAATGGCTGTTCACGGAAGTGCCGTTGCTCGACAGGTTCGCGGCCGCTGCGCGGGCCGGGTTCCAGGGCGTGGAGTATCCCACGCCTTACGAGCAGCCGGCGGCTACGTTGAAGGGCCGTCTGGACGATAATGGACTGCGAATGGTCCTGATCAATACGCCAGCCGGCGAAAAGGCCCGTGGCGAACAATCGGGCCTCGCCTGCATACCGGATCGGCGTGAGGCCTTCCGCGACGACGTACGTAAGAGTCTCGACTACGCAGCGGGCCTCGACTGCAAGCTGGTGCACCTGCAGGCTGGAATCCTGCCGGGCGACGTCAGCCGCGATCGTGGCTGGGCAACCTACCTCACCAACGTCGTATGGGCGGCGGAGCTGGCCAGTGCGGCGGGCATTTGTCTGGCCTTAGAGCCGATCAATCAGATTGACATCCCCGGCTTCATATTGCGCACGCAAGAGGAAGGGGCTGCGATCGTGGAAGCGATCGGCCGTGACAAGATCGGCCTGCAATTCGACATCTATCACTGCCAGGTGGAGCAGGGCAGCGTGAGCCGACGCATGCAGGCATTGATGCCGATTATTGCCCACATCCAGGTCGCTGACTCGCCCGGCCGGAACGAGCCGGGCACGGGCGAGATCGCCTGGGACCACTTGTTCCGTCTTATCGAACACCTGGGCTACAACGGTTGGATTGGCTGCGAATACACGCCGGCGCACGATTCCGCCGAGGGGCTCACCTGGCGCGACCGGTTCGGCTTGCCGCACAGGACCTGGTCCTAGCACTACCTTGGCAGATTTGTGTGCGGAGGAGTTTTTGGGATTCTCAAGGGAGGGTTTGCGTGGTTCATCAGAGGTCGGCTGATGGAGGGCCGATCAATGGACATGAACTGGCAGGCGGACCTCGACCACTGGCTTTCACCGTTTGTCGCTGCGCTTAAGCACAAGACGAGGGCGCGAATGTGTCCAGCCTATATCGCCGGGCTGATTGGTCCGGGAGACCGCAAGAGCGTTCAGCCGATGGCGACGCGCGCAAGCGAGGTCGGCTACGATCAGCTTCATCATTTCATCGCTGCCGGAGTTTGGGACAGCGCTCCACTCGAGGCAATCCTGCTGAAGAAAGCGGATGGCCTGGTTGGCGATGAGGCGGGATTTCTCGTCATCGATGATACGGCGTTGCCGAAGAAGGGATGTCACTCAGTTGGCGTTGCGCCGCAATATGCCTCTTCGTTTGGGAAGACTGCCAACTGCCAATCGCTGGTCTCGGTAACCTTGGCGTCGCGCGAGGTGCCGGTGATGGTGGGCTTACGGCTCTTCCTGCCCGAGAGCTGGACGAATGATCCTGAGCGCATGGCGCGGGCCCGTGTGCCGAAGGATAGACAGACGGCTCTGACAAAGCCGGAAATCGCGATTGAGGAGATCGACCGCGTCATCGCCTCCGGTGCGCGTTTTGGCTGTGTGCTCGCGGATTCGGGGTATGGCTCCAGCGGACCCTTCCGTCAGGCTTTGAGCGAACGCGGTCTGTTATGGGCGGTAGGTCTGTCGCGACGACAAAACGTCTATCCCACTGACGTTGCGCTGATCTTCCCCGTCGCAAAAACCGGAAAGCCCCGTAAATACCACGTCCCGGATCAACCTCCGGTCGCTGCTGAAGCTTTGCTGGCTGAAGAGAAATGGAAAAAGGTCAGTTGGCGGCGAGGCACCAAAGGTCGGCTGACCTGTCTCTTTGCGGCCTGCCGTGTCCGCGTAGCCGATGGCCATAAGCATCGCATGCTCGACAATCGCGTGCAGTGCATGCCAGGCGATGAAGTCTGGCTCGTCGGCGAACGCCGGTCGACCGGCGAGCAAAAATACTACGTGTCGAACTTACCGGCCGATGCGAGCCTCAAGACGCTCGCCGTCACGATTAAAGCCAGATGGGTGTGTGAGCAGGCGCATCAGCAGCTCAAGGAGGAGCTTGGTCTCGATCACTTTGAAGGTAGATCGTGGACTGGATTACACCGACACGCCTTGATGACAATGCTCGCCTACGCCTTCCTTCAATCCCGCCGCCTCAAAGCAGCAGGACGGAAAAAAAAGAATCCGGGGACCGCCGCCACAACCGAGTATGCCGGCTATCAGGCAAGCCATCCTCGACCTCTTCGCACGGCCTCCACCCAGGCGATGCCCGCACTGTGAGAAACTCCTCATCGACCGAGGTAAATTTGAACTGCCAAGGTAGTGCTAGTGTCCCGACTCTGAAGTTTCTATGCACATTGATCCTGCACGGCGACGGTTCGTTGGCAGAAGCGTTGGACGGCAGCGAGGATGTCTTCGGCGGATTTCACCCACCGAAAGGGCTTCGGATCCGCGTTGCGAGCGTCGACGTAGGCAGTGATGTCGGCTTCCAGCTCTCGGACGGAGCGATGCGTGCCGCGCCTGATCTGATCGTCCGTGAGCAGGCCGAAGAAGCGCTCGACCTGATTGATCCAGGACGCCGAAGTGGGCGTGAAGTGCGCGTGCCAGCTCGGCCTTTTGGCGAACCAGTTGCGGATCAGCGCAGTCTTATGGCTGGAGGCGTTGTCCATGACGACGTGCACATTGAGGCCGGCCGGGACGTTCTTCTCGACCATGCCAAGGAAGCGGCGGAACTCACCCGCGCGGTGACGCGGCATGCACTTGGCGATGACTGTCCCGGCCTTGACGTCGAGGGCGGCGAACAGCGAGGTCGTGCCGTGCCTCTTGTCATCATGGGTGCGTCGCTCGGCCTGGCCCGGCCGCAGCGGCAGGATCGGCTGGGTGCGGTCCAGAGCCTGTACCTGCGACTTCTCGTCGACGCAGAGCACCACGGCGCGATCCGGCGGGTTCAGATACAGCCCCACGATGTCGCGCACCTTCTCGACAAACAGCGGATCGGTCGACAGCTTGAAGGTCTCGCTGCGGTGCGGCTGCAGCGAGAACGCCTTCCAGATGCGCTGCACCGTCGACGGCGCCAGCCCCGACGCGCGTGCCATCCCCCGCGAACTCCAGTGCGTCCGACCCGCGGGTAGCCTCTCCAGAGTCGCCGTCACCACCTCTGCGACCTTCTGGTCGGTCACCGTTCGCGGCGCGCCTGGACGCGGATCGTCACGCAAGCCGTCCAGCCGCTTCTCGGCAAAGCGTCTGCGCCAAGCCGCTGCCGTGACGCGGGTGATATGAAGCCGCTCGGCGATCGCCAGGTTGGTCGCTCCCTGAGCCGCCAGCAGCACGATCTCGGCCCGCATCGCATCTGCGCGGGCCACCTTGCGTCGCCGCAGGCAAGACGACAGCTCGGCAGCCTCGTCGTTCGACAACTCGATCCGAACAGCCTTCGGCGCCGCCATGCCTGGAAACCCTGCGCTGATTGATGTCCGCAGTGAACCACACCCCGCCTGAAGTGTATAGGTATTTCGCGGTCGACACACTAGTGCTCTGACTCATTCAGATCGTCCAGGCAGTCGATTGAGCTTGGCCAGGATTGAGGCTGCGGATGCGGTCCAGACGAATGGCTTGGGCTCGGCATTGTGCTCGGCAAGGTAGCGTTTGATGGCAGCTTGCAGGTCGACGAGCGAGTGGAAGCTGCCGCGGCGAATGCGCTTTCGCGTCAGCACCGAGAAGAAGCTCTCGACGGCGTTCAGCCAAGACCCGGACGTCGGCGTGAAGTGGAACGTCCAACGCGGATGCCGTTCGAGCCAAGCCTTCACCTTCGGATGCTTGTGGGTGGCGTAGTTGTCGACCACCGCCTCGATCAGCTTGCCCGTCGGAACCGCGCGCTCGACGTCGCCACATTGCCGCCGCCGGACGCTGCCTGGCCAAGCAGTTGCAGCCGGCCTGTCTGTGCGTCACGTGCGAAGGCGCTGGCGTAGTCCTGGTCGCCATGCACGGCGTAGAGCGAGCAGCCGCCGGAGCTCATGATCAGAAAGGAAGGATTCACCAAACCAGGCACATGCTGGACATGGGTCCATGCGTCGTCTTCCGAACCGATCGTGTAGACGTGGATGCCGTCGCCGCGCGCTTGCCGCTTCTCAGACGTGAAACAATCGACATAGGCCAAGCCGGCGCCCTGTCCGGGCAGGGGCGACGCATGAAATTTTTCTCGTCGACCTGGTGCTGACGTTGGATGACGTTTCCTCGCAACGGCGAGGGAGCAGGACGTGTCGATCGAGAACTTGGCGCAGTATTTCAACACGATCGAGGACCCGCGCTGCGGCGGCAAGGTCGAGCACCGTTTGCGCGACATCCTGGTGATCGCGGTGTGTGCAGTGATTGCTTGCGCTGAGAGCTGGGACGACATCGCCCTGTATGGCCGCAGCAAGCTGGCTTGGCTTAAGACGTTTCTGGAGCTGCCCAACGGCATTCCTTCGCACGATACGTTCCGGCGCGTGTTCATGCTGATCGATCCCGATACCTTCGAGGCCGGGTTCACGGCCTGGGTTGGCTCGCTCACAGTGGGCTTTGAACGCGAGGTGGTCGCCATCGACGGCAAGACGATCCGGCGCTCGTTCGACCATGGGCGGGAGCAATCGCCGCTGCACGTGGTCAGCGCGTGGGCGAGTGAGCAGGACCTGGTACTGGGACAGCGCTGCGTGGACGGCAAGTCCAACGAGATCACCGCTGTGCCTGAGCTGCTGGATCAGCTCGCGCTGGAGAACAGCATCGTGACGCTTGACGCCATGGGGTGCCAGACGGCAATTGCTGAGAAGATCCTGGCGCGCGGGGGCGACTACCTGCTGACGCTCAAGGGCAACCACAAGCTGGCCCACAAGGCGATTGTCGAGCATTTCGACCAGCACTGCTTTGCCCGTGGCGCACCCGGTCGGGCCGACTGCGATGCATTCGACGACACGCACGGCCGTCTAGTCCGCCGCCGGGTGTTCGCCAGCACCGACGCTGTTGCCCTGCATGCCCTAAACGGTTGGCCGAACCTGCACACCGTACTGGCGGTCGAGAGCATCCGCAGCGTCAACAACGCGCCCACCAAGGTCGAAAGTGAAATCCGCTACTTCCTGTCGAGCTGCCCCGACAGTCCGGCCGTCCTGGGCCAAGCCATCCGCACGCACTGGGCCGTGGAGAACGCGCTGCATTGGGTGTTGGACGTCACCTTCCGCGAGGACAACAGCCGCGTGCGTGATCACACCGCGGCCCGCAACCTGGCGCTGCTGCGCAAAATCGCGCTCAACATCGTTGGTCAAGACAAGACAACCAAAGCCAGCCTGCGCGGCAAACGAAAGAAGGCCGCCTGGAACAATGCTTACATGCTCAAGCTTCTGGTCAACTAACCGCTGATCTCCGCACCAAACCGGGACCAAATTTCATGCGTTGCCCCTGCCTGTCCGGGCATGGCGAAGGTTCCGTTCACGGCGTTTTGCGGCTGTAGCCGATGGCACAGTAGCTGCCGCCCTGGTGCCGCTCCGCGACTGGGTCGCCGCTCGTTTTGCCCGCGAGTTCCGCCGTCCAGCCATCGGCGCTGTCCTGCGGCGCCCAGCCGATCGCCGCGCGGTCGTCCTTCCGCCACCACGTCATGCGTGCGTTGCGCGACGCCCCCCAGATCACCAAGCAGCCCTGGATCTCCGCGAGCACGCTGCGCTCGACAGCACGCGACAGGTCGCCATAGGACAACCAAGTGGACAGCATTCGGTCACCGACCGGCGCAGGCGTGCAGGAGCCAATGCGGAGGAACACGCTCGAAACGCCGTGCTTGTCCCAGTACAACCGCCCGGTCAGTTCGGCATAGGCTTTGGACAGACCGTAATAGCCGTCGGCCCGCATGTCGCAGTCGCTATCCAGCACGTCGCCCCGTTCGTGGAAGCCGACGACGTGATTGGACGAGGCGAACACCATGCGCGCTCCCTCCCGCCGTGCCGCCTCGTAGACGTGGTAAAGGCCACGTATGTTCGGACCAATCACCGTCTCGAACGGCTGTTCGACCGAGATGCCGCCGAAATGCACGATCGCCCCGCAGCCTTCGGCCAAGCGTAAGATCGCCGGGCCATCGTTGAGGTCTACCCGGCTGAAGCTCGCACCAGCAGGCACCTCGTCCGGAAACGGCGCGATGTCGGTCAGGCGCAAGGCCATGCCCTGCTTGGCCAGATACTGGGCCAGCGCCCGGCCCAGATTACCGGACGCGCCTGTCAGCAGCATGGGTTTTGCTAGTGCAGTCATGCGAGCTTCCCATGCACAAGCCGGGGTACATCCTCGTTGCGGCGTACACAGATGGCCATTGCCACGACACCCGCGGCGGCCGCACCGCCCGCTAAAAAGAATGCGCTGTTGAAGCCGCCGAGATACTGCACCGCATAACCGGTCGCGGTCGGGCCCACGATGCCTGAGATGTTGCTGAGCAGGTGGATGAACCCGCTCACGCCGCCAACGCGGACCGGAGGCACCAGCTCATGGATGGTCGCCCAGCACGACTGGACGGACGCGGTCAGCAGCATGATGGCTAGCGAGATCAGGGCCACAGCGGCCGTGGGCGTGGCGGTAAAAGTGACGAGCAACAGCGCCGCACCGGCGATTGCGAGGGGTGCGATGGTGGTGATCTTCCGCGCGCGCAGCTTGTCGGTGCTGTGATTGTAGATGAAGTCCGACGTCAAGCCGCCGCCGATGTAGCCCACCAAACCAGCGATCCAGGGAATCGACGCCACGATGGCCATCTGCGCGACGGGCATGCGCAGCGCATCCGTCAGATAGGTGGGTAGCCACGAGATGAAGATGTACAGCGTGTAGTTCACCGCGAACATACCGAGGCCGAGTGAGAGCGTGCTCGCACGGCCCAAATAGGATGACAGGCTCGGATAGACGCCGCCTGGCGGCTCGACCAACGCTTCGCGGCTGTTTTCGAGTGATTGCAGTTCCGCCTTCGTGACGCGTGGATTGTCTTGCGGCAGATCGGTGACGAGCAGGCGCCACGCCACTATCCACAGGAACCCAAAGACAGCGAGCACAAGGAAAGACACGCGCCAGCTGAAGGTGATAGCCAGGAAGGCCACGATCGGGGCGGCGATAGCGCTGCCGAACGTCTGTCCGGAGAAGGTGAAGCCGACGGCACGCGCCGTCTCGCGCCGTGGAAACCAGTTGGTGATGGTGCGGTTGGTCGTGCTGTTCATCGGCCCTTCGGCAAACCCGAACAAGGTCCGCACGATCAGGAGCTGGGCGTAACCCGTGACGAGCCCAGTGAGCCCGCATAGCACCGACCAAGCCGCCGCGGCCCAGATATAGGTGCGCACAGGCCCGAACCGGTCTGCCAGTTGTCCGCCCACGAACGCGAACAAAGCATAGCCTATGAAGAACGTGCTGAACGTCAGGCCAAGCTGGGACGGTGTAAGCGTGAAGCTTTTTTGGATGAACGGCGCGACCACCCCGATCGCGGCGCGGTCCATGTAATTGATCGACCCGGCAATGAACAGCAGCAACGCCACGGTCCAACGGAAATTCTTAAGCACGTTACCCTCTCCCTGGTCTTGCCCCCGACTTTGGTCCAGCTGCTCTGCGACTTTTCGGGCTTGTTCAGCTTGGTTGGCGAAGGCCTTCGGGGTCAAGTTCCCCAAGGCTGAATGTGGCCGTTCCTCGTTGTAGTAGCACCTCCAGTCCTCGATGCGGTCTCGGGCGTCGGCCAGGGACAGGAACCACGACGCGTTCAGGCATTCCGCCCGTAACCGGGCATTGAACGCTTCGATGAACGCGTTGTCCTTGAGCTTTCCTGGCCGGGAGAAGATCGATCTCCAACCCATTCAGGCAGGCCCATTAATCGAGCAGGCGGCCGGCAAACTCCGGCCCGTTATCCACCCACAGACTCTTCGGCTTGCCCCGGACACGCATAAGCTGGTCCAAGACTTCGACCACCCGCGCCGCCTTGAAGTTGGCTCTCGGAGTTGTTGAGAGCCCCTCTCGCGTGTGGATGTCCACCACAGTCGAAATGCGGATCGGCCGGCCGTCAAACAGCTGGTCCGATATAAAGTCTGAGCTGCTGCCGGTCTGGTGGACACCAAGATTAGGGTGTTTCACGAGAGGCTCATATTGGGTTCCGGGGTGTTGACGTGCAGAGGAGTGGCTGTCGGTTCTGACGAGCTTCTGATGTGATGAAAGCGGCGGGATGATCGACCGCGCATTTTCCTTCGAGGAGCTCTGGCGTTCATGGCTGCACCTGACTTGGTCAACCTTTCCGGCCTGATGGACGACGCCAAGTGCTTCGCCTTCGTGCGCCAGCATCGCTGGCCAGAAGGCGTGCGTTGCCCCGGGTGCGGCAGCCCTGCGGTGGTCCGGGACGGGTGCGACGACACGCAGCCCTGTCGGCAGCGGTATCGGTGCAAGGCATGCGCGTCCCGCTTCGACGATCTCACCGGCACGGTGCTGGCCGGGCACCACCAGCCGCTGCGGGTGTGGGTGCTGTGCCTCTACTTCATGGGCCTGAACCTTTCCAACCAGCAGATCGCCAAGGAGCTGGGGCTTTGCGGGTCTGACGTGCAGGCCATGACGGAGCAGCTGCGCCGCGGTTTGGCCGCCAAGACCCCGGAGGTGCAGTTACAAGGCGAGGTGGAGATCGACGAGGTCTACGTCGTGGCAGGGCACAAGGGCCAGCCGGAAGAAGTGGCCAAAAGGGGCGGCTTGGACGGTGCCGCAAGCTGGCAGGCGCGCCGGGACGCGGCACGCTGGACAAGGACAAGCCGCCCATCCTTGGCCTGATCCAGCGCGGCGGCCAGGTGGTCCTGCATATGCTGACCAACGTGCAGCAGAAGACGATCAAGCCGATCATCACCGCCGCTGTTGCCCCGGGCACCCTCGTCCACACCGACGAGTATAGCATCTACGCGCGCCTGCCGGCCTGGGGCTACGGGCACAAGACGGTCTGTCACAGGCGCGGCGAGTACGCCCGCGACGAAGACGGGAACGGCTTTTGCGAGATCCACGTCAACACCATCGAAGGTTTTTGGTCGCTCCTACGCTCCTGGCTGCGTCCCCATCGGAGCATCTCGCAGGACAAGCTGCCGCTTTATCTCGGCTTCTTCCAGTTCGTGCACAACGCGCGCCGACGCGGCAAAGCCCTGCTTGGCGCCCTCATCGCCGCGCTCGTCAGATGATCCAAGCCAACACCCCGGAACCCGACAAGAGCCACGTAGACCTACCGCCGGGCCGACAGGTCACGCCGTTGCCAGCGCGCGTAGTCCGCTTCCCACTCGCCTCGCAGCCGCGCGATCACCGACGGCGACAGGTTCGGGGCATCCTTGCCCAACAGCGCCCCGAGCGCTTCCTGGAAATCGCCCATCGACACGCCACGCAAATAGAGGACCGGCAGCAAGGCATCCAGGCTTCGTGTGCGCCGAGCCCAGCGTGGCAGGATCGCTGAGGTGAAACGGATGCGGTCGGCGCCTGCCTTGTCAACAGCACGGTCGCGCAGCTTTGCCCGCCGCACCGCGACCGGACCAATCCCGGTCTGCACCTGGCGCTCCGGACCGTGGCCGTGTCGCACGATGCGCTCGCGTCCGTCCAGCAGCCGCTCGCCCTTCATGGTCGCTAGGAACGCCTCGGCCTCCGCCTCGATGGCCTGGGCCAGCAACCGGCGCGCGCCGCTCCTCAGAATCGCCGTCAGCGGATCGTCGATCGTCTCAGGCTGACGGAAGGAAACAACAGTGTTAATGCTCGTCATGGCGTATCGGCTCCTTCGGGAGTTCAGGCAGGCTTCCACCCACCTCGATACGCCGCCTTTCTCACTCAGCTATCACCCATTCTCCAGCATAGCTCCGCTGACGGATGTCGCGGTCGAAACGCTCGAGGTCAGGCCATCGCGCAGTCGTCCCGAGATGGGCGCGGTCAAGCGGCGCGTCGTGTGTTTAAATCAGCACGACGAGCCGGTGATGACGATGGAAGGCACTGGCCTATTCGCCACCCGGCCGGGCGCGTGAGGTTCGTGGTCTCGACTTCTTGAGCGCCCCAGCCCTCAAATGGCGTCCTTGAGTTCCTTCGCGGCCCGGAAGGCGATCTTCTTGCTGGCTTGTATCTGAATGGCTGCACCGGTCGCCGGATTGCGCCCCATGCGGGCCGGCCGGTTCTTCACTTCCAGGACGCCCAGGCCAGCAAGACGCAACCGGGCGCCCGACTTGAGGTGGGCGACGAGCATCTCGAACACGTCGGCGACCACGGTGTCCGCCTGCTTCTTGTCCATCCCATGCGTCTCGGCGAGCCCGGCCGAGAGATGCTTCAGCGTCACCGTGGCCGCCGGTGCGGGCTTTGAGGTGGCCGGGGCCGTATTCTTGGCCCCGGTAGATATCGCCGCCGGGCGTGCTGCTGTCTTTCCCGGCACACCCTTCGCGGTCGCCTTCGCTGGCGGCTTCTTCGCCGCCGCGGGCGCTTTCGTCGTTGCTTTGACAGCCATGTCGGTTGGAACTCCTGGGGAGATGTTTTGAATCACAGGCCGGCGCGCGGCACAAGGTGGGCGTCGAACTCGTAGTCCGAGCCGATGTATTAGCTAACACTTGATCGTGTCAGTGCCGCCTTCATTCTCCCCAGATCGGGCGGTTGAATATTCCCCAGTTGGCGTAGCGGCTGGTCTGTGAAGCAGCCGCCATGGGGTGCTGCCCGGCATTAGCCCACCATTCCTCCGGCGGTTCGGAGGAGAACAATGGTGGTCAGGCTTGGGGAACTCGTGATGATCCTGGATCTGCATCGGCAAGGCTTGAGCGTGTCGGCCATCGCGGAGCGCGCCGGCCTGGACCGCAAGACCGTGCGCAAATACGTGGCGATGGGGCTTGAGCCTCCGGCCTATGGACCTCGCCAGCCGCGCCCGACCAAGGTTGCAGCGTTCCACACTTACCTGCGCGAGCGCGTGGCGGCCTATCCTGAGCTGACCGGCACCCGGCTGCATCGCGAGATCCGCGAGATTGGTTATGGTGGCGGCTACACCGCGGTCAAAGAGTTCCTGCGCGAGGCCCGGCCCGGCCCGTCCGTTGGCTTCGAAGTTCGTTTCGAGACCCCTCCGGGCCGGCAGGCCCAGGTCGACTTCGCCCATTTCCGCACCGAGTTCACCGATGAGCCCGGCGTCGAGCACGTGTGTTGAATTTCACTGAGACCTGACCCGGTGTTTTCATCGAGAAGTGACCCGGTCCAAGGATATCTTCCGCGTGCTGCGGGTGTGGGTCAAGGGGGTGTTTTGGTTCTCCTGCTGTTAGGTTCGGCCGAACTGTTCCGGAACCTGAAGCTGTTGTTCCCGGTTTCCAGGATGTGGCAGTGGTGGGTAAGCCGGT
>JAABUV010003674.1_pt1 | contig 19252 bp, 19 predicted proteins | sample 5559971 | NCBI WGS metagenome assembly JAABUV01 (sample SAMN10711881, study PRJNA513362) | rock metagenome | isolation source: Antarctica rocks | place: Antarctica: Victoria Land, Knobhead nord | collected 2015-12-19
CTGGTGCGGACGCGGGGGCGGCGGGAGCGCTCTGGGCGGCGGCGCCGGTGATTGCGGTGGTGGCGACAGATCCTGGGGAACCGCTACCGGCCTGGGCGTGAGCTGCAGCGGCGGCGATGAGGAGAGACGCCGCGAGGAGGAGCCTGGGGCGGGACGGGATATGAGCGGGACGGATCAATCTTAGAGCTCCGTTCCGCGCGTGGCGATGACGTTATTGGGTCTGGCGATCCAGACGTAGAGGGTGGGAAGGAGGAAGACGCCGATGAGGAGGGCACCGATGAGCCCACCGACGATGACGATGGCGAAGGGCCGTTGGGAGTCAGAGCCGATGCCGTGGGAGGTGGCGGCGGGCAGAAGGCCGAGGGTGGCGACGATCATGGTCATCATGATGGGGCGGAGGCGCAGGACGGCGCCTTCGATTGCGGCCTCTTCGATGGGGAGGCCGGCGGCGCGCATCTGGTTGATGCACTCGAGCATGATGATGCCGGTCTGGACGGAGACGCCGAAGAGGGCGAGGAACCCGACACCGGAGGAGACGCTGAGGTGGTTGCCGGTGAGATAGAGGGCGACGAGGCCGCCGACGGGCGCGATGGCGACGTTGGCGATGACGAGGATGGCCCATTTAAAGGAGCCAAACATGCCGTAGAGGATCATGAATATTATGAGAACGGTGATGGGGCAGACGATGGCGAGCCGTCGCGAGCTGCGCTTCTGGCTTTCGTACTCGCCGGCCCAATCGAGACTGTAGCCAGGCGGGAGCGAGACCTGCCGGTTCACCTTGTCGATGGCCTCCTGGACTGTGGTGCCGAGGTCGCGATTTCGCACGCTGTACTTGATCGCGACGTAGCGTATGCCGTTTTCGCGGCCGATGGACTCTGCGCCATCAGCGATCTGGAGTTTGGTGAGCTGGCCGATGGAGACGCGTTCGCCCGAAGGGGCGACAAGGCGGATGTTACTGATGGCCTGCGGTGTGGTGCGGTATTGGGGCGAGTAGCGGACGGTGACGTCGTAGCGAGCTTCGCGATCAAGGACGGCGGTCACGGCAGAGCCACCGACGGCTGACTCGACGGCGTCCTGAATATCGGCGGCATTGATGCCGAAGCGAGCGGCGGCGGCGCGATCGACAACATAGTTGAGATTTGGTTGGCCGATAACGCGGAAGAGACCGAGGTCGGCGACTCCGGGGACGGTTCCCATGATCTGGACGATCTGGTCGCCCTTCTGCTCGAGCAGCTTGAGGTCGGTCCCGTAGAGCTTGACGGCGAGCTCGCCTTTAACGCCGCTGACGGCCTCTTCAACGTTGTCGGAGATGGGCTGGGAGAAGTTCCACACGGCCCCAGGCATTTTGACGAGCTCGCGATCCATTGCGCTGATCAGCTCTTCCTTGTTTTGGTTGAAGACGCCGCGCCAGTCCTTTTTGGGTTTGAGGTCGACGAAGAACTCAGTGTTAAAGAAGCCGGTCGTGTCGGTGCCGTCGTCGGGCCGGCCGATCTGGCTGACAACCTGCGTGACCTCGGGGAAGGAAGAGAGGATGATGCGGGCGTGATTGGCGACGATGCGGCTTTGGGTGGGACCGGTGCTGGGCGCGAGAGAGCCACGCACCCAGATAGCGCCTTCATCGAGATGAGGGAGGAACTCGGAGCCGATAGCTCCGCTGAAGAGGAGGAAGGCGGCGACGCCGAGCATGATGGCGGCTGCGCCGAGGGGGACGATCTTGCGCTGGATGGCCCAGGTGGCGTCTTTGCGATAGCGCTGAGTGAGCCAGCGCATGAGGGGGTTTTCCCACTCGGACGCGCCCCTTGGAAAGAGGAAGCTTGCGAGGACGGGGGCGACGAGCATTGAGAAGACAAGGGAGCCGAGGAGGGCGAAGGCGACGGTCCAGGCCATGGGCTTGAAGAGGCGACCTTCGACGGATTGCAGCGTGAAGATAGGGAGGTAAGCCGTGATGATGATGGTGATGGCGTAGAAGACGGGCCGCTGGACTTCGTGGGCGGCGTGGCGGATCTGCTCCATCACGGTCTGTTTGGCATCGCGGTGGTGGCTGAGATGGCGGACGATATTTTCGACCATGACGACCGCACCTTCGACGACCATACCGAAGTCGAGTGCGCCGAGGGAAAGGAGATTGGCGGGAATGTGGCTGAGGTCGAGGCAGATGGAGGCGAAGAGGAGGGAGAAGGGGATGGTAATGGCGACGATAAGAGCGCCGCGAATGTTGCCAAGGAAGAGGAAGAGGATGAGGGCGACGAGGGCGATGCCTTCTGTGAGGTTTCTAAGGACGGTGTGGGTGGTGAGCTCGAGCAGGGTGCTGCGATCGAGGAATGGGGTGACGGTGACACCTTTGGGAAGGATGCGCTCATTGAGCTCCTTCATTTTGGCGTGGATGCCATCGAGGACTTTGTCGGAGTCCTCGCCTTTCTGGAGCAGGACGACGCCTTCGACGACGTCGTCGTCGTCGACGAGCTTGCCGTCGCGGCGGCGGTACGTTTTGCCGACCTGACCGAGGCGGATCTTGGGGCCTTCCTGAACGGTGGCGATGTCGGAGACGCGGAGGGGGGTTCCGTTCTGTGTTTTGAGGACGGTGTTTTCGATGTCGTGGACACCGGTGAACAGGCCGACCTCGCGGACGTTAATCTGTTGGTCACCTTGCTCGATGAAGCTGCCGCCGGAGTTGATGTTGTTGGCGGCGATCTGCTGCTTGATCTGGGCGATGGTTATGCCGTAGGAGATGAGCTTTTCTGGATTGAGGATGATCTGGTACTCGCGCGTGATGCCTCCGAAGGAGGAGACGTCGACAACGCCGGGCACGGAGCGGAACTGTTTTTCGAGCGTCCAGTCTTCGAGGCTCTTGAGAGCCATGGTGTCGTACTGGGGGTTGGAGCTGCGGAGGGTGTACCAGAAGATCTGGCCGACGGGGCTCCAGTCAGTGCCGATCTGTGGCTGGAGGCCGGTGGGGAGAGTGACCTGGGAGAGACGTTCGAGGACCTTTTCGCGGTTCCAGTAGTTGACGCTGTTGTCGTCGAAGATCATGGTGACGCTGGAGAGGCCGGCGAGGGAGTTGGAGCGGAGGTGGGTCATGTCGGGAATGCCCGCCATGCCGATCTCAAGGGGAATAGTGACTTGCTGCTCGACCTCTTCGGCGGCGCGGCCTGGCCACTGGGTAATGACGGTGACGTAGTTATTGGCGACGTCGGGGTAGGCCTCGACGGGGAGGTTGTGGAAGGAGATGACGCCCCAGCCGAAGAGGAGGACGGCGACGGCGAGGATGATGAAGCGATTGTTGAGGGCGAAGTCGACGAGCCGCCGGATCATTACTGGGCCGCCGTGTTCTGCAGCTCCAGCGCGTTGGTGACGACCTGCTGTCCGACGCCGAGGCCAGAGAGGATTTCCACGAAGTTGCCATCAAGGACGGAGCCGGTCTTGACCTGAACGCGCCGGAAGTTTCCGGCGGTGTTGGAGGGCTCAAAGACGAACTCGCGATCCTGGAGGTGAAGGATAGCGGTGGCGGGAAGGGCGATGCGCTGCTCTGGGCGCAGGGCGCGGAAGGTGGCACTGGCGAAAAGGCCGATGCGGAGGATGTTGTCGGGATTTGGGACCTGGATGCGGACTTTGGCGGTGCGGATGGTTGGGTCGAGGACGGCGCCAATGTCGGAGATGGTGCCGGTGCGGACTTTGTCGGGAAAGGCGTTGAAGCGGATCTGCGCCTGCTCTCGGAGATAGACGGTGGCGAGGTCATTCTCGTAGACGTCGCAGACGACCCAGACGTGGGAGAGATCGGCGACGAGGAACGAGCCCGCGGTACCAGCGTAGGTCACGCCGGCGACACCAGCGGCAGTGGTGTTCTGGCTGATGATGATGCCGCTTGCGGGGGAGAAGACGTGGACGGTGTCGCTGGGGCGGTTCCGGTCGACGCCGAGGATGCGGAGCTGCTGCTCGGTGGCGGTGAGCGCGGCGCGGGCGTCGTCTTCGCCGTTCTGGGCGATTTCGAGCTGGCTTTGGGCGATGGCTCCCTTGTCGTAGAGGAGCTTATCGCGGTTGAGAACGACGGCGGTGAGGTGCTCGTCGGCGACGGCCTTGAGGTAATTTCCGAAGGCCTGGCTGACGTCGGGGGATTGGACCTCCATGATGAGCTGGCCCTTGCGGACAACCTGTCCGAGGCCGACGTGAAGGGCGACGACGCGGCCGTTGGCCAGGGGAACGATGGGGATCTCGCGGGAGGGGTCTGGCTGTACGGAGCCGGTGACGTTGAGGGTGGCGGCGGACTGGCGGACGACGGAGGCGGCGAGCGGGAAGCGCTGCGGGTCATCGACGTGGATGGCGTCGCTTTGGCCGCCGGGGACGACGATTGGCGTTGCGGGGGGAGCCTCGCCGGCCTCGCGATCAAGCTCTTTGTGGCTACAGCCTGTTATAAGCAGGTTGCAAAATAGGAAATAAAACCCTAGATGTTGAACAACGCGACGCAGCTTCTGATGCATTGTTGTCAACGCCTCCTTTCTGCGGCCAGCGTCGGATTCGAAGCCTGGCTCGCTGCGCTGCCTGCTGTGGTGATCGGCGCGCTAATCGAAGGGGCGGTCGTTGTCTGCGCAGCGGCCGATACGGCGCAGGCGAAGAGCAAGACGCGGAGCACACCCGAACTGATAGAGGTCATGCCGATCTCGATGGATTTAAAGCAGGGGAGATTTGAGGAAGAGAAGAGATCCCGCCGCAAAGGCGAACTCAGCCCACGTGCTACAGGGTAGCGAAGGTGGACGGTCCACGTATGCCGAGGGCTCGAGCGGATCCCGCTAAGACCCTGGCCGCAAAGCTGAAAGGCCAGATTCGAGCGGCGATGATGCCGAGAAAGGCGAGAGCTGACAAAGCCAGAGCCAATAACGGGACAGCGCCGAGCAAAGAGACAGACGTAGCTTGGACCGGGTGAAGCGGGCTTAACTCATGGCGAAGCATATCGTGCTGAACTTCCGCAGGTAAGTTCATCGCCATCAGATCGTCAGTCATGGAGATCGCCGGGAACAGCAGCACGATGAGCAGAGTGACTGCTATCACCGTGGTCAGGTCAAACCCCGAATCCCTTCTCCGCAACGACCGTATGCACCCGGTGACGAGAAACACGGAGAGAGAAAGCCAAACGAGATTGAGAAACATCTCCACTGCCGAGCAGTATAGAACAGCGAGGACGCAAAGAGGTGAAGCGCTGTTCGTTCTAAGATGTGCTTAATCGAGCTTCGAGTCACCTGCAGCCAATGCACGTGAAAGTTTGAGAAACGAACCTATTCGACCCGTGCAATGAGGACGATCATGCGAAATCTGTGGTTCTGCATCTTCGGTTGCACATTGATTGCACCAGCACGTGCCCAACTGTCTCCGGCAGAGGTCGCGGTCAACGTAACTTTCGGAGATAACGGAGCTGAGTACACTGGCCAGAACTCGAACTTGCCGAAACTCTTCTTCAAGAAGATGCCATCAGATGTTATTCGCGTCGAGGCCCCACCGCTTGCTCGACTTCACGTCGTCTTCGTTCTGGACAGTGATACTCACCAGAGAACCCATATGAAGACATCGCTGAATTAGGTCGCAAGTCTTGCAGCGGCCATTCACGATTAGCGCCCAAGATTTACCATCGTTGCGGCCGACAAACGGCCTAAACTTCTCGCGGAAGCCGATACACCGTCGGGAATACAGACCGCGATTCAGGCGCTGGATCCCAGCTCAGAAGACTACGGTGGTTTACCAGGAAGTCTATACGCCGGAGTCTTGCATGGCGTCTCCCTCCTGGAGAATTCATCGGGCATCCGTACTATCGTGATCGTGGCAGACAACGATGACGATGTGAGATCGGCAGCAACTGAGGAGTTACGCAGACAAATGGTAACGAAACACGTCCGGTGCTTCAGCATATTGCTGGCGAACCGCGATTTCTCAGGATCGAAAGCTCGAACCCGAGCGGGATGGGATCTCGAGAAGCTCTCCACCTCGTCTGGCGGCCTTCAGTTCTGGACAGACTGGCAGAATCGGCAAGAGGATTACAAACCATCAATAAAGCCGCTCAGAAAATTAATTAGGGAAGCTTGATACATTTCAAGCTGCCTGAAGCTCTTCGATCAAAGCCCGGCTTCTATACATTCGAAGCACCGGCGGACGGGGGAAAAGCCGTCAAAACTGACCCCATCCTGATTGACCCATCATCCAAACCTTGAAGCCTATCCCCACCTTGAATTGCGAAAGCGTAGGCCGCTACCTCACCGCCGCTCGGTCTCCTTGAAGGTCAAAACGGAACGAATAACCGAAACCGATGATGTGGTCGGCAGGGTAGCCAGCGAAACCGACTCCGCCGTGGACATCGACCTGCTGGTGAGTGGATAGTTTGTACGCGGTTCCGAAGTGCAAGATGTGCTGAGAGCCGCCGCGTTCAGGAAAGGAGCCTGCATATTCGGCGAAGGCGTCCCAAAGCTTAGCGTGCTGGCGATCAAAGAGCAAAGTACCTTGTCCGGTCACGTTGCGGCGGCCGTTCTGCGTCGGCCAATATGTAGAGAACATTCCTGCCGCTGTCCAATTTGTCGATAGCTTTCGCGACCACGAGGCTTGCACAGCCGGATCATATGCGTGACTCGATACGGCCGGCGCCCCGCTCGGCAGGCTCACATATGAAACAAGGGCAAGATCGAAACCCTGCAAAGGGCCAATCTGCTGCTTCACGCCGAGCGCAGCGTCACCAATCCCGGTGCCGAAGCCGGTTCCACTGTTGCCGTTCTGGTAGTAGTCGGGTAGGGTGATACGGAATTCTGTGGTGTTCGTGAAGCCGAACCTGATCAGTATCTCAGGAACATCAAAAGAGCGTTGACCCTGGATCGTGCTCTCCAAGAAGCCGTTATCAAACTCCAGGCTGTGGCAAGGAACTGCGGTGCTGGCGTTGGTGACTGCCGGCCGTTCGGTCGTAATCGTATCCTCGGACACTGGCTGGCTGCAAGAAAATCGAGGCGGCTGTGACTGCGACCATGCCGTCATTCCAAAGCCAGAGCGCCCATCAGGCAGGTGAAGGTCCAAGTGGGGTGAGTACCTATTTTGCCCATGGTCATCAATGAACAAACCAACTAACGACCGGCGCAAGCGCCGCCGAGAAGATTGGTCCGGTTGTAATCCAGCCGAAGACTATTGACCGCGCGTCCGTTCACCTTCTCGTCCATGATCTCTCTGGTTGGTTATAAGCATGATGAGGCGGCATCGAAAAGCCCTGCGCGATGCCGCAAAACACAAGCGCTTCAGCGTGAAAATGGTAATGGCTATGAACCTTTGGCCTCCGGGGCTCGATAAGGATTCGACGCTCGCCGTCCTAAGCGTGTCCCTTTGTGATGCAGACTCTGGGCTGACTGGCCAGATGCTACCAAGTCACGTTGCTCACCACCACTGATCCAATCTCCATTCAGTTCTCGAGCGCATGGACCACTAAAGAGCAAACCCCTTCTTGCGAAGGGGCCTGCTTTATTTAGAGGGACACCTACTTCTCAGGTGCGGTGCGGGGTCCGCTCGGAGCCACGAACGGCTGGTAATCGACATTCGCATAATGTCGTTCAAGGTCACGGTCGTTGTGATGTCGGCGATTTGACTGTGCCACATTTAATTGCGCAGGCTCATCAGGTCGGGATGGAGCAGTTCTGAACCGCTGATGCACTGGTTCAACGGGTCGAGCAAGGTGTGTTGATGACGGCTGAACGTGTTACAGATCTTCTTATCAAACTGAGTTCCCGCTGCGGCTGCTTCGAGAAGATCAATTCCGGTCTCACCGTCAGGGGTGAACGTCGGCTCGTACGAGATGGGTTGAGTCAAATAGCCCATTAGGACTAGTGTCGTAGCTCTGCAACGCCAAAGTGTCGCTGCCCATTTTGAAGTTAGGATTGCGAGACAGATGGGCTGGATGCAGATGAGCGATCACTGAGGTGGCTGGTAGCGGTTGCGCCCTGCTCCATGCGGCAGCCCGCAGTTCCCGCATCCAGACCTGTAGAGTAGGGCAATGCCATCTCCACCCTTGCGCAAAAAGGGCTTCCCGCAACCTGGGCACTTCCAGTTGATGGCTCTGTCTTGAACGAATAAGAGCAGGCCTCCATAAACGGATGCAAATGGGATCAGCATACGCGATCCCCACTTCCTATCACCAGACGTCCCACGGGAATGAAACCTAGCAGCAATAAAGCTGCAACAAGCTGAAGCTCATAAAGCTGCCTATATCCCCCTGGTCGCCTTGGATCAATGATGATCATGCGTTCCTCGAAGCGACCGGCAGTCTCCGGCCTGCCGCGGTCCCTACGAAAGAGACATGCGGCAAGCCTCAACAGCAGGAATCTGTAAAGTTCGAGTCACCGAGGCTTTTAGGTCCAGGCGAAGCTCACAAATACCAAGGTATGTTCACCACGACGATCCGCTGGTTCCCTCTGAGTAGTAAAAGCAGTTTGAGCACCTGGATCCGCTGGTTGTGCAGTAGGTTCTCCCACCAGTGGCGCACCACGAGTTCGGGGAGAAGGACCGCGACCTTGCGGCCAGGGTGATCATGTTCGAGCTTCAAGATGTAATCCATCAGAGGCGAGAGAATCGTTCGAAAGGTGCTCTCTACGGTCACAAGCTCTGGTACCGGCATGCCGCTCTCGCGAATGGGCGCGAGCACCATCTCCTCCCAGATACGACCAAAGCCAAGCTCAGTGTCGTTCTGCACGTTGACGACCTTGATATCTTTGCTCATCAGCAATCCGAAGCGCACAGCCTTTTCACTGATCTTGTCCCAGCGTGCTACGGGGATGACGACCAGCGGCTGCTCGAGTCCAGTAAGGCTTATCCGTGATGTGTCCGCAGTTTCAAGCGCCACTCGCGTGTAGTGACGCTTGATGCCGTACATGACGGAGATGATGAGCGGCACGAGGATGGCCGTAATCCATGCACCGGTGGTGAACTTCGCCACGAGCACGACCACCAAGGTGATGCCGGTTGCGCCAGCGCCCAAGCCGTTGAGGAACATCTTGACGCCGCGGTGCTTTTCGTCCCTCGATTTCAGCCAGTGCTTCACCATTCCTGCCTGGCTTAACGTGAAGGCCAGGAACGCACCAATGGCATAGAGCGGGATCAGACGATCCGTGACACCCCCGAAAATGATGAGCAGGAGCGCTGTGAAACCGGTCAGAGCGTAGATGCCGTGCGAAAACAGCAGCCTGCGCCCGCGTAGCAAAAAGACATGCGGCAGGTAGTCCTTCACAGCGATTGCCCGTGCCATGCGCGGGAAATCGGCAAAGGCCGTGTTCGCGCTGAAGCTCAGGGCCGCGAGCACGCTGCCCATGGTGAAGTAATAGAAGAATCCACGACCGAAGACCGCCGCGACCTGGATCGACAGGACGCTCTGGTAAGCCGGGTCGTTGGAGTCCATGGCGGTGACTCCGTACGCCTTAGCCACATACGACAGTCCCGCCAAGAGAACGATCAGGATCGCAATGATGACGGTCAGCGCGCGGGCAGCATTTTTGGACCTCGGTTCCTTGAAAGCGGTGACGCCGTTCGAGACAGCTTCCACGCCGGTCATGGCTGCGCAGCCGCTCGCGAAGGCTTTGAGCAGGAGCCAAGTGGTCAGGTACTTCATCGTAGCCGGAATCGGCGCGGGTGGTGCATATACGGCCACTGGATGTCCATGCGCCGCTACCGTGTGCAGAATGCCGACCACCACTGTCGCAAGCAGCGTGCCGACGAACAGGAAAGTGGGCAACATGAAGACGAAGCCCGATTCCTTGATGCCCCGGAGATTTACGATTACGATGATTGCCAGGATTAACAGGCAAAGGGGAAGCTGGTGAGGGTGAAGCGAAGGCACGGCGCTGACCAGCGCTGTGACACCGGCAGAGATCCCAACAGCGGCCGTGAGGATGTAATCAATCATCAGTGCCGCAGCTGCTAAAAGGCCCGCGTTGTCCCCCAGGTTCTCGCTCGCGACCGTGAACGACCCACCTCCGTTGGGATAAGCCTCGATTGTCTGGCGGTAGCTGAAATAGAGAATGGTGAGCAGGACCAGGATCGCCGTAAAGATCGGCATCAGATGCTGCTGTACGCCCAGCATCCCAAGCGGGATCAGGAGAGACATGGCCTGTTCCGGCCCGTACGCCGCGCTGGTCAATCCGTCCAGCCCGAAGATAGGAATGCCGGCAGCTACACCAATGTGTTCGTGTTCGGCATCGCTGGTTGCTAAAGGCTTGCCGAACAGAAGATCAGGAACAGTCATGCGATTTGTGGGTCCTCGTTGGCGGGCGCAAATGCCCTAATGCCACCTAGGATTCAAATTCATCAACCTGTAAAAAGTCTGTAAAGAATCGGTCCTTTCTCCGAACTCCGGCGTTCTCGATGCGAATGAGCGGGTATATTTGTGCCACACCACTAAACGAGGCCGAGCGTAGTGGTCGATTGGGCCGGTTGGAGTGCGCCAGCGGTGTCGAGAGAAAAAAGCGCTGATTCGACCAGTCAAGGCGATACTCCGCGCCTGCAAGAAAGCCAGGGGCCAAGGTGTGGTCGAGGACCGCTGGCGCTTGCTTCAGCGCCTGCGTCATCTCTCTAGAGAGACGGCCACGATCGTCGCAATATTCCACTCGGGCACCGGGGTTCCAGTTGCGTGGCAAGCCGTACTTCGCCGTGAACCCGCCGGTGGCGACTCGAGACGGTTGCTGCGTGGCGTAGGTCCGGTTCAGGACGTAATCGACTTCCCCGATGAGGGCGAGCCTCGGCGTGACCTGCCAGGTCGCATAGGCGTCGAAGATGTGTTCGCGGCCATTTGGAGCGGGCGAAATGTTGACGTAGGAAGACCGGGTTGGGTGGGCGAGATAGGCACGCCAGGATTGGGAGTAGGCGTTACATCACGACCCTCTGCGCCGAACCAGTAGTTCACGTTCCAGCTCAGGGTGGAGGACGGCTTAAGGGTGAAGAGAAAGGACTGCGACTTGAAGCCGTTCAGGTCCTCGGTATCGTTCGCGCCCTCACGAGCCAGTGAGCGACCTTGACCTCCGGAGTTAGATTGTAGTTTGCGCGGACGCCCATATAGTAGAAGGGAAAACAATGAAGCTGCAGGCACGGGAGTAGGCCATCTGATCCTTGGTATAGCTACCCTCGTTGCGAAGAGAACTGGACCACTTGCCAGAGTCGAAGTGGAGGCCCGTGCCGACGGGTGCCAGGTAGCTTCCGTATGCCTGAAACAGATTTCGCCACACCTGTGGGCGCTGCTGTTTCACGCTAGAGCCCTGCAGCGTTTCGGTGGCCTGCCCGAACTGCAGTCGACACGGCTCTCCGTGGAAGGCACATGTTCGACGATCACACTACCTTGATTCAGGCTGAAACTATTGGAGCTCACGTCGTGTCGCGGAGCACATTAACGCGGCCGACCGGCTCGTCAAAATTATAACCGTAGTGGCCATCCTTCCCGGCACTAATCGTCGTGCCGCGTAAAAGGGAGAGCGTCGGCGCGTCAGCCGGGGTAAAGATGCAAAGAGTTCTGGCCGGGTTAGCCGAAGCAGACAGATCAGAAGGGATCGCAGGAGCGGTGGTAGCCGGGCTAGAGACAACGGCCGTGTCCGGGGCCATTCCTCGTGGCACGACGTGGTGCCCTTCGGCGTCCAACACCGAAACTCTCCCAGCAATTCAGTCGAGTTCCTGGTGCAATTCGCGAATCTCGGCATCGCGTTCGGATTTATTAGCCGCACTCTGCGGTGCCGGCGTCTGCGCCGAAAGCACTATCGCCGGGCACAACGGCAGGAGGTTTGGAACAAGCAGGACTAGCAACTTCATGACTTGCCTCGAGTCCTATTTCAAGGCCGTGAAGCGTAAAAAGTCCGTAGAAATCATGTAAGAAGCAGTAAGTTTTTGGGGGGCTACTCGTAACGGTCTGCTTCCAGGGTTAGTCGGTATCCCACCCAGGGTTCGCTCTGAATGTAGCGAGCACCGTCAATGCCGAGTTTTTTGCGGAGTTGGCCCACGAGGACGCGCAGGTACTCGGGTTGATCCTCGCCTGCGGGTCCCCACACCGCTCTTAGCAGCACCTTATGAGTCATCACCCGGTCAGGGTTCCGAAGAAGAATCTCAAGGAGGTCAAACTCTTTCGGGGTGAGGTGGAGTGGATGTTCACCCAGCTTGGCTGTGTGTGAATCGGCATTGAGCGCAAAAACACCAACGTTCAGACGCGATTCCAGTGCTTCCGGCTGCGCTGTACGGCGAAGCTGTGCCCGGACGCGCGCCAGCAACTCCGGCATGCTAAACGGCTTCGTCAGGTAATCGTCCGCTCCCTCGTCCAGTGCAGTTACCTTCATCCCGTCCGTATCGCGCACACTCAGGATGATGATGGGCGTCTGTGCCAGGCGGCGCACCGCTTTCGTCAGTTCCAGCCCGTTCATCTCGGGCATGGCCAGATCGGTGATGATCAGATCCGGAGCTTCGGCCTCGAACCGTGCATACCCAACCAACCCATTGTCCGCGATGATGACGGAGTATCCGCTGCTCCGTAGCGACGCACGCAACATGCGCGTGATCTGGTGTTCATCATCAACGACCAGTATGCGCTTCAACGCGCCTCCTGAGTGATGATGTGCAGGTCCACCTGCGGAGCTTCAGCCATAAATTTTTGAAGGGCGTAGTAGTAGAGATAAGAGCCCAGCCCGTGCGTGGCGGAGCGACCCACAATGGCTTGTGTCACGCGATGCTCCCGAATAAACGATGCTGTTGTCCGTGCTGTATCCTTACCGCTCAAACCAACAATCTGAGCTCCAAGGTTCCGCGCAAGCTGAAGGCTTGCATCCAGTACACGCTTCCGTTCCACCTCCGCATCCTGCTGTCTGGCTACGTGCAATACGTAGAGCTCTGCGTCCAATGCCTCTGCAAGGCGGGCACCCCGGGCGATCAGGTCCTGTGCCTGTACGTTGGAGCTGATGCACACAGCCACCTTCTCTGCAACGGTCCACTGCGAGCCCAGGTGCTTTCGTTTTACGTAATCATCCAGCGTCCGATCCACAGCTCGCGTCACGCGCTGCAGCGCCATCTCTCGGAGCGCGATCAGATTACCGCGACGGAAAAAGTTGCCAAGGGAACGCTCGACTCGGTCGGGAGGGTAAATGTCCCCGCGGCGCAACCGCGTTACCAGCGCCTCAGGCGTCAGATCACTGATTACAATCTCGTCGGCCCGGTCGAGCACCCAGTCGGGCACCTGCTCGCGAACCTCAATTCCGGTGAGCGCCTGAACGCGAGGGCCAAGACTTTCAAGATGCTGAATGTTGATAGTGCTCAGAACGTCAATCCGTTTGTCCAGCAGCAGGAGTACGTCTTCGTAGCGCTTCGGGTGGCGGCTGCCTTCGACGTTCGTATGTGCCAGTTCGTCAATAAGCGCGACCTGCGGGGCTCGAGCCAGAACGGCGTCCACGTCCATCTCCGAGAACAGAGTGCCCTTGTACTCCACTTCGCGGCGAGGTACCTGTTCCAGCTTGTCGGCCAGCTCCGACGTTCCACTGCGTTTGTGAGTCTCTACCAGTCCAACCACGACATCCTCGCCGCGGTTGCGCCGGCGAATCCCCTCACTCAACATGCTGAAGGTCTTGCCGACTCCCGGTGCGTAGCCCAGAAAGACCTTGAAACGGCCACGCCTTTCCTGCTTATCGGTTGCGAGCAACCAATCTTCCGGCGTTTTACGCGTGTTCTGTCGTTGCTCGGCCACGCCGTACAATCCTTCCCATGAACTCTCCGCGTTTGGTCGAAGCTACCCGATGGGTAAGCGCGGCAAGTATTCTAGCCGGAATTGTAATCGGATATCGCGCCTGGCTTCATGTCAACCCTACGACGGTCGCTCTCACGCTGCTTCTCTACATTCTGCTGCTAGCAGCGCGATGGAGCTTGCGCTACGCTGTCGCGATCTCCCTGGCTGCCACCGCCTGCTACAACTTCTATTTTCTCCCCCCGCTCGGGACGTTTACCATCTCCGATCCACAGAACTGGCTGGCGCTCTTTGCCTTCCTTGCAACCAGTGTCATCGGAAGCCGGCTATCTCAACAGGCCCACGACGAAGCGGAGCAAGCACGGAATCGGCAGCGTGAGGTGGAGTTGCTTTTCACGTTGAGTCGTGAACTCCTGCAGGCCGAGAATGTCGCCGAACTGGTCAACACTCTGCCGGAGATCGTCCGACGAGTCTCCCGATCGCCTTCGGTCGTGTTGTTCTTATTAGAAGGCGGCCGGCTTCATCAGACGGGAATCAGCAAGCTTACGGGATCGGAAGTCTCCCACCTGCGCCAGCTTGCCTTGGGACTTCCCGGTCCAGAGATTAGGCCGGACGGTGAGGTTCGTATTCCTTTACGCACGGGAGTCCGGCCACGTGGACTATTGATATTGGCTGAGCTGAGCCTCTCGGACGAGACGCTTCAGGCTATTGGGGGGCTGATCTCCATAGCGCTCGACCGGGCGCAGGCTCTGGAGAGTGTTGCTAAAGCTGAAGCAAACAAGGAAAGCGAACGGCTGCGCACGTTGATTCTTGACTCCATCACGCATGAACTGCGCACACCTCTCACCTCCATCAAGGGCGCGGCAAGTACCCTGCTCACCAACGAGGAAGTAGGCCCGGAAGACCGCCGTGAGCTCCTGACCATCGTAGATGAGGAAGCCGACCGGCTGAACCGACTGGTGGGGCAGGCGGTGGAGATGGCCCACATCGAGGCGCAAGAGGTTCACATGCACTTCGTTCCAGTTGCCGTGTCAGACCTAGTCGAAAAAGCACAGGAGAGTTGCACTTGGGTGTCGAACAGGCATCCTGTCGCTGTAAGTCTTCCTAGTCTGCCCCTCGTATCCGCCGATTCTGAGATGATCGGCAAGGTGCTCTGTAATTTGCTGGAGAATGCCGCGAAGTATTCCAGGCCTGAGTCGCCTATTCTGATTTCGGCCGAACAGAAGGACTGCATGGTGCTGACAAGCGTCTCCGATCGCGGCATCGGGATCGATTCGGCAGAACAGGGTCTCATCTTCGACCGGCTCTATCGCTCTCGCAATCAACTCGCCGATACGCAGGGTACGGGAATGGGCCTGGCAATCAGTCGTGCGATCGTAGAGTCTCATCACGGCACTCTCAGTGTGACAAGTCAGCCTGACCACGGTTCCGTGTTCACCTTCAGTCTCCCTGCCGCGGGTGCCAAGGAACTCAGGTCCGACAAGCTGCCTTAGTGTGGCGAACCGGTGTGCCGCGCTCACGACACCCCCGCCCTTCGGACGCACGCTCTCCTTCCCGTGATCCGCTTCGCGCCTCTCTGAGGTGCGGACCCCTGCCCCAAAGCAAGTTTGGGTCCCCCTTCCGCAGATCCCGTCCAGTCGCCGAGGGAGTGGGCCGCGACGGCACACCCGTTGGGCAAGCATGTACCGCAGACAGCGGACAAACCAGAAACAAACGGAGCCAAACACCATGTTCAACAAAATCACTCTCATCGGCCGTCTCGGACAGCATGCAGAGGCAAAGACAGCCCATAACAACCGCGAGTACGTCGTCCTCAACATCGCTACAGAGGAGAGCTGGAAGAACGACAAGGGCGAATACGAGACCCGCACCGAATGGCATCGCGTCTACGCCTGGAGCAATCTCTCGAAGTTCGCCTGGACGCTCCAGAAAGGACAGCTCATCACCCTTGAAGGAACACTCCGGTATCGCGAAGTCACCGAAGACGTCGAGGTGCAAGCTTCAAACACCGGATCGGCGAGATCCACGCCGCCAGCGTGAAGCGGCTCTCAAAAGTAGAGGCCACTGATGACCCCTCAGACGGAGCCGACGACGAGTAATCGCCGGCTTGGGTGGATGAGCCGAAAGGTCATCCACCTTATCGAACTACGTATGCAGGAAGCAGCGATTCGCTTACGGGTAGCGTTTCGCGTAGAGATGCTTGGCGCAGGTAGCGATTCCCTGTGAATCCGATTGCCATGAGACTCTACGAAGCCTCCTCATCTCCCACATCCGAATTCATCAGGAGCTGGCTCCATTCGTGAATCTTCCTTTGAAAAAGAACCTTCGGAATCATCTGAGTTTGGTAGCGCGCTACAAGTGCGGGGGAGAGATGCCTGCTCATGGCGTACTCAACTACTTCGTCATCCTTCGTTCTGCAGAGAAGAACGCCAATGCTTGGATTTTCATGCGCCCTCTTCCTGTCGCGGTCCAGAGCCTCCAGATAGAAGGCGAGCTTGCCCATATGTTCTGGTTCAAACCGTCCCATTTTCAATTCGAAGGCAATGAGGCACTGCAGGTCTCGATGATAGAAGAGCAGATCCAGTTCAAAATCCTGATTGCCAACCTGAACCCGAACCCTTTCTCCAACGACAGCGAAGCCGTCTCCAAGCTCCAGAAGGAATTTTCTGAGATTTAGAAGAAGACCAGCTTGGAGGTCTGCCTCGCTGTGGGTGTCCGGAAGATCGAGAAAATCGAGAAGGTAGCTGTCTTTGAAGACGCCAGCAGCTGTTTCTGGCAATACTCGCGACGCCGTTGCGAGTCTTAGATCAGACAGCATCGTCCGTTCAAACGCTGATGCCTTGATTTGCCTTTCGAGTTCGCGATGCGACCAGTGTCCGCGTGTGGCGGAGAGCAGGTAGAAACTCGTTCTCCTCCTCGGACTTGCAGTGCGAGAGCAAGAGCAGATGCTTGGACCACGACAATTCTCGCAACAGCGTTGCGAGTTTTGGCAGTGGAGAGTATGTCTCGTAGAACTGCTTCATCCGCCCAAGATTCGAAGGGGAAAAGCCCCTGAGATCTGGTGCCTCAGCAGCGCGCAGGTGGCGAGCTCGGCGACGGCACCTTTGCCCCAGCCTGCATCCGAGATCTTCTGCGAGAGATGCTCGCCGATCGCCCAGTAGGTTTCTATCAACGCAACGTTCACCGCCTCGAAGGCCTTGGACTCTCCCGAATGGATGATGCCGAGGATTTCGACGAACTCGGCCGCTCGTAGCGTGTTTCTTAAGGTTCATTGCACTTTCCCAACCACATGCTATCCCGAGAAGGTCCGCACCTCGATTCCTCAGTAACACGAACCAAACCTTCACGCTTGAGGATCGATAATTTGCGAAGCGCCCCCTTCAGGCGGGGAAAGACCCTCAATCAAGCCGATCAGGTGATCGAACCGTTGATAACGGACGTTATCACGCTGGCGAAGTGCCAGCGGCCCCGTCCAGTTCCTCTTCTCCCGTTCAGCGCTATCGAGATCAGTTGTCCCGTCGCAGGGTCACGGTCTGAATTGGACCGCCACCTCTTGGGATCGTTCAGCCGCATAGCTAATAAGGACCTCTGCGACATTTGCGTTGGCCTTTCGTCAGGAGTGCTTCAAAGAGGCGTAGGTCACGCGATCAGCGGTCAGTTCGGGAGCTATATCAGCACCTTCTGCCCCAAGGAGGACGCGACCACGGTCAACTTCGGTCAGATGAATCTCCGAATGATGATCTTGGAGCGCCAGTGTGCCGTCTGTCTGAATTCGGATTTGGATATATACAACCTCATCAAATGACGCATGCCAGTGGCGTCGAACCATCCCGCATCGAGTTCAATGCCCTAAACTCTGTTATGCACAAGCTGAGCGAAGCCGGCAGGGTTGTCGTTGGACCCAACGCATGACCGTGGAAGGAGCCATCTCCACCCCGCTTCCCTTCATCATCTCGGTCAGGTCTCGGTAACGAGATCCCGTACTTGCAATACCAACAAACACAGACAAGGATGATCTCAACTGGGAAGCGCGCCGACGCCTGAACATGACCATCGTAGCGCCCCGGAGCTGTCGGTTACGGTTGATGCAACAGTGCCGTGTGAGGCGCTTCTAACAAAATAGTGTCATCTGCGTAGACCGACGGGGAAGTGTCGGGTCACGAACTTCTGCGATGTACTCAAGCTAATCCGTTGGATCCATGCGAAGCATCTCGCGAATCACAGAGGTCCTGTACGGAAATTGATGTAGTTCCTGAGGTCTCGTGACCAAATCAATCGAGGCAGTATCCGCTGTTTGTGGCATTGCTCTGTTTGTTTGTGGCGGGAGCCAGGCGTATGCCGGAGCCCACCCGTCCCAACACACTCCGAAGCTGGCGATCACCTCTTCGACTCTGCCTGGCGCGCAGGCTGGACAATCTTATGTCGGGACTTTGGCGGCCCAAGGGGGAACTCTGGCCTACGTCTGGTCGGTCAGCTCTGGACAGCTGCCATCGGGGCTCCATTTGGCGGCGGCAACCGGTGTGATCTCGGGCACGCCCCTTGCTGGCGGTACGTTCAGCTTTACTGCGAACGTTGCGGACAGCGGAAGCCCGGTGCAGTCGAAGGCTGCAGGAACTTCGATCGCGGTGGCGGCTTCGGCGGCTGCATCGCTGGTGGTTACTTCGTCCACTCTCTCCACGGGTCAAGCTGGTGTGGCATATGCCGCGAGCCTGAGTGCGAGTGGAGGAACCCCGGGCTACACCTGGTCGATCAGCTCCGGACAGCTGCCCTCGGGTTTGACGATGTCGGCGGCGACCGGCGCAATCTCTGGCACACCGACCGCGAGCGGCAACTTCAGCTTCACGGCCAGCGTGAAGGATAGCGGAAACCCGGTGCAGTCACAGACAGCCGCGACCTCCATCAGCGTGACTCCTGCCGCTGCAACAACGCTTGCAATCACGTCTTCGGCACTCTCCGCCGGGCAGGCTGGAACGGCTTACGCCGCCGGTCTGACTGCGGTCGGAGGAACGCTGGCCTACACCTGGTCGATCAGCTCCGGACAGCTGCCCTCGGGTCTGACGCTGGCGGCAACGACGGGCGTGATCTCGGGAACACCGAACGTAAGTGGCACGTTCAACTTCAGCGCGAGTGTGAAGGATAGTGGAAGCCCGGTGCAGTCACAGACGGCCGCAACCGCAATCACCGTGGCTACGGCACCTGTCATCACGGGAGCGGGAACGACATGGTACGTTCGGCCCGACGGCGGATCCCGCTACTCCGCGCGAACGACTTCAGGCCAGTGCGACGGACAGGCGGATGCCGCCTACACCGGCGTGGGAACGAACCAGCACTGCGCGTTCAACGACTACCGCTATCTCTGGGATGATCGGAGCTATGGCAACTCCAGCTGGGTGATCGCGGGCGGGGACACGGTGCTTCTTCGCGGCGGACCATGGCGGGTTGGCTTCGACCAGGGCACAAGCCCGAACGATGTCTGGTGCTCGGGCGGGAACGGACCCTTCGCGTGCGTGAACCCGACGATCCCTGCCGGAACGGCAGCGCAGCCCA
>JAABUV010003675.1_pt1 | contig 19245 bp, 23 predicted proteins | sample 5559971 | NCBI WGS metagenome assembly JAABUV01 (sample SAMN10711881, study PRJNA513362) | rock metagenome | isolation source: Antarctica rocks | place: Antarctica: Victoria Land, Knobhead nord | collected 2015-12-19
GCCACCCAGGCTGGTGCGCCGGCACACTGCCATGCAAACACTCCCAAGCCGCGGCCGCAGGCGTGCCCGCCGCGGCCATCATCTGGGGCCCCTGGGCCGTGGGCATGGCCGCGGCTGACGCGCGTGTTGCCGCGCGCTTTGAGCGCGCGGGCCTGGCACTGCTGACCCCGCCGCTCGGCCTGCGGCTGCTGGCGGCCGCGCTTGGCGCGCTGCGGCCGCAGAGCGTCGCCGCGGCGCCGGTCGCCTGGGAGCGCCTCCTGCCGCGCAGCGCGCCGCCGCCGCCGGCCTTCGCCGCGCTGCTACGCGCGGGCCGGCGCGGCGGCCGGCGGGAGGGCGGGCGGCCTGCGCTGGCAGCGGCGGACGAGCGGGCGGCCCGGCTCGAACCCGAGCAGGATGCCCTGCGGGCGTGCGCGCAGCCCGCAGATGCTAGCGTGGCGGCCGCGAAGCCGCTCCAGGTCGTGGAGGAGGCCGTCGCCGCGCTGCTGGGCACCCGCGTCGCTGCCGATCAGGTGCAGGGGCGGCCGTCGCACGCGGGGCGTGCGCACGCCCTCGCCTCCGAGGGCTGGTCCCTCTCATAGGGTGTTTGCTCGTTCACAATCGCATCTGAAAAGTGTTAGGGGTCGGGTAGAGCCCCCAACCGGTGTGCGCCTGGGACTGCACCTGCGATCAGGGACAGCGGCGCACGCGCAAAGGCATCTGAGCAGGGCCAGCCGCCGCAGCCGCTGGCGGAGGCGGGCCTGGACTCGCTGGGCGCGGTGGAGCTGCGCGGCGCGCACGGCGCCCGGTTCGGCGCCGAGCTGCCGGCCACGATCACGTTCGACCACCCAACCACCTCTGCGCTGGCTGCCTACCTGGCGGCCCTGGCGCCCGCTGCCGCTCGCGCAGCGGATCCCGCGGCGGCCGAGTCTCACGGTGAGGCCGGCCTGGCAGAGGCGCATGCGGGCGTGGAGGGGGAGGTGGCGGCGCTGGTGCAGGCGCTGCTGGGCCCCGGCATGCCCGTCAGCCAGGCATGCGCCCGGGAAGTGCCCTCCTACCACGACGCGCATCTACGAAGGCATAGAGACATGCTGCCATGCATGTGGAATATGGCTCTGTGTGCGGTTGTTGCCAAGAGCCCTGCCCACACATCATTTGTCATACGGTTATGCCATGCATGGCCTTGATGGAGCGCTATCACCATGCACACAAGACAGGGAAATGGGCCGCTGTCGCGCGGCAGCCGCTGGCGGAGGCGGGCCTGGACTCGCTGGGCGCGCTGGAGCTGCGCGACTCGCTCGGCGCCAGGTTCGGCCTCGAGCTGCCGGCGACGCTCACCTTCGACCACCCCACCATCGCGGCCGTGGCGGCCCACATCAGCGCCGCGCTGCAGCCCCGCGGCGCCGCCCGCGTGGCGGCCGCAGCCCCCCGGCCGCCGCTGCGGCCCGGCGCCGCGCGGGCGGCGCCCCTGGCCTGCGACATCGCCGGCCTCGCATGCCGCTTCCCTGCGGCGAGCGGCGGCGCCTCGGGGCCCGTGGCCGGCGCCGGCGTCGGCGACTTCTGCCAGATGGCCCTGTGCGCGGCGGACGTGCAGCGCGATGTGCCGCTGCAGCGCTGGGCGATCGACGACGTGTACGCGCCTGACGTGACGCCCGGCAAGATGACGGTCAGCGTGCGGTGCGGCCCGGCGGCATGTGTGCTCGGCGCACTCGGCTACCATAAAGGCCTGGAAACATACATGCCATTTCACTCGTGGGCTTGTAATTCTGCATTCACACAAAGGCGCAAGTGCTTTCGACTGCCCACGTACGCCGGTTTGGGCGTCCTGCCACGCCAAGCCCCAACTTCACTTGCAATTACCGCGCAAATATGTGCACACCAGCACATGCTGTGCGATAGCAGATCAAATAACATAACAAGTCACTGGCGGAGCGGTCGGCGTTAGGTTCGGCGGCTTCTGCGACGGCATCGACCGTTTTGACGCGGACGCGCTACGCATGCCGCCGGCGGAGGCGGCCGCCACAGACCCGCAGCAGCGCATGCTGCTGGAGCTGGCGCTGCTGGCGATGGCTGACGCTGGCGCCGCCCCGGCGGCGCCCACAGGTGCAACGAAGACGTATCTGCTGGCAAACGCTACAGCCTGTTGCCAGAGCATGTTGGCTAGATGCACTCCCCTCACTGCCATACTCTTTTCGTCCACCATGCAGGTCATGCCGGCGCTGCTCCGCGCACAGAGTAGCACGGCTGGCGTCTAGGGCGTGCAGGGTCGCGCGCACAGTCACGCACGCCCTGCTGATCATGCTTCAGGGCGACTGCTGCGTGTCTCGCGCTTACCCGCGCGGGCGCAGGCGTGCACCTTGGCTGCATGCAGCCGGAGTGCCTGACGTGCACCTAACCCTAATCATACACCCTGCCCTACCCATGCCGCGCGCAGGCGTGTACGTCGGCTGCATGTACCACGAGTACGTGGGCGCGCACCCAACCCTGCCCCTGTATCCTACACTGACCAAACCGCGCGCAGGCGTGTACGTCGGCTGCATGTACCACGAGTACGTGGCCGCGCAGGCAGCCGCGGGCGCGCCGCTGCCGCCGCAGGCGTTCATCGGCAGTGGCGCGCCGTACCTGGTCGGCCGGCTGAGCTACACGTTCGGGCTCACCGGTGAGCGTTACGATCTTTCCTAGGGGTATGCGCTAGGCCCTGACCCTAACCCTGCCCCTGGAGCCCTGTTGATGTGGTGAGCACTACCAACGCCGCAGACGCCCTCTGTTGCCCCAATGCGCATGGCTGGACGCCACAGCTGCACTTATCCCGCGTGCACGAACGCACATGGCTGCATCTGCGCTTCTCCCTGCATGAAACGTCAACAGAAACCCACCTCCTGGCACACCCTTCTTTTGTTTTGCAGCAGTTGCAAACCACATGCTCTTCCACGAGAGTGCACGACGCACAGTGAGCAAGGGCCCGGGGATCTGCAATATGGCCTGCTGACAAACATCCGCGAGCAGCCCTCCCTGGCTCGTCTCGCGAATTGCGCAACAGTGCCAAAAAAATTTGTCTGTCATTAGACAGCGCACATGCGCCTCTGCGAGCAGGGCCCTGCGTGTCCACGGACACGGCGTGCTCGTCGTCGCTGGTCGCGGCGCACCTGGCCGCGCGCGCGCTGGCGGGCGGCGAGGCGGCCGCGGCGCTCGCGGGTGGTGCGAACGCCATGCTCCTGTCGGCGACCACCGCCGGCATCTGCCAGCTGCAGGCGCGCGATCATGCAGTCAGTGCAGCTGCGGCGAGCTCCTGGTGTGGAGTCATAACGTGCCAGAGAGCAAACGCGTTGCACCCGCTATCACGGCAGTTGCCAGAGTGCATTTCACGCAGTGTCGCTAGGTCGCTTTGCAACATGAAAGTGCCGGCGCATGTGCGTGCGCATTTTGATAAGAGAGCTCTCCATGAGCGCCAGCCGCCTGAGCCTTCGAGAGCTGTCTTTCACTAGTTCACCGTTCAGGCATGTGATGAGAGAGCTCTCCACCCTCAGAGCATACCCCATGTCTGCTCGTCATAAAAATGCGCCCTATACAGTTGTTTTGCGTCTCAAGTCGCGTCCGCTCTGACGCCATCGCGTGGTCGCCGCCAGCGCGGACGCGACCTGAGACAAAGATAATCGTACAGAGCGCACGATTGTGATGAGCAGACATGTTATGCGCTCTGAGAGCATGGAGGGCTTGCTTATCACATGCCTTGACAGTGAACTAGTGAGAGCATGGCTCCCGGACGCTCAGGCGGCTGGCGCTGCGCGTCAAAGGGCTCACTCATCCATGTCGTGTCTCTACACCACCACAAGTGCACAGCAGCCTGGATTGTCTGCTACAGCTCGGGGCACCGTTTTAACAACACCACAGATGCAGGGATGGTTCTGCCACAATTGGGTTGACCCTGCGCATGCGCTGCAGTCTGCGAGGCTGCTGACGCGCCGCGTGTTCGCGCCGCAGGCGCTCTCGCCCGTCGGCCGTTGCAGGTCGTTCGACGCCGCCGGGGACGGCTACGGCCGCGGCGAGGGCTTTGCGGTGGCGCTGCTGTGCCCGTCGAGCCCCGCATTCCCGCGCGTGCCGGAGGCCCCAGGGGACGTGCTGCCGCGGGCTGCGGCCTGCCACGGCATCATCCTGGGCTCCGCGGTCAACCAGGACGGGCGCTCCAGCGGCCTGACCGCGCCCAACGGGCCTAGCCAGAGCGCGCTGGTGCGCGCGGTGCTGGGCACGGCGGGCGCCGGCGCGGACGAGGTGGGCGCCGTCAGCGTGCACGGCACAGGTACGGCCCAGTGCGTGCACTCAGGATTGGGTAGTCACTCTGAGCGCGCGGCGCGCGAGCCTCGCGCTGACCCGAGCGCGCGCAGGCACGCCGCTGGGCGACCCGATCGAGGTGGGCGCGCTGCGGCACGCGCTGGCGGCGCCGCTCTGCGCGGGCGCCGCGCCGCAGCCCGCCGCTTTGCTGTCCAACAAGTCGTGCTTCGGGCACACCGAGGGCGCCGCCGGGCTCACCGGCCTGCTCCTGGCCGCTGTAGCTGCCGCGCATGCAGCCCCGCCCGTGCGCCACCTTAGGGTCGTGAACCCTTACGTGGAGGCCGCGCTCGGCGACTGGCGCGCGCGCGGCGGGCGCGCGCCGGCGCTGCCACGGCAGGCGGCGCCGCGCGGGTGGGCGCTGGGCGGGCGCGCGGGCCGCTGGGCTGCCACCAGCTCCTTCGGCATGAGCGGCGTGAACGCGCACGCGCTCGTCGCGCCGGCGCCGCTGCCCGCCGCTGCATGCAGCCGGGTGCCTGGCCCAGCCAAGCAGGTTGGACATGCGCCGCGGTGTGGGAGATATGTGGGAAAGGACAGCCTGTGCGCCCAGGCGTTCCAGGCCGTGGCGTGCACGCTTGCCCCAGCCAGCTGCCAGTGTCAGGCCACGGCATGCATGTTTGCACCAGCCAGCTGCCAGCATCACATCTGCCTCATGTGTGCGCCATGCCTGGCACCCGGCCTGCGCATCCAGCGTCAAACAAACGGCGGAAGCACCTCACAGCATGTGTGACGCACAAGCCGAGCCGGCGCCCTGCAGGGGGGCGGCCTGGCGCGCGCGCGGCACTGGTGCGCGCCGGCGCCGCACGCGCTGCTGCGGCGGGCGCTGCCGGGCGCGGCCGGCGGCGGCGCGGTGCGCCTGGCCGCGCGCCTGCGCACGGCCGCGCTCGCGCTTCTGCTGGACCACCAGGTGCGCGCCGCACCTAGCTAGGACAGCTACGACTCCCAATCTGCATGTCACCTTAACCCTACCCTAGCGTGTAGGTCAGGCTCACGCTGCCAGCCTGGTGAGCGGCTGGGCGCATGCATGCAGGGGACCCTGATAAACTGCACTTTGACCGGTAGCTGCTAGATATCTCTGGCGCAGGCACACACGCGCTGCGCAAGCAGGGCATGTGCAGATGCGCAGCCGCCTCCGACTGTCCACCGGGGCGCGACGCCTGCCGAGAGCCCGCAGCGCAAGCGAGCGGGCAGCGCCGCCCGCTCAGGTGTTTGGCCAACCGCTCCTGCCCGCGACCGCCCTGCTCGAGGGCGGCGGCGCGGCGGCGGCGATGCTGCTGGACGCGCGCGGCGTGGCCGGCGGCGCCGCCGCCGCCCGGCCGGCGCTGCTCGCGGCGGCCATACCTGCGCCCATGCGCATCGGCGCGGGCGGCGTCGCCGTCCTGGAAACGAGCGTCGCGCTCGCGCCCGGCGCGTCCCCGGCCGCCGTCAGCATGCGCTCGCTGCAGCTGGGCTCCGCGCGCCCCGCCCTGCACCTCGCGGCGCGCGTGGCAGCCTGCGGCGCTCACGCCCCGGCTAGCGTGGCCCGGCCGGGGCCCGGCCGCGCCGCGCGCTCCGCGGCGCTGTCCGGCCTGCTCCCGGGAGGTGCCGGGGGCGCGCGCGCGGAGCCGAGCGCGCTGGGCGGCCTGGCCGCGGCTGGGCCCGCGCACGAAGAGGGTTCAGGGTTCTGGGCGCACCCGGCCGCCTCCGACGCATGCCTGCATCTGGGCGCGTCGCTGGGCGCCGCCGCGGCCGCCCGCCGCGCGCGCGCGGCCGGCCTCGGGGGCGGCGGTGCGGCGGCGCACGACGCGGGCGTTCGCGTGCCCACAGCGCTCGAGGCCGCGCTCGCCCCGAGCGCCTGCGCGGCCGGCTCAGCCGCGTGGGCGGCGGTCGGCTGCATCGCCGCCCTGAGAGGCGGCGCCGCGCTCAGCAGCTACGCGGTGCGCAGCGCGCTGGGCGCGCGCTCAACCCTGACCCTGGCCGGCGTGCGCGCCGCGCCCATGGCGCCGCGGACGGCTGCCGCGGCCGCCGTCGCAGCCCCCGCCGGCGCCGCAGCGCCGGGCATGGTCTATGCGCTGGAGTGGCGCACCACGGCGCCCGTCACCGCGGCGCTGCCAAGCGCGCGCGCGCCGCCGCACCACCCGCTTGTGGCGGCCTGGCGCTTAGAGCCCGCGAGCGGCCTTCCCGCCGCGACCTTGGCAGCGCTGCGTGGTGAGGGGCGCTGCTGGCACCGCGCGGCCGCTGCGGCGGCCGCGCCCGTGCACCTGAGCTACGTGCAGGCGGGCGCGGCCCTGGCGGCCGCGGCTGCCTCGCTGGCGGCCGCGCAGCGCCTGGCGGTTGCGGCGCCCGGCCTGCAGGGGTGCAGGGTGCAGCTGTGGGCGGCCGGCGCGCCGCCGCGCGGGCCAGGGTGCCCCCCGGGGCCGTGCGCGGCCGGCGCGCAGTCGGTCGGCATCCTGCGCGTCGCCGCGCAGGAGGCGCCGGACCTGGCCTGGGGCGCCGTGCATGTCAGCGCATGCGCGGCGGGCGCGGCGGCGCTCGGCGCGCGCAGGGCGCTGAGCGGCGCGCCCGACGGCACGGACGCCGCAGGCGCCGCGGTGGCGCGCGGCGCGCTGCTGCGCCCGCAGATGCTGCGCGCAGCCGCGCCGCACGGGGCGGGGGCCGGCCTGGCGTGCGCGCTGGGCGCCGGCGTGCTCGTGACAGGCGGGCTGGGCGCGCTCGGCCTGCTGACAGCCGCCTGGCTGGTGGCCGGGCGCGGCGACGCGCACGTCTGGCTGGTCGGCAGGGCGGGCCGGCTGGGGGGCGGGCTGCACGGGCACCTCGCCGGCGGCGGCTGCGCGGTCAGCGCCGCGCGCTGTGACGTGGTCGAGCGCGGGGAGGTGTGCGCCCTGGCGCGGCTGCGGGCGGCGGCGCGCGCGCCCGCTTTTAGCGGGCTGGTGCATGCCGGGGGGTCCCTGGAGGATAGCGTGCTGCCCGGCCAGACACTGGGCGCGCTGCGGCGCGTGGCCGCGCCAAAGCTGGCGGGCGCCGGTTGGCTCGGCGCGGCGGCCGCAGCGGCGCCGCTGGGCGCCGCCGCGCTGTTCTCGTCCACCTCCGCGCTGCTGGGGCCGCCCGGGCAGGCGAACTACGCCGCCGCGAACGCCGCGCTCGGCACGGCCGCCGAGGCGCAGCAGGCTGCTGGTGCGCCGCTCTTGCGCGCGCTCGCCCTGCTGGTATTTGCGCCTGCAGCGTCGCCCAGCGTTGGAACCAGCGTTAGTGGGTGCCCTGCTGCAGGAACTGCGATGAAGAGCGCCCTGCGTTGCGCCACACCTGCATGCGCGTCGAGGTCGCCTGTGGAGACCGCCTGCGCTGCATGCATGCAGCGGGCCCTTTGCGCTCCGGCGCTGCATGCATACGCACGCGCAGGGCCGCCGCCCTGCCTCCGAGCCCGCCACGCGCGCGCGCAGGCCTGCCCTGCACGGCCGTCCTGTGGGGCGCCTGGGCGACCGGCATGGCCGCAGCCTCCCCGGCGCTGCTGCGCCGCCTGGAGCGCGCGGGCATGGGCGCGATCGCGCCGGGGCGCGGCCTGGCCGCGCTGGCGGGCCTGCTGCAGGGGCTGGGGGTCGGGCCGGCGCGCCGGGCGACGCCCGCGCAGGCCGTCGGCAACCCGTTTGTCTGGGCGCGCTTCGGGCGGCCCGGCCAGAGCGCGCCCTTCCTGCTGGCGGCGCTGCTCGACGCGCCGGCCGCCGCGGCAGCGCCCGCGCTCCCGCCCGGAGACGGGGCCGAGGCGTGGGGCCCGCTGGAGGCGGCTGCGGGGGCGGCTGCAGGCGGGGGTTCCTTCGCTTCGCGGCGCGAGGCACTCGGCCGGGAGCTGCTGGCGCTGGTGCAAGACATGCTCGGGCCCCAGGTGCCCCCTCGCCATGCTCGCCTGAAAGCGATCACATTTGCGGGCGGCAGTCCCGAGCGCCAGGAGGGTGCTCAACTGTTTGCTGAGCTCTGCTGGCGCAGAACAGTAGAGCAGAGCACTGGCGCACTGGTCGATGTCGCATATAAGCCACGCGCGCATGCGCATGCTGCTTCCAGAGTCGGGTGGTCCTACCAGGTGCCTGGCGCCTACGCACGCCAGCCGTCGTTCAGCCAAGAGCCGAGCCCCAGCTGCCTCCGCTGCTGCGCTTGCGCACGTTGGCGCGCCAAAAGCACAGGGGGAACGCACTGCGTCAGGTGACGGACGACCAGCCGCTGGCGGAGGCGGGCATGGACTCGCTGGGCGCGGTGGAGCTGCGCGGCTCCGTGCTGGCACGCTTCGGCGTCGACCTGGCGCCTACCGCCGTCTTTGACCACCCCACCGTCGCCGCGCTGGCCGGCCTGCTGGCCGCCGGCCTGCCGGCGCCGGCGGGCGGCCCCGGCGCGGGAGTGCAGGACGCCGCGCCCGCCCACAAGGCCGTCTCGCCGCAGGAGGTTTTAGCCCAGCTGCAGGAGGTGCTGAGCGCGCTGCTGGGCGCGCGCGTGGACGCGGACGCTCCGCTGATGGCCGCCGGGCTGGACTCGCTGGCCGGCGCGGAGCTGCGCGCGTCCGTGCTGGCGCGCTTTGGCGTCGACCTGCCCGCCACGGCCGTGTTCGACCACCCGACGCCGGTTGCACTGGCTGCGCACGTCGCCGGCGCGGCGGGCGCGGCGCGCGGCGCCGGCGGCGCGGCGGCGGTGCGGGGCCCCAGGGCGTGCGCAGGGCCGGCGGCGGCTCCCGGGTCCGGCGCCTGGGCGTCCGAGGTCGCGGGCGTGGCATGCCTCTACCCCAGCTGCGGCTCCAGTGCGCTCTCCTCCCCATGGACTGCTTCTCCCACTGCATCCGCATGCATGCACGCTTCTCAAGCACATCGGGCATGCGCTTGCTGTCACTGCACTGCTCAGAAGGTGCGGCCACACCGCCCTATGAGCCGTTGGACATGACTGCATGAAACATCTTTCGTCTAGGAGCAGCGAGGTGTTTTGAGTTCTGACTCATGCTATACACAAAGCGCCCAATGGACACATTGCTGGTGGGCACCAGGGCCCGCGCGCTGCGCAGGCGTTCCAGGCTTCTGGGCGGCGGCGCTGGCGGCCGCTGACGCGTCGGCCGTCGTCCCGCTGGACCGCTGGGACGTCGACACGGGCTACGCGCCGACGACCAGCCCCGCGCGCATGACCGCGCACGTGCGCACGGCGGCCTTTATGCCGGGCGTGGCGGACTTTGACGCGGGCGCGTTCCGGCTGTCGGCGCCCGAGGCGGGCGCCATGGACCCGCAGCAGCGCCTGCTGCTGGAGGTGGCGGCGGGCGCGCTGGCCGACGCCGGGCCCCTGGCGGCGCGCGACGGTGCAGGCGCGGCCGGCCCGGGATCACATGCCTTGCTTACGTCAGCACATTGGCGACAGGACAAAGCAGATGCATTATGCTCGCAGCACGCAAGTCGAGTGCAGCCTGTTCATGCTAGTTGATGCAGGAATGCAACAACATATGTGTCCTTGAGCTACTGTTCTATCCTCACCCTAACCCAATCTCTGATCCAGGACACCGCGCGCAGGCGCGTACGTCGGCTGCATGCACCAGGAGTACCTGGACGTGCAGGCGGCGGCGCACGGGCGGCTGCCGCCGCAGGCCGTGGCCGGCAGCGGGCTCAGCTTCATGGTCGGCCGGCTCAGCTTCACGTTCGGCCTGACCGGGCCCAGCGTGTCCACCGACACCGCCTGCTCGTCCTCGCTCGGCAGTGCACCTGGCGCACAAGGCGCGCAGGCGCCTACTGTCTGCGCCTGGCAGGCGGTCCTGCCTGACCCGCCCGCCTGCCTGCCATCGTTGTGTGCCTGTGATGCTCCCAGCCCGCGAGGCATAGCATGGCCGCATGCGAGATAATCCTAAGCTAATCACTGGGCGCTGATTATGTTTGGATTGCTCATGCAGTGCTGGCGTGCCCTCAATGGCATGGCATGCAAAGGCCACGCAGAGAGTGCAAATTTGAACTTTGCGCTGACTCCTTGCATGCTGACCAGGGCCTGCTGCTGCGCGAGTGCGGCGCAGCGCTGTGCGCGGGCGTCAACCTGATGCTGCTGGCGGGCACCACGGCGGCCATCTGTCAGCTGCAGGCGCGGCTCACAAACGGTCGTGCGTCGGCAGCATGCAATGACACCAGATTGTGCGTGCCACACATGGCCGCATGTTACAGGCAGGCAGTGACAGTCCTGCTCCCTCTGACCGCTGATGCTCTCGCACCTCAGGCGCTGTCCCCCGCCGGGCGCTGCCGCACATTTGACGCCGCCGCAGACGGCTACGGCCGCGGCGAGGGCGTCGCTGTAGCCGTCCTGCGCGCGCCGGGGGCCGCAGACGCCGCTCGGCCCATCCTGATCGCTGGCTCGGCCGTCAACCAGGCGCGCTTTCGTGACCTCGTAGTGCAGGCGCATCATTGCACCGCGCCTGATGGACAGCGGAATCAGTACGCTTGGCCCCTTCTTGTTGTTGCACGCAACCCCATCATCATGGCAGTGGCCAGTGTGGCGGAGCCGGCGTGTGTGGTACGCGTCGGGCACATTTGCTCTACATGCGTGACGTTGTTCGGCCTGGCCGCTTACAGTGTGCATACCTGAGTCTGCATCAAGTGACCCCGCAATGTCACTGCTTGGCGCTCACGATGCTGCCACCGCCCCGCGCAGGACGGCCGATCCAGTGCCCTCACCGCGCCCAATGGTCCTGCCCAAACAGCCCTGGTCCGCGCCGCACTCGGCTCTGCAGCAGCCGCTGCGGCTGACGTCGGCTGCGTGAGCATGCATGGCACAGGCGCGACGGCCATTTGCCAGGCTTGCTCAAGGCCATGAGTGTCCGTGCTGCTGCAGCGCCGCGCTGCATGTTGCCCACCCTGCCAGGGAGGCCCCTGCACAAAGGCGCCTCGGCCTGTGGATGATATGACTTCTGCTGCAGCCTCCTCGCGCGCGTTGCCCCAGGTCGGGCAGCACAGCGGCCCGTGCGCAGATGCTGCAAGAGTGAGCGCCGCGATCTGGCCCAGGTACACGCCGTTCTCGATCTGCATGGTGGCGCTGTCCCAGCGCTGCACGGCAGTGAGCGGGAAGTAGGTGCCGCCGCCCTGGCCGCCCTTGGCCGCCTCGTTCACCTGGTCCTTGCCTGGCGCGGCGCGCGGGCCTGGTCAATCCCAGCGGGCATACAGCTGGCAGGTGACTGTCTGAAGGTTAGCCTGGCTGGCTACAAACCGCGCATGCTGGGGGACCTTGTGGCAGGCACTCCGCGGGAGTTGGCGTTGCAAGCGCCAGGGGACGCTATCCATGGAGCATACCTACCCCAAGTGACAGGGCTGGGTGATCTGCAGGCAGCTTGTATGCCGCGCGCAAGAGAGGGCGGGGAGGGCGCGCCTGCGTTGAAGACCAGGCGCCAGCGCGCGCCGCCCTCCTTCCCGTGGCCGCCGAGCGTGTCCAAGAAGTCACCCGCCTGGCGGCGCAGCCCGGCTGGGCACCTTGCGCAGCAGGGGTGTCCACCCCTGCCCCTCTGCACACATGTATATACCCACATGAGGGGCAGCAGCGTACCGGCAGCTTGGCCTTCTCAAGCGCCACGATCGCGGACAGGACCTGCGCTGGCGGCAGCCTGCGCCCTGCCGCGGCGGACTTGAGGTACGCGGCCGCGTGCTCGGGCGTGCCGGCGGGCTCGGCGCGCGCAGGCTCCCCTGCAAACACCGATTGTTGGAACCTGCTGCAAGTGTGTTGTGATAATTGCCGCTCGAAAGGAACGGAATAGTAGTCCTGATGGTGCAGGCCGGCAGCGCACCAGCTGTCAAGCACGTTACGCTCGTCTGCATTGGTGCATGTATGCAGAGGTACAACAAAGCAAGTTTGCCCCAGCAGCTTCACTTGGGAGCCCCACCTGTCTGCTGCATGGTGGACGGGGTTGCAGTCGCGTGCGCTGCCATCCTCCTGGGTGCACGCTGCCTGAACGGTTGCCTTGCGGCACGCTGCCTGAACGGTTGCACTTGAGGCTCCTGCCCAGGCAGGCGCAGTCAGTCTAAGTAGTCAGAACGTGTAACCGTAATGCTTTGACTAACACGGCACGACGCATGCACGCCAAGTCAATGCGTGAACGCGCCTGGAGCACCCCGGCCTCACGTTCATCGAGCAGGACATCGCGCTTGCCATCTTGCGGACAAGCTGTGGACAGGCACTCAGGTGTGCCTGGAACAATACTTAACAAGCACCTGCTCCTTTGCCTTGAACGACCCTGCCTCATTAGGCACCTCCTCAGGCACCTCCTCTGGCAGGTGCGCCAGCGCTCAGCAATGGCAAAGATCGTTCAACCGTGGAAAGACAAACACTCCCAGTCCGGCGAGGAGACCTAAAGCAATGGAGTGCCGCCAGTGCAGGCTGGCAACGGGTCTGGCGGCATCGACCAGCGGCCGGCAACAGCCACACTGCATAGCAGGGCAGCCTGCTGTGCAACCTCACAGGCAACGCTGGCGAGCATGGCAGCGAGTGGGGAGCGAGCGGGAGCGGAGAAGGGGGCAACGGAGCGGCATCATGCACCATGCGGCCGCTGTCGGGCCTCGCAGGGCGAGGGTGCGGCACACACAGTCCCGCTACGAGCTTGGCGCGAGCGCAAAGCGCAAGCTGCCAGCAAGCACGCGCTGACGAGCGCATTGCCTGGGGCTGCGGCGGGTGGGGAGTCTGGCGCTGTGAACCTGCACCACATAGCCACACACCGCTGCCTGCTTATGCACATGCACTCTTTTGCTAGCTTGCTTGTGCCTGAGGGTGCCTGAGCGCGCTGCCTCCCGCCAGGCGGGGTTGGCACATGGGCCCCGCCCGCCACGCATGCGCCCAGGCGCCCCCGTCGCGTGCGCACGGGGCCGACGCCGTCTGCGTGCTCGCGGCGCGCGCAGGCCGCCTGCCGGGCGGGGCCGACGGTGGACGCGTTCCAGGCGGCGCCGCCGGCGCTGCGCAGCCCGCTGAGCGTGGACCCGCGGCTGCTGGCGCTGGCGGCCGGCCTGGTGCTGCTGGCGCTGGCGGTGAAGAGGCTGCTGGACACACCGTCGCGCGCGTACAACCCAGACGCGCCCAACGTGGGCGACGAGTACGACAGCTGGACGCAGTGCGCGCCCGCCGCGCCCGCCCGACGGCGCCCGCGCGCGTCGCTTGAGCTGCGTCTTGCGAGGGCTCGCGCTGCAGAGCCGCTGGGGAGCCGCGCAGGGAGGGCATCCTGGAGTACTACTGGGGCGAGCACATCCACCTGGGCTACTACACGCCCGAGGAGCGCGCGGCGGGCTACAAAAAGAAGGACTTCAAGCGCGCCAAAATTGACTTTGTGGACCAGATGCTGCACTGGAGCGGCGCGCGGCGGCCCGCACGCGTGCTGGACGTCGGCTGCGGCATCGGCGGCACGTCGCGGCACCTGGCCGCGCGCTTCCCGCACGCGCATGTGCAGGGTGCGGCTCTTGCTGGCTTGACAGCGCCCCAAAGGCTGCTCAGCCCCAAGGGGCTGAGCAGGTTACGGGTGCATGCAAACGCAAGTTGGCGTGTCAGCATGCGGAGCAAGGCGGCGCGCGGGCAGCGCGCTTGTGCGCTGCCCGGTCTCGGCGTGGCATTGCCCTTGGACGCTATGCCTACCGCAGATTCAAGAGACGGTACCCTGCAGTCGAGTAAGCGGCGCAAGTGTCTGGGGTGCGAGCGGGAGCGCGGGCGCACCGTGCAGACGCCGCGCTGTGCTTCGCGCGGCGCAGCACTTGCGAGACCAGCAGCGCGCCTGCAACGCACGGGCGCCGCGCGCAGCAGGCAGCGACATGCCTAAGTTGCACCGCCTGCCAAATATTGACGCGCGCGGCCCAATGACAAGCGCGCGGCGCGGCTCGTGCGGCGCAGGCATCACGCTGTCGCCGAAGCAGGTGGAGCGCGCGGGGCAGCTGGCGGCGGCGCGCGGCCTGGCCAACGTGGACTTCCGCGTCATGAACGCGCTCGCCATGGACTTCCCCGACGACAGCTTCGACCTGGTCTGGGCGTGCGAGTCCGGCGAGCACATGCCCGACAAGAAGGCGTACGTGGAGGAGATGGTCCGCGTGCTCAAGCCCGGTGCGCGCCCGCCCGACCCTAATCCTGCACCAGCCCGGTGCGCTGTGCCGCCGCGTCCGCGCCGCCCATGCCGCCTGCTCCGCTCGCGCGCATGGGACCTCCGAAGTGCGCCAGACCGCGCGTTGCCAAACGGGAGTTCCGCATGCGCCGAACGGGCACGCGCTCAAGCTCACGCCTGGGGCATGCGGCGTGCTGAGACCTCTGGAGTGCGCCGGACGGCGTGTAGGCGAACGGGGGTGCCGTAAGCACTAGGCGAGCACGCACTTGAGCACATGCCAGGGACACGTGCGGCATGCTGAGAAGCAGGCATTATAACCGCACGCGGCATGCAGGCGAAAGCACCAGGCCTGCCGCAGCTCCTGTGTGCGCGCCGGGCGCAGGCGGCTCGCTCGTGATTGCCACATGGTGCCAGCGCGAGGAGACGCCCGACGAGCCGTTCACGGCGCGCGAGCGCGGCGCGCTGCAGTTCCTGTACGACGAGTGGGCGCACCCATTCTTCGTGTCCGTCCAGGAGTACGGCCGGCTGCTGGAGGTGCCGGCCCGGCGCACACACTCCGGGCGCTGCGTCTCAATGCGTGCCCCCTACAGCGTCTGCTCCAGTGCATGCACCGCCAGACTCTCAGAGTACTGCTGCCATGTTCCATACGTGCATGCGCTTCATCAGCATGCAGCGCCCGGATCTGCATTGGCGGTGGTGGCATCACCTGCGCGCGAGGCTTTATCATGCCTCTGCCGTGCAAATGGCGAGCTGTGCATGGCGCAGGCGCGCCCTGCTCCCTCGCCTCATGCAGAGGTAGGCAGGCGCAAAGCGCGTGCCATGAGCGCGCGCGCAGGCGACCGGCAAGCTCGAGGCGATCGCCGTCGATGACTGGACCGAGGCGACGCTGCCGACCTGGCGGCACTCCAACTGGGTCGGCGTGTGGGACCCCTGGCCGGTCATCCTGAAGCTCAACCCGGTCATCTGGTACCGGGTCGTGCGCGAGATCGTCACGCTGGAGCGCATGCACCGCGCGTTTGCGAGCGGGCTCATGGAGTACGGCATGGCGCGCGCGCGCAAGCGCGGCGACCTGCGCCCGGCCGGCGCCGCGGCCGCGGCGGAGCCCGCCAGGGTCGCTGCCTAGGTCTGAGCGCTAGGCGGTCAGGGGCCTGTGCGAGGACGCATGGGCAGACGCTGTAACGTCATCATCATGGGCCCGTGCTATCAGCTATCAGGCCATGGGCCTATGATAGCTCAGCCTGCCTTGTTTGGCCCAGCGCAGAGCAAAAAGAGCGGCAAGCGTGTACTGCTTGGGGCCATGCCGCAGCATTGCCTGTCCGTATCACATTGTCTGCACACTGTGCAACCATGTGGTCCAGAAAACATTATGCTGTCAGCAATTCACTCGAGACACCTCTCACTGAACCCTCGCCGACCCTCCTCCCTCATCTGCATCCTGCCTTGCCTGCTCATTGATACCCCAGCGTACTTCCATGTGCCTGATGATGGGGACGCAGGAATAGAGGAGTAGGCAACCTCAGGGAGGTGCTGGACTGCTTTGCGCCGGCGAGGCAGCCGCTGCGCGAGGCAGCGCGCTCATAGCAGCTTCAGGTGAAGGGCCTGGTGTCCAGGCGCTGCCAGGCTTGGCCTTGTGCTGACTTTTTGCAGCTGAACTGTAGAGCCAGGAGTCGGGCAGCAGCAGGCTGGTTCTGGTGCAGGCAGTCGATCGAGAGCTTTGCATGTACACTGCTGATAGGATGCGTGGCTGCCCCGGCGGGCACCAGCCGAGCCAGGGAACGTCCCCGTCCTGCCGCAGGCCGGGCTCTCCCCAAGCCGACAGACTTGTTTCAGCACAGGACGGGCGCTGGCTAAGTGGCAGGAGGCGTCAGGGATAGCTTGGGGCGTTGCTGGTCAGGACGGGGGACTGTTCAGACTTCTGTTTTGCCACTGGTGCCTTGTACTCCGAGGGTCAGTGAAGGCGTGGCATCGAGGCTCCAGGCTGGGCGGTTTTCCATATGTGGCCTGGAGCAGGCTGGTCGCGGCCGCCGCCTGCCGGCTGCGGCGGGCCCGCGCTTGCGGGTTGGCGCTGCGAGCCCAGTGCTGTGGCAAGCGTGTGGCCATTGGCTCGGACGGGATGCGAGCTCACACGCGCGGCCCCCTGTCGCTCCCCGCTGGCGCCTGTATACACCAGGACAGCGCCGGCGCTGAGACTGCGCTTCTGGTGTGTGGCCGCGCAGGCCCGGGACGCCGCCCGTGCGCGTGCATGGGCCGTGCGATGTAGGCGCCATGGCGCCGCTAGTTGCGTCGCGTGCGCGGCACACGGCGCTGCGAGCAGCACAAGAAGACGTGCGGGCGCCGCGCGCGCGCTGAGCTCGCCCGCACCCCCGGGTCAACACACCCTCGGCCGCCTGCCGGGCTGCGGGGCCGCGGCATGGGCGTGCCGGGCAAGAAGGGCAAGGGCGGCAGCAAGGGCAAGGGCGCCAAGGGCAAGGACGTGAAGCGCCAGAGCAACCACCAGGCGCGGCGCCGCAGCCGCCCGCCCGCCGCCCGCGCCTGCCTGCTCCGGCGCGCGCAGCGGAGGGCACTGACGGAGTTCTGACATGCACAGCTGCCTGCAACTGCGCAGCGCCGCGCACGATCCCGATGCAGGGCACGGCGCGCCTGCGCTGAGGCGGCGCCGCGCCGCGCAGGATGACGCGCGCCAGGAGGCGGCGCTCATGCCGCAGGACCGCGTGCTGGCGGTGCGGCCGTTCTGGGAGACGGTGCCGCAGGAGGAGCGCGTGCAGCTGCTGAGCGTGAGCCTGGAGGAGCTGGCGGCGCGCGCCCAGGAGCTCATGGCGCGCGCGCTCAAGGAGCAGGGTGCGCCCAGCAGGCGGCCGCCGCCCGGGCGCAGCGCGCGCTGCGGGGTGCACGGCCGGTGCCGCGACCAGTATCGTGGTCAAGGTCGGGGAGCGGGCATGCCCCCGGCGGAGCTGCGCTTTTGCTTCCGACGGCCGCAAGGCTTGCGGAGCAGCAGGGCAGTTGTGTGTGGGCCGCTAGCGGTGTGCGGAAGGACGCCGCAAGGGAGGCGGGTGGTGCGCAGTGGAGGAGGGCACCTGGGAAACAGCTCGGAGGCGCATTGGTAGTGGAGGCGGCGGTGGTTCAGACAGGTGGAGCGAGCGTGTGGGCGCTCGTGCTCACTCTTCAGCAGCGCACCAAGGGACTTTGCACAGGGCGCAAGCGAGGCTGTGAGCAGGCACTGACTTGCACGATTTTGCAGGCAGTATGCAGGGCCGGCAGCTGGCTGCGCAGCTGTGGACGGCGCAGCGGCTGAAGGCGGATAGGTTATCATGGGAGCAAGCGGACCTATTAACATCCCAAGCAGCCAAGGTCTGCTTACAGTCTTTGTGGTTGTCGGGACGGTACAGCGGCGGGGGGACCGCACAGCGGCGGAGTGCTACGGGAGAGGGCCCGCCACCGACCTGCGTGTGTGAGGCTTGTTGCGGGTGTGAGGTCTGTCGCGGGCGCCGCAGCGGCGGAGGCGGCCGAGGCGGGCGAGCTGCTGGAGGAGGGCGTGGAGATCAACCTGCAGCCGAGCCTGGCGGAGATGCTGGACGAGGGCATCGCGCGCCTCAAGTCGCCGCAGGGCACCTGGAAGCTGTGGCAGTGGCCGGGCTGCCCCACCGACTTCTTCTCCGCCGACGACTTCAAGTGCGGCCCCGCCGCGCCGCCTCGGTCCGGGCGCAGCCGGGCCCGCGTGGGGCGCGCGCGCTCGCTGCGTGTTGCGGCAGCGTGGGGAGCGGGCTGTCAAGTGGTCGCGTGATCACCGTGTGCCTCGCTCTTCTCGCTCTCTACAAGCGACAGCCCATGCGCGCCGCAGTGCTGCAGTGCTGCTGCGAAGGCACTCCCTTTCTGGCTTGGAACGGCATCACGAGGCCTGCGCTGACGTGTGTCAGAGCCCTGCTGGTTGGGCCCGGGGCTGTGGCTCACCAAACAGCAGTGGCAGGCGAGCGGGCAGCCGAGAGGCGGGGCCCGCTGACGCGGCGCAGGCAGTGGGTGGAGGAGCACCAGATCAACCCCGTGCTGCGCGCCCTGCTGCCCAAGGACGAGGGCAAGCCCATGGAGCGCCCCGCGGAGGCCGCGCTGCGCACGCGGATGGCCGAGCTGCTGCAGCGCGTGCATGCGCACCAGGCGCGCGCCTGCGGCCTCTCGTGCAGAGATGGAAGGGTGGCTGCTGTGTGATAGTGCTTGTGTGTGGTGTGCCTGCGACGAGGCAGCCCGGGCGGAGAGGTCGCGCAGTGGCTGGACGAACGCTACACACGCCAGCCAGTGTTCGGTGCTGCCTATGTTGCTCACAGAGCCTGCTGCGGTGCACTGTGACAAGCAAAATCCATCTGCAGGGGCTGCCTGCGCTTAAGGCCCAGCCTCCATGGGCCTGCCGTGTCCCAGCATGCTGCTCGTCCCAGCAGGCAGTTTGTTGCTGCCCCTGCCAGCCAGACAGGTCAGGATGTAATGCGCATACCGTGCCCGGCATGTCTCAAACCTTTAGTGATAGCTCAGCGGCTACATGCAGCAGGTATGCATCTGCACAGACTTTCTGAGGTGCGAGCGGCGCGGCGTGGCGCGTGCAGCGCGCGATGCACGAGGACGCGACGTACACCAAGCGCGGCGTGCCGCGCGGGCAGCGCGCAACGCCGGACCAGTTCCACACCGCCGTGCGCGACTCCAACATCGAGCTGGTGTCCATGGTGCTCGAGGCGCTGGAGGGCGAGCACGAGTTCCTGTGCGCCGCCGGCCCTATCCCTACCCTGTCCCTACCCTTCCGCGCCGCGCTTGCGTGACTGTTGCAGGCGTGAGGGGAGTGTGACCGCTTACAGTGCGTGGTGGGGGCTGCCAGCGCAGAGCCCTGGTATCAAGGGGGAGAGCCAGTCTTGGTGGTGGTGGGG
>JAABUV010003676.1_pt1 | contig 19242 bp, 19 predicted proteins | sample 5559971 | NCBI WGS metagenome assembly JAABUV01 (sample SAMN10711881, study PRJNA513362) | rock metagenome | isolation source: Antarctica rocks | place: Antarctica: Victoria Land, Knobhead nord | collected 2015-12-19
TTTTTTCCCCCCCCCCCCCCCCCCCCCACACACACACAAAACCTGTCACATGTGCTGGGCGTTGCACGAAAAGTCTTGGTCGTGTTTGCCAGCAGCAAAAGGAGGCGCAGGCATCTTGCATGTGCGTGTCGCGTCCCAGAGGAGCAGGCGGGGCTCAGCAATAGGCTTGTGCGGAGCAGCTGACAAGCATGTGCCCGGCCCGCGGCGAGCGCGCGCTCTGCAGCTGACAAGCATGTGCGCCTGCCTAGACAGCGACGGGCGCGCGCCTGCTGCTGCGCCTGCTGCTGCGCCGTGGCGGGCGTCGTGACGGGCGTTGCGCCCGCCGCGGCCGGCGTCGCGCCCGCCGCGGCCGGCGTCGCGCCCGCCGCAGCCGCCGCGGCTGGCGTCGCGGCCGGCGTGGCTGGCGCCGCCTGTTGCGGCACAGCGCATGCGGAAGGGCGTCAGGTGCAGCCGTGACATGCGGCGCCGCTGCCATGCAGGCAGCGCCGCCGGAGCGCCGACCTTAGGCGGAAGCGCACATGCAATGCGAGCTTGCGGTCACGGGGTTGCCACCATGCAGGACATGGGCCCCGCTTCGCCGCAGCTTGCACAGGTGTGTCTCCACAAGCGAGACCCGGGCTGACGGGCAAGCGCGCGCGAGGCTGCACACCTGTTGTGCCTGCCGCTGCTGGGCCGCTGCCGCGGCCTGCATGCAGGACACACCCATGTCATGCGCGCTGCGAGCTACCATCAGCAATCCCTGCGAGGCACTGCCACAGCCTACCGCGGTGCTTCACCTGTGCTGCGGCTGCACTGCCATTGTCAGCGGAGCGAGCCCACTCAACCTCAGTGTTGAGGCTGCCAGGCTGCCTCTGAGATGCACATACAGCCGTAGGCATGCCAGACCGCCCCGCATGATGCCGTGAGGCTCCGGGTGCTGTGCGCCCCGATGTGCCGTTTGCAATGAAAATTAATCTGCGCCAGTTAGCGCACTGCCGCATCTGCAGGCTGCCTGTTCAGCGCCCCAAGCCACGCCTGATCACACAGCCCGCCGAGCGACGCGGAGGCAGGTCACTGGTGCGGGGGGCACGCCTGCTGCTGCTGCGCTGCTGCTGCCGCCGCCTGAGGCAGCAGCAACCGCACGTTAGCTTGTCGCCAAGACTCAGGTGCACACACCCATGAGACAAAGCCTCATGACGGGACGGCCGACATGGCTTCCCGGCACACCTGATGGCGTGCGGCGCGCTTGTTGCCTTAGCAGCATGGCTGCAGCGCCAATTGCGTTGCAGAACACGACACGTCATGGGTGGCTGCAGCCTAAATCAGAGGCAACAGCCCAACGCCACAGCAGTGCATGACTATGTGCTCCTTCTTGGAACAACTACAGCGGGGCCCTAACATCACCCCGCCACCCCTTCAGCCCAGCCTGGTTGCCAAGCTGGCGCGCAGCACATAGAGAACAGCACAAGCACAGAGGCACGTGCAGCACCTGCTGCTGAGCAGTTTGCTGCTGCTGGGCGGTCTGTTGCTGCTGGGCGGCCTGCTGCTGCTGGGCGGCCTGTTGCTGAGCTGCAGCTTGCGCCTGCATGGCAAGGGCAATCATCAGCGCCAGTGCCAGACTGCACATGCGGCCCCCTGTCCCTGGCGCAAAGTATACAGCGCACGATGAAGAAGGCCGCAACATGCAGTGGGCACAGCGAGTACCCAGCATGAGTCCCCGACAACACAATCTAGGGCGTCCGGAGCACGTCATCGAGCATGCAAGGGCATGCGCATGCGCAGCAGTGGTGCGTCACAGCACAGCCACGCACAGCGCCAGCACAGCGCAGGGGCCCGGCGGCAGGCGGGGGCCGCGCCTGCTGTGCCTGCGCCTGCGCCGCCTGCGCCTGCGCCGCCTGCGCCCGCGCAGCCGCCCCCTTAATCTGGCAGCCGCACATGCCCCCATGATCTGTCGTGAAGGCCGCAGCCAGGCTGCTCCGCATGCGCATGCGCCCACAAGCCAACTGCGCGCGCCCGGCCGCGCGCAGTACACCAGCCGCGGCGGCCGCGGCGGCCGCGGCGGCCGCGGCAGGCGCAGGTAGAGCAGGCGGCGCTCACATGGCATGGGGCCTGCACGGGTATGGGGCTGCACAGCCGCAGGCATCGGGACGGAGCGCGGCGCACCTGGGCCGCGGGCGTGGGCGGCGGCGTAGCGGGCGCCGCGGGCGCCGCGGGCGGCCCCGGCACGGGGATAGCGCCCGGCGTGCTCGTGGGCGCGAACACGGGCGTGTTGAACATGCCCGGCGGCAGCGTCGGCTGCAGCGTCGCGTCGGGCGCGAACAGGTTCTTGATGTCGGTGAAGTTGGGCGCCACCGCAAGCGCCTGCGGCGCGCGGTAGGATAGGGTTGAGAAGTATAGGGTCAGCCGGGTCGCGCGCTGCAGCGGGGCTGTAGGGGGTGCGCCCGGCGCGCCCGCCGGCTCGGCACCGAGGCCTTGTGACCAATGAAAACATCAGTACACTGTATCTGGCATGCATGCTAGGGTAAGTGTGAGGCCCGCGCCTGCTGCTGCTGCGCGTTCTGCGCATACTGCTGCTGCGCCTGCTGCGCCTGCTGCTGCGCCGCCTGCTGCTGCTGCTGCTGCTGCTGCTGCGTCGGCTGCTGAGTCGCCTGCTGCGCCTGCTGCGCCTGCTGCTGCGCCGCCTGCTGCGCCTGCTGCTGCGCCTGCTGCTGCGCCGCCTGCTGCTGCTGCTGCGCCGGCTGCTGCGTCGGCGCTTGCGATGGCTGCTGCTGCGCCTGCTGCTGCTGCGCCTGCTGCTGCGCCTGCTGGGCAGCCTGGGGACGCAACAGCAACCCGTCAGGTCACAGAACACGACCACCGCATGATCTCACTGCCAGAGCGCAGCATGTCAACATGCACTGCTGCGCACCTGCTGCTGCTGCGCCTGCTGCGCCACCTGCTGCTGCGCCTGCGCACACGAGCGGATCCTGCTCTGTCAGCCCGCCGCCTGGGCCATGCATGGAGGGCCCGAAACGCCTGAGAAGCATCGCACAGCCATGAATGCATTTTAGCACGCGGTCTGCAGTGGTGTGTGGTAGGTATCAGAGGCTACTCCCCTCCCTCCAAACAGGGCAAGGCTTGCTGCATAGTCAGGTGTGTGAGTCTAATGCATCGTCAATGGCCACGAGCGTCGCATGCGCGCGTGCAGCCCAGGCTCACGGCAGCGGTGGCAGACCAGCCCACCCCACACCTCCACCAGCATAAGCGGTACGGAGTGGTTTGCGCGCCTGCTGCTGCGCCTGCGAGGGTGCGGCGGGCGTCGGCGCGGGCGTCGCCTGGTCGGCCTGCGGCTGCTGCGCCGCCTGCTGCGGCGCCGGCGTCGCGACAGGCGCCTGCTGCTGCTGCTGCTGGGCCTGCGGCGCCGCATGGGCCGTCAGCGGCTGGCGCGTTATCTGCTGCAGAAACAAGCACGTTGTGAGCGCCTGCTGTTTGGTTCCACACAAACTGCGCTATTCAAACACTGCGCAGCCGGAGCGGACAGAGCGGGGGGCCGCGCCTGCTGCTGCTGCGCCTGCTGCTGCTCCGCCGGCGGGCTCGGCCCGGCAGGCGGCGGCGCGGCGGGCCCAGCCGCCTGCGCGGGCGGCCCCGAGGGCGGCGCCTTGCCCTGTGCGGCCTGCGGCTGTGAGGCGCCCGGCGGCGGCGGCGGCGGCGGGGGCGGCGGCGGGGGCGGCGGCGGGGGCGCGGGGCTGCCGGAGCTGCTGGCCGCGCTGCCGCCGCCGCCGCCGCTCCCGCCCGAACCCTTCGAAGGGGAGCCCTGGCTCGCGCCCTGACCCGCCCCCCCGCCCTGGCTCGCAGGGGGTGCCTGGGCGCCCGCCGCGCCGGCCGCCGCCGGCGCAGGCACGGGCGCGGGCGGCTGCGGCTGCGGCTGCGCCGCCTGCTGCTGCTGCTGCCGCGGCTGCTGCTGCGCCGCGCCTGCCTGCGCGCCGGCGCCGGCAGCCGCCGCACCGGCTGCGGCGGGCGCCAGGGCCGCTGGCGGCGTCACGGTCGGCAGCGCAGCAGCAGGCGAAGCGGCGGCCGCTTGGGGCGCCGGGGTGGCCGTCGGGATCTCTGGCGGCGGCTGGGCGGGCGCCGGCGCCGCCGGCGCAGGCGTGGCGCCTGGCACAGCACTCGCCGCGGGGCCGACGATCGCGGCAGCGGCCGGGCCGGCGGCTGCTGTGGGCGGCGCCGCTGCGGCGACAGGCGCGCTGGGCGGCGGCGCGGCGGCGGCGGCGGCTTCAGCGGGCGGCGGCGCGGCGGCGGCGGCGGCTTCGGCGGGCGGCGGTGCGGCAGCGGCGGCGGCCGGAGCGGGCGGCGTCGCGGCGGCGGCAGCAGCTGCAGCGGCTGCAGCGGCTGCAGCGGCTGCAGAGGCTGCAGCGGACGGCGGCGCGGCGGTGACGGCGGCTGCGGCGGTCGGCGGCGCGGCTGCTACGGCTGCTTCAGCGGGCGGCGGCGCAGCGGCGGCAGCCGCGGTGGGCGGCGGCGCGGCAGGGACGGCTGCGGGCGCGGCCACGGGCGGCGCGGCGGGCGCGGCCGTAACCTCAGGCGCAGGGGCCGGCGCGGCGAGCGCGGGCGCGGGCGCGGCAGCGGCCTCGATGTTGCGCACCGTGCCGGGCGGCACGACCACAAACACGGTGTCAAAGTAGCACAGCACCGGGCTGGGCCCGTTGGGGTTGGGCGTCACCGTGCTCTCGCCCGGCAGGAACGCCTTGAGCCCTGCGCGCCGCCGCGGCCACGCCTCAGCGCGCGAGCCACCGGCGGCTTTGCCCTCTCGAACGGCCGCCGCCGGCCCTCGCTTCACAACAACAGGCTCCCACGCATGTGCAGACGCATGCCGGCAATCGCAGCATCCTTATGCTCTCACACCGCACTACAAACAGCTGCATGCGCGGCTTCGGCACAAGCTACAGGCCACACGCCACAAACACAAGCCACACGCCACACGCCACACGCCGCACGCCACACGCCACACGCCGCACGCCGCACGCCGCACGCCGCACGCCGCACGCCGCACGCCGCGAGCCCCCCCGCGCCCGGCGCGCGCACCCGTGGTGACGGTGATGTTCTGGCGCACGGGCACCGAGTTGGCCAGGAAGTCGAGGCGCACGAGCCCGCTGGCGCGCTCGAACGGGAACGCGATGTCGGTGCGGTTGGGCAGGTCCGTGATGAAGGTGATGATGAGGTACGTGTTGCGCCCGCCGACCGGCTGCGGCTGCGGCACGATCACCGAGCGCGTGCCCTGCTCCACCGGGATGACCAGCGGCGCCAGCACTGCGCGGTTCGGGCCAGCGGTGAGGGTCGGCGCTGGCCCTTCAACCGCGCGCCGTCGGCGCGCCCGCCCCGGCAAAAGCGGCGTGCGGCGATCCGCCCCGGCGGGCGCGGCGCCGCCCGGCGCGCGCCCCGCGCCGCCCGGGCGGCTCGCCGCAGCGGCGAAAATGAGGTGGGCTGCGCGGTGAGTTGGCCGCGTCGCAAGCCGGCCGCGCGCCCAGGTCACATCAACGAGCCGGGCTGCCTGTCAGCACAGCCCCAGCACTTGCCGCAGGGCCCCCCATGCGAGCGGCTCCGGCGCCGACCGTGTGCATGACGCCTGCATCCCGCTCCTGACCGCGCCGCTGCCACATCTGTTTGCCTGCTGGCCTCATGCGAGGCCAGCCCGCACCAGCACTAGCAGCCTGCCTCGCCCTCCGTGCACGCCCCAGCTGCTGCTGCGTCAGGAGTACAACAGCGGGGACTCTTGAGCGCATGCGCATGCATCCAAGTCTTGCATGAGCCGGGTGTGAGGCTGCCGCGAGCGTTGCGAGCCACACTGCTCAGCAGCCGAGCCGCGGCTTGCTCCAGACCCTGGACCGTGTCAGGCTCCACGGCTGACGCTGCTGCCCGCCCCACCCCGTCACCACACCCGCCCACACGCCACTGCCACCCGCCCGCCTTCCCCCAGCACCCGCGCGGGCCGCCTGCAGGGCGCACCATCGGAGCGGTTCGCCGCGCCTGCCAGCCCCTGCACCGCGCACTGCTGCGGGCAGCGCGGGATGTTTGCGGGCGCCGTCAGGTTGAACGGCACGCAGCCGGGCGGGTTGTTCGAGACGCCGACCTGCGCGCACGTCCGCGCAACGCGTGAGCCTAGACAGCATGCCGTGCTGCAGTGACCCGTCGACCCAGGCCCCGAGTTGCACTGCTGGACGCACTACTCTGGGAAGCAGCGGCGAGCGGGACACGCACGGCACCGCCAGGCGGGACCAGGCGTGCACAGCAGCGGGCAAGGTGGCAGTGGAGCCAACGCGCAGGCAGGGCTTGGTCTCAACGACCCACCTGTATGGAGGCGTTGGGAAACGATGGCGCGTTAGCGGGCAATAGCGCCACAGTCTTCAGCCGGCGGCGCAGCCTCAAGTGCGTTCCTGCGTACCATTCAGGAGCGCATCAGCCTTCACGAGCTGCGGAGCAAACCCAGGCGCATGGCGCGCGCAGGCAGGCGCCAGTTGACGTGCTAAGCGAGTGTTGCACGCCTGTGCGCCCAGCAGGTCTGTGCACAGCTGCTGTGACTCTTCACCATGCAGACCCTTTACGTATTGCCAGAGCAGGGCAAGGCAAGGACGCGCTCACCTTTCGACTCCTGTGCATCTGCGCCGGCCATCAGCGCAATCACCACCAGAACTGCCAGCGCGGCCGCTCCGCGGCGCACAGCCGCGTGCGCAGCCATGCCCGCAGGCTGTGCTGCCCTGGACCCTTTGCAGCCGCAGCGGGGCTGCTCCAGGCGCCTGCTCGCAGCCTAGGCCTATCTAGCTTCAGGCACGGGTGCGCTCCTCTGATGGACACAGGCGGAGCGGATGCAGGCCGCCAGATAAGAGGCGCCCGTGTGTCGTGGGCTTGGGGTGAGGACGTACTTGCTGCACGTCCCTGCTACACTTCGGTTCGGCAACCGGCTGTCCCGGTTTTCTGTGAGCGCTTGTCCCGACCGGCTATCGGGAGCACCTCGATGCAACAGGGAGCACGAGAGGAGCTTCACGAAACTCGATTGTACTCACTCGGGTTCAAACCCTAAAGCGGCGCCTACCTCCGACAGACCAGACCGGCTCACCCGCCTCCTGTGTGCTGCAGTCAAGCAGACAGACGAAACCCAATAGCAGACCTCGCGCAGACTGCTCCGCTGACAGTGTAATGCGTGAACATATCAAGATCGTTCCTGCGTGCGCGCCACAGTCGCACTCGCTTGTTCAACACCCCTGGCTCTATGCAACAGGTGCAGTGCAGTGCCTCGCGCAGCGTGAACAAAGTCGGACGCAGCTACTGCAGCGGACCTGAGGCGCTGGCCATAAGCTACTGTTATAAGCCTCCCTAGATAACAGAGCCTGTGGGCAGGCTCCTAGCAAGCTATTTCGTCTCATGCCCGCACTGTGCTGCCGCGAGTGCGCGCGTGTTCAGGGCAAGCGCACTTGCCCTGTCCTGCTGTGGCTAAGGGGTACTTGTTGCAAACTTTGGTTAGTTCCCGCCGCCCACCAAACCTAAGTCCGCTCCACAGCAAGCAATACGTCCCGCTTTGGCAGGCCTTGTGCGCCCAGCACCACGCCCTACCCTGCGTTACCCCGCGACCACCAGACCACTGGCGGCGGCGGCGGCGGGGGCGGCGGCGGCGGCGGGGGCGGGGGCGGCGGCGGCGGCGGCGGGTGCGCAGCCCCAGCAGCGCTGCTGTACTGGCTGTAGTGGCTTGCCGGCGCAGAGCTGGCCGGCGCGTAGCTGGGCCTCGGCGCCGCTCCAGGCGAGTACCCCGGCGAGGACCCCGACGATGACCCAGACGAGGACCCGGACGAGCCTACAACGCAGTTCACCAGGCCTCAGCATGCTCTGCAAGCACTGCGCTTTCTTCAGACAGAGCCCGCGGCCCAGAACCGCGGCCGAGCATGCGCCGTGCGCGCCGAGGCGCCGATCCTGACAAGTGCAGGCCGCAGCAGTGCTTGCACGGTGTGTGAGCTGTGACGAAGCAGCCAGCCTGTGGGGTTGTCCGGGGCTGGAACGCGCACCGTGCGGCGGCGGCGGCGGCGGCGGCGGCGGCGGGGGCGGCGGCGGCGGCGGCGGCGGAGGTGGCGGTGGCGGCGGCGGGTGCGACGGCGAGCTGCCGGCAGATCCCTGCTGCACACCAGACACCCGCCGTTGCTCACAGGCTGACATGATGACGAGGATGGACAGATCTTATACCTAACAGTCACCACAACATGGCACAGTGCGCATGTGTCAGCTGCTCTGCCCCCGACATGTCACAGGCCGCACGCCATGTCCCAAACAAGCACAGCCTGCTGCTCCATGCAACCTTGCAGAGTGGCGTCTGCCTGCGCCACAGACCGACATGCAGCAGCTGGTATGCTGTTGTGCCTTCAGACAGAGTTTGAGTTGGGCATGAGGCGCGCCTGCGCGCCACTGTACACGCGCGGCTGGATCCGCGCATACGAGCCAGGCGTGCTGCTACCGCCGGGCGCCGGCGCGCCCGCGGCCGGCAGCATTGCCGGACCCTGCGCTGCGCCCTGCAGCGCGCTGCCTGGTGCGCTCGGCAGCAGCGGCCCCGCAGGCGGCAGCAGCGGCCCCATAGGGCGCTGCGGCGCGCTGGCGGCTGCGGCCTGGACCGCGGGCGCGGGCGCGGGCGCGGAGGGTACAGAGTACGAGGAGACGGGCAGCCGCTCGGATGCGCCCGGCGAGGGCACCGCCACGGGTGCTGCCGGGAGCGGCGCGCCGGCATAAACACCGCCTGCGCCCAACCACGCCCAGTGCCCCGTCAGCCACAGCTCGGGCAGGGAACACTAGGCAACAGTCGCAGCTGTGCAGCATCGGTGGACGGTCCAACAGCGCGCAACACCGCGCGGGTGGAGCCCTGCCTTCAGGCCCTGCCAGCTCTGTGTACAGGAATAGGCGGGGCCGAGCAGGGGGCAGGGCGTATGCCCTGCGCTGGCGCGCATGGCAGCCTAACAGCGACAACACACCGGACCGCACTTCGGGCATCCAGCGTCAAGCCTCAACCAGGTGGCGCCATCAGCACCCTGCCACCTGGCTCGCTGCAACTGGAAAGAAGCAGAGGCGCCCCGCCTGGATGGCAAGGGGACAGGGGCAGCGGCGCACCGGCTGGGGCGGGTGCGGAAGCAACAGGCTGCGGTACCGCCTCCGCCGTGCCGCCCGCGGTCGCCAGCGCGCCGGGCGCGGCGCCCAGCGCCGCGGGCGCGGGCGCGGCCGGCGCTGCCGCCCCGGGCGGGGCGCCCAGCGCTGCGGGCGCGGGGGCGGGCGCGGCGACCGGCGCGCCGACGGTCGGCGCCGCGGCCGTGCCGGCGGGCGCCGGCGCTGCCGCGGGCACGCCCGCATCCGCGGCGCCGGCCGCGGGCGCCGGGGCTGCTGCAGACGCGCCCACGACCGAGGCCTCGCTCACGAGCGGCGAGGCGGCCGCCGGCGCCGCAGCGGCCGGCGCCGGGGCCTCGCCCGCGCCCGCAGGCGACGGCGCGGCCGCGGGCACGCCCGACTCGGACACGGGCACGCGCGACCCGGGCGAGGTGGCCCATGTGTAGCGGGGCGAGCTGGCGGCGAGCACGGGGCTGGGCGACGGGCCCGGCGCCAGCCCCGTGCCCACCACCAGCGCGACGGGCGCGGGCCCCGGCGCGAACACGCCGGCGGCCGCCGCCACGCTGGACGCGGCCAGCAGCGCGGCGGGCGCCGGCGCGCGCACGCTGACGAACAGCGCCGCGGGCGCCGGCGCGGGCGCCGCGCCCGCGGGCGGCGCCTCGGCGGGCGCCGGCGCGAGACCGGGCGCGGCCACGGGCGGCTCGGGCAGGCTCGCCGCCGCCACGGCGAAGTCCGGCGCGGGCGCCAGGTACGTGGGCGCCGCCGCCGCCGCCACCGCCGGCGCGGGCGTTGCTGCGAGCTCCGGCGGCGCGGGCGTCGCTGCGAGCTCGGGCGCGGGCGCGGGCGCGAGGTCAGGCGCCGGCGCGAACGCCGGCGCCGGCATGGCGGCGAGCTCGGGCGCGGGCGCGGGCGCGAGCTCCGGCGCAGGAGCGACGGCCGCCTCGGCGGCGGGCGCCGGGGCCGGCACGGCGGCCGCCTCGGGCGCGGGCGCGGGTGCGAGGCTGCCCGGCGCGAGCGCACCCGCCGCAGCCTGTGCGCTGGCGGCGGCGGAGGTGGTCTCCGCTGGCGAGGGCGCAGGCGCCGCGGCGGCCGCCGCCTGGGGCTCCGGCGCGGGCGCCAGGGCCGGGCTGGGCGCGAGCGCCGGCGCCGGCGCGGGCGTCGCTGCAAGCTCGGGCGCGGGCGTGGGCGCGAGCAGGGCTGCGGGCGCGGGCATCGCTGCGAGCTCGGGCGCGGGCGCGGGCGCGAGCAGGGCTGCGGGCGCGGGCGCGGGCTCAGGGCTGGGCGCGGGCGCCTCGGGCACCATGGCCACGACCGCCGCCGCGGGCAACGGCGCGGGCGCCGGCGCCGCGCCGCTCGCGCCGCTCAGCTCGGCCGGCGGCGCCGGCGCGGGGGCGGCCACGGGCGCGGGCGCCGCCGCGGGCGAGGCCTCGGCGGCGGGCGCCGGCGCGGGCGCCTGCACGTAGTCCGCGGCGCCCGGGATGGACCCGGCCGGGACCACCACGAAGGCGATGTCCAGGTAGCACAAGGCGCGCGCGCCCGAGGTCGCGTTGGTGTCCAGCTCGCTCTGGCCCGGCGCGAAGCGCTGGTTGCCTGCGCGCCGGCGCGGGACCGCGCTCAGTGCCGCGCACAAGGTGTCTGACTCTGCTGCGTGGCAATAGTTTCACAGCTGTTCATTGGTGAGGCGCTTCTCCCAGGCTCGTGCGGTGCCAGCGCAGCGCCTGCGGCGCGCCGCAGGCCTGGCCGCGCCACGCAGCCGTCAGAGTCTGTGGGCACCCGGCGCCAGGGCTGAGCGGGTTCCTGCTTTGCGGTGACGCATGCGAGGGCGCCCCCGCGCAGAGTTGCGACGCTAGCCACGCAAGCCCCACGAGCCTGCAGACGCAGGCGGCTCCACCCTGCGGGTCCCCCTCCGTTGCGACACGCGGCCCGATGCCCCTGCCTCGAGCCTACCTGATCCTAACCCTGGCCATAGCAACAAAGGGTAGTGCTTGCGCGCGCCGCACCAATCGTGACGGTCACGTTCTGGCCGACCGGCGTGGAGTTGGCCAGGAAGTCGAGGTACTCCAGGCCGTAGTTGCGCGCGAACGGGAACTGGACGTCCGAGCGGTTCTGCAGGTCGGAGATGAAGGTGATGGTGTTGAACGTGCGCGTGCCGTTGTAGACCGCGGGCGCCATGCGCACCTGCGAGCGCGCGCCCTGCTCCACGGGGATGCGCACGGGGCTGACCTCTGCGCGTGCGGGGCGTCCGCTGCCGCGTCAGCATGCGTCCGCGCTCAGCGCCTTTGTCTCCTTCCCATGGGATGGCAGATGCTCAAGGGAGGGGCACAGCAGATCCCAAAGCCATACTCAGCAAACATGCCAGCATAAACACGGCTCTGGCGTAGAGTGCCGACCTGGAAGTCACTGTGTCACATGTCCCTCGAGCCGGATGCGTGCCATGCATGCAAACTGCAATGCACAGAAACAACGAGTGGGGCTGCCTGTGCGGCCGCCAGCACGCGCGCGCATGAAACCCTGCACCGCCTCACGGGGGCGCGGCCAAGCTGTGGGCCGGCGCGCACGTGGAGCAGAGACGGCGGTGCCGTTGAGCAGCACTAGCGTGGCGTAGCACTGCCAGTCGCAGGAGGTGCCCCCATCCGCCTTTGCCTCAGTGTACGGCACGCAGTCCCCGGGGCCCAGCGTGACCTGCAGTTGCAGGCGGTGCGGGATCACGCTTGGCACAGGGAGCCGGCCTGTGTACCACCCCTCTGCCCCCTTGCCTGAGCGCCTTGCAGCGGTTGCAGCTGAGGCAGGCGGACGCTTCAGGCGCTTGCAGCACTTGCGAGGTATGCTGCCTGCTCACCGTGCGTCCGCCACAATACGAATGGACGTTCCAAGCTCCTGCTGTCCACACTGTGCTGAGCTAGTGCTGCGTGCGCTCACGGTTGGAAACGTCTCCGCTCAAGCACCTCAGCTGTGACGCACTGAAGAACAATGCGCTGGTGAACCTGTGATGCTGCAAAAGGGGCAGGCAACGCAACACCTCCGCTTTTCAGCGCGGTGGGTTCCAGCGGGTAGCGTGGCGGCGGCATGCGCTCCAGACGCTGCACAGCCTCCACACAGCCTGCCTCCGAGCGGCCAGCGTCTGCCTCAGCAGCTGTTGCCGCACCTGCAGGGCCGCGTTGGGGAAGTAGGGGTCGTTCGAAGGCAGGACAGACAGCGCCTGGAGCTGCCTCCGCGGCGCGCTGGCACGCCTGCCGGGCGCGCCCCACGCCCACCTGGCTCCACCGAGCGCGCCTGCGCGCCCCGCGTGGCTTTCCGGGTTGGTGCAGGCCCAGCTGCAGCGGTGTGAAGAGTGCAGAGGAAAGGGCGGAGGGCGGAGACCGCTTGCCTGGGACGGCTGCAGCTGCTGAGCAGAGCACCAGGAGCACCAAGGCCCCTTGTCGAGGCGCCATTGGCACGCCTAGTCGCGCACAGACGCCGAGATCACTCCGGCCGCTCACCAGGCTCCTGCATCAGACTTCACCTGGGCATGCAGCCCGTCCGCTGCCGTTCTGCGACCGCGACGCTGACCAAGACTGCGTGTTGAAAATTCCCAGGAACAAGACGTGATAACCCAAGAGGCTCGATTCTCTTCAACGGTATTGATCCAATCTCCGGTTCCGGACTTCGGGCTTATGCGAGGCCGCCGGTGAGGCGTCGACCACAAGGCAGAATTATTACTGTGCTTGATGGCCCCTTGTGCTCGTTTACCCGGCCATGGCAAGACGTTCCCGTGCGGCAGCAAGCAGGTGAGTCACAGGGTTCGAAAACACCTGTTGGAGACCTATGCTCGATTAGAAAAGAATTTAAAAGAACGTCGCAAAATAGTGTGCAGACGTCGGAACGTGTTGACATCAGACGTTAGTTATCTATATGCGGGCTGCTAGGCTGGTTTTACGGGTGCGGTGCGGCATCTTGCAGACTTGCGCTGGGCGCTGTAAGGTGCTGCGCAGCAGACTGACTAGCTCTGAGCATGGCCAGGGTGACCGCAAGGCCAGATTGTCCAAACGCGCACTGCCTACCAGCCGCTACTTTTCTTCTTCCCGCCTGTATGTGCTCGCTGCCTTCCAGAGCCTGCACCAAAGGCTGTGCCCTTTGACAGATCTCCTCTGGACCTGTCTGCAACACCAGTGGCCCTCCATCAACTTCCTGACTGCCAATGCTCGCCCATGCACGCGCGCCCAATAAACAGGTGCACCGCAGGCAACGCCAGCGCCGCAGCACAGTGCTCTCTGGACCTTGCAATGGCAGGCGCTCGGCTGGCGTAAGGGCACCCTTCTGCACATCCTGCAGAGCGGAGAGCGCGGACAGCTGGTTCGCGCATGGCCCGCCGCAGAGGCAGAGCACTGCACAGAGAGCGCACCGGAGGCGGCCGCCAGCCGCGCTGTGGAGGCGCGACATCGTCGTGGCAGGCAACGACACAGAGGCGATCGGCATTGATGCAGCCGGTAGAGCCTTCGGACCAGCCCGAGCGCCCTGTTCACTCACAAACGGCCCCAGGCACCACGACCTTAGCAGGCTCACTCGTTCTGGTCCTGGCTCTTGCTGCAAGGCGCTGAGGAGGCGTAAACACCACCGCAGCTCGGTCGCCGTGGCAGAGCAGCCCAGCGCAGTCCACCGCCTGGCGCGCACGCAGGGCGGCCCCGGCTGCAGGTCCTCGTGCTGCCGGGCAACCCGGGCTACTGCGAGTTCTACGTGCCGTTTCTGGCAGCGCTGCACGCCGAGCTGCGCGGCGGCGCGGCCGTGGCCTGCGCGTCGCACCTGGGGCACCACTGCCGCGCGGCGCGGCCCTGCGGCCACGTATTCGGCCTGGCGCAGCAGCGCGCGCACGCCGCGGCGCTGGTGCGGCAGGCCGGCGCGGCGCGCGGCGGCGCCCCGGTCGCGCTTGTCGGCCACTCGCTGGGTGCGCGCGGCGCGTGCCGCCTCGGGTCTCTGGAGCAAGTGTGCAGCGCATGCAGGGTGGGTCGCTGCCCCGGTGCCTTAGGCTGCTGAGACAGTGGCGCAGCCAGTGCCCCCCGCGGCATCGCCCATGCGGCAGTGCAGTGCCAGGCGGCCAGGGACAGGGGCTTGATAGGTCGCCTGCGGCTGCAGCGCCCCTGCTGGCTCGCGGCCGCCGCCAAAGCCCGGTCATGCACAACGAGTTCTAGCCTCTCCAGAAACGCTGTGCGTCTGCGCGTGGCCAGCACAGGCGCATACCTGGCGGTCCACGCCGCCGCCGAGGTGGAGGCGGGCGACCCGTCGGCGGCGGGCGGGGAGGGCGGCATCGGCCCGGCCGCCCCGCCGCATGTGGCCAAGGCGCGCCCAAGCGCCGCGCAGGCGCAGACAAGCTACTGCGCCCGCGCCCGAAGTGTGTGCGGAAGGCCTGCTGCCCAGCGCCACGTCTAGGGTAGGGTTAGGGTGGGGATAGGATCGCCCGACCGCACGTTCCGGAGCACCAAAACAGGCCCACGAGGCACGACGTGCAGCATGAACCGGCGCCCTGTGCCCTGCAGGTGCCACCTTCCCGAGGCTGTGTGCTGCGCTCCCGGACCTGCCTGCACCCCTGCTCTCCACACGAGCACAACGCACGCCCCTGCATACGGCAGGTCGTTGGCCTTTTCCCGTTCCTGGCGGTGGACCGCGCGTCGGCGGTGCAGCGCGCGGCGGCGGCGGGCGCGCGCGTGCCGCGCCTGATGGGCGTCCTGGGCGCCGCGGCTGGCCGCCTGCCTGAGCGCGCGACGCGCTGGGCGCCGCGGCGCCTGGCAGGCGCGCGCCGCATGTCACCAGGACAGTATTATACAGTCACAGAGTAAGGCAGACATGTTGCCAGTAGCAGCACGACCTCTCCTGCTGGTGCGTGTCGCAGGCAGGGCTTGCAGGGCATGCTTCGCCTGCCGCCTGATCCCCGTGAGGGCTCCGTCTCCCATGGCATGCAATGACGTGCGAGCGGGCTTGGACCCCGCGGGCAGGCGTCGATGCGCACGCCGAGGCAGCGGTGGCGCGCTGCCTGACCGGGCACGCGTATTGCAACTTCTTTGCGCTCGCGCGCGACGAGTTCGACGCCCTGGCGCGGCCGGACTGGCGCCCGCTCGCGCGCCTCGGCGCGCCGCGCGCTGGGGGCTTGCGCCGGGGTTGCAGCTAGTACCCGGGGCGCCGCGCTGTCTAGCGCGCTTACGAGCGTGTTAGCAACGGCCGCGTCAGCAAAGACGCCGAGTGTGCGCCAGATCGACAGCGTCTTGATGCGCATGGGGCATGCATGTTTATGGTTCAGGCGATGCTGGCGCCGCTCCTTCTTTGCTGCTGGGTCCGTGTGCTGTGCAGGCATGGCCAGGGCCGCGGTCCGCATGCTGCAGTCCTAGCTGCGGGCGCCCGCCCGTCTCGGACGCGCGCACCCTGGGGCACGAGCAGGCAGAGGCGAGCTGGGCTCTAACAAGCATCACAAGTCGCGCGTTCGGGACCCTAACCCCTAACCTATGCTGGCCCTGCAGCGCAGGCCCGCGCGCCGCCCTGCTCTGCTCGCGCGGCGACTGCTGGTTCCCGGGCTGGCAGGCGGCGCAGGTGGCGCAGCATGCGCCTCGCTGCCAGGTGACGCCTAACCCTAGTCCATGCGCTCTGCATGAGCTCCTGCGCTGGCTGCCCTGCTTTGGACTGGAGTGCAGGCGGGCCATCGCTCCGACGCAGGCAAGCCTGCCCAACACGAAGCGCGCGATCCTTGCTGGACTTGCTGCCACGTGCACCGCACTCTGCATCAGCTGCGGCGCTGGCTGTCCAGATCAGAGGGGGGCCGTCACTCCGAACTTAACAAGCCTGTCCATCTTGACAAGCCAACCACCGTCCTGGCCTGCTCAGCTCTCCCAGGGGCCGCCGCTGCTGCTACTTTTGCACCTGTGCGCCCGCCCTGCGCCTGCGGCGCTGGCGCAGGGCGCAGCCCTTGTCGCCGGGCGCGGCTGCGAGCGGGCGCCGCATGCGCGCAGGTCACGATGCTGGAGGGCCTGCGCCACGACTTCTGCGTGTCGGAAGAGCTGTCAGGGCGCGTCGCGGCGCACGTCGCGGCGCTGCTGCGGCCCGTCATGGCGGCGGGCGCGCCGCGCTGAGGGCTGAGCGGCGCGGTGCCACATCGGGGCCAGCGTGGAGCGTGCGTGAACGGATGCTGCAGCAGAGCTAGTATTAGGCTGAAGCGATTACGCCAGCATGGCCCTGACGTGACTTGCATTTATAGAGCATGCTCGCTTAGCTATTGGGAGCCTGCCCATCAGGCAGCTCCACTTATATGTGGCATCTCTGGGGCTGCTGTTGTGACTGTTGGGACTGCAGCTGAGCCTGCTTTGCCCTGCATAACAGAGTTGCATTGGCTAGTGGAACTTTCACCCTCGTGCCCAGGAAGCCTTAAGCTTGGCTCCGAATACTGCGTCTGCTTGAACGATCACGTGAGCAAGCTTCACAACGTGTAACGTGACGCGCCGCATGTGGACGCTGCCTATGCCCCGCTTGCGGAATGGTGAAGGGTGGGTTGAGCAGAGCACTGGAGCTTGCCAAAACGGCCCCGCCTGAGCTGAAAAGGAGGCAAATGCCCCGCGTTGCACTCCCGAGCGCCAAGGCCGCCCGTTGCCCAAGACGCCAGGCAGGATGCCGACGGCACGGCAGACGTGAATGCATGTGCAATGACCCGAACAGAGGGGAGGGGAACATCCTGGGGTCGCGCAACGGGGCACAGCGCTGCGAATGAATCCATGCACAGCGCTGTTCGCATAGATCAGGGCGCAGTAGGGGCACCTGCAGGCTCAGCCCCACAAGCTACCCCACTGCCAAAACATCCAGGCTGTACACGCATGCGCGCATGAAAGAGCGTCATCCACCTGGAGCGCCGTTCGCACGCTCTAGCGGATGCATAGCACGACCAGCTCTGCCCAAAAACGCATTGAGCCCCGCCAGCCAAGCAATGGGGCCCACGCTTGGGTGCCTGCGGGCGCAACTACCCTAGTCGTCGCTGAGCATGATGGGGCTGATCTTGCCCTTAATCTCGCCCGCCGGATACGCCTTGGTGGGCACGACCACGTAGATCTCGCTCTCATGGATGTGCGCGTGGATGATGTCGAATGGCCGGCCCTTGAGCGGGCCGACATAGCTGGCCGCCGTGAACTCGCCGCCCACGACGAGCGTGCCGTCGGCGCCGGTCCGCGTCTCGGTCGCGTTGATGGGCAGCGGGACCACCTCCGGCCCGACCGTGGTGTTGGCTGCGCGCGCACACATGGCCTCACGGTGCAGTCGGCTGCAGCTTCCCATGTCGTGACACGGAGGCCACGTGGAGAACACATGTCATGCGGGCAAAGGCTGTGCGCACGCATGCGAGCCATCTCCCCATTCCGCATAGCAGCCCCTTCCGGCGCGGCGCGTGTCCCCGCTCGGCCCGTGCAGCGCGGTGCCGTGCGCAGGAGCTGCTTGCTCGTTTCATCATGTGAGCACTGGATGAAATGCAGGCAGTGACGGCATGGAGAGCCTCGCGTTCGTGTAAGCCCTTGAGGCGTCTTTGACACCACTCCGAAGCAAACCCCGCCCGCCGGCCTACTTCAGCCGAACTCCGGTAGAGGATGGGGCCGTGGCGCACCGGTCGCCTGGTGCAGCGAGGGCGCCAGCAGGTCCGCCGCGGGGATGCCCTTCAGAGTCATGTTCCACGCGCCCTGCGGCGCGTCGATGTCGACGAAGAAGACGCCGGTCGCCTTGCTCGCATTGGTCGCGTCCGGAGCCGCGCCGGCCGCGGCGGCCAGGCGCGGCGCGCTGTGCACGTGCGCGCGCGCGCCGCCCAGCGCGCACAGCGCGAGCGCCGCGAGCAGCAGCCCGGCGCGCATGGCTGCGGCGTGGGTGCTGCGGGGTGCTTCGGCGCCTGCGCCGCGCGGCAGGCAGGCTCGCAAGAGGCGTGGCGACGGGCTCGCTGGTGCTTTGTACCACCAAAAGCGGGTAGCTGCCGCGCTGGCGCGGCGCCGGCTGGCCGCCTGCGGGCGCTATCCGCACCTATCCGCATGGCGTCTGGAGGGCTATGCACGGCATCGGACGTCACACACTGCATCTAACACAGTATAACACTGCCAATGAGTTAGGTTGCAGAGCATATGACACTCGGTTGCAGCGTCAACCGCTCCCGCCTTTTCTTCACAAAGCACATCCGTGCTGCAAAGCGCCCAGTCTTACCTCCTTTTGGGAGGTGATGGTGCATTTCAATCACTGCACAGCAGCAGCACTCAGCAAAGGTCAGCAAAGTCAGTTAGGCAAGTCAAGCATGACGCACCTCGGCTCGACTGCTCGGTGCGCTTGCGGTGCCACTCGACGAATGCAGCCCAAGTGTGAGCCCACCCATCGCAGGCGTGCTGCGCAGGCAGTCTGTACCTGCCGGCCGACTCTCGTACTTCGTCGTACCGGAAGGCCAGCATGGGCATGACCTTGGGAGATCAAGCCCTCTCAGACCCTTTCCCTTGTGCATGCTCGTGCATGCTCGTTGGCTGATAGTTTGCTGACACACGGCTGTAACTAGGTGCTGCTCGTCAGGAGCCTTTGCCTCGCACACTGGGAAGCTGCTGAATGCGTGCGCCACCACTCGGCAAAGGTTGGCGCGCAGGTCCCCAGGACTAAACTACCGCACGGCGACACGAGCCGCGACCTCACCGCAGGCCGGCGCTTGCGGCCCGAGCGATGCCGAGCGCCTGAGAGCCGCGGGTTTCCAGGGAGGATGTCAAGTGCCTGAGCGCATGGGTGGCGGGCCCCGCGGCCCGCAGCTGCGCCGCTCCGCCCGCCGCGCCACCGATGGGCGATGCCGACGCGAGCGCGCCGGCCGGCGCATTGGCGCCCGCGCGGCCGCAGCCCCCGCCGCCCGCCGCGGCGGCGGCGTTCACCGACGCCGCGGCGCCCAACCGGCTTATCCGTAGGGAGGGCGACGCGGCGCGGCTAGCGCGCGACGCGGCCAGCGGCGACGGCGGCGCCGGCGCGGCGCCGCGGCCGGCCGCGGCCGCCGACGGGCTGCCGGCGCGGGCGGGCGGCGCGGGCGCGCGCGCGCCCTGGCTGGACGTCTGCAGCGCGCAGACCGCGCCGCGCGTGGCGCTGGTGGTCGCGCTGCTCACCGTCCTGCTCGTCTCCTGGCAGCTGCTGGTGCGCGGCGGGTCGCGCTGC
>JAABUV010003677.1_pt1 | contig 19234 bp, 25 predicted proteins | sample 5559971 | NCBI WGS metagenome assembly JAABUV01 (sample SAMN10711881, study PRJNA513362) | rock metagenome | isolation source: Antarctica rocks | place: Antarctica: Victoria Land, Knobhead nord | collected 2015-12-19
TCTTCTACTGCCGGGTAGGGGGGTGGATATGGGGGATGGATGGGAGACGAGAAGGTCGCGGGGGAGGGGGGAGGGGGTGGGGGATTGGGTGGTTGTTAGGTTGGGGGGGAGGGGGAGGGTGGCGAGGGTGGTTGTTGATACGTTGCATTTTCGGGGGAATTTCCCGAGGGGGGTGAGGGTTGAGGGGGTTGATGTTCAGGAGGGGGTGGTTGGGGGGGAGGATGGGAGGTGGGAGGTTATTGTTGGGGAAAGTGGGTGTGAGAGGGATCGGGAGCATGTTTTTGAGGTGGGGGGGAGGGTGTGGACGCATTTGAAGCTGGTGATTTTGCCGGATGGGGGGGTTAAGCGGTTTAGGGCGTTTGGGACTAGGGTGTGATGGTGATGAGGGGGGAGGGGGTTGGGTGGGTGATGATGTTATGGGTTATGGGTTGTGAATTGTTAGATGATGGGACGTGTGTGATGCTTGCTGGTGAGGTAGCTTTATATGAGGTTAATGGCTAGATTTGCTACAGTGAGGGCTGTTGTTGTTTGACGAAGGTACGAATATAATTCGAGATCGCTGGTATACTCGAGATAGACATTGGTTGAAAATTGAAGCCCTAGCAATGAGGTAATCCTCCACCTTTGGGACAGCTTGTAGCTTACTCCAATCACTGGTTGACATTGTATGGCTTCTTGGCCATCTCTCGCCAAGGGAAGTCCCTAGTGTAACGCGTTGAAAACAGTCCTCTTGCATGATCATAGAAGCCTTGTTGTTGCCTGAATGCATTTGGCGATCCGGTGGAAGCTCGGTATGGCTGGTCCATCTTCCCCTTAGGTATCAAGCTAAGAAAGACGACTTTGGATCGAGTGTACCCAGCCATGCCGGATAGCAGTGAGCTAGCCGCAAAACGATCCCGCCAGTTGTTCGTATGTCTGCATCGTAAGAAACGGCAACGTATTATGGCAAAGGTACGCTGAAGACTTCCGAGAGTCCAATGTCCGAGTCCATACCTCCATCCTCATGGCGAAGACTTCGTGTCAACCCCAGTTGACATAGACTGACTCTGTCAAGCTTGATCTCGTCAGACCATGTCTTGTCCTTATATTGGTTTATGATGTCACTGAAGTCGTATCTCGGCACTGGGGCCTCTCTGAGTTTTCCTCGAATTTTGCGGTCAGGAATATAGCGACGTCGCTGATGTTTATCCTTTAACAAGGTCATGCTGAAAGTGGAAGATACCTCATCTTCTTGTCGAAGACGGTTTGTCTCCGCATCGCGACTGTGATTCAGATACAGCAAGCCGGCTTCACGGTAGGCGTTTCGAATTATGTCGATTAAAGGTTTGAGCCGATGTGTCACGTCTACGACGTTGGTACTCAAAGTGATCGCTTTTGCTTCCGTTCCAATATTTCCAGGATGCAAACCACGAACGGAGACGCTGAGCGGGCCAACTTCGTTTCGAGGCGCCGAAGAAACAGGAAGCATGGTCAATGAAGACACTTCCCGCCAGAGTCTTTCAGCATCAATAGCGACTGCTTCCTTTAAACCCGTCGCGGCAACTTCTAGAATGTTTCTGAAGTTCAGACTTCGAAGAATCTCAACCGATTGCGCAAAGCGTTCCGGTTTTGTAAGATTCATGGTACCCACTCTCAAGTGTAGGGTACCAAGTGGACGAATGTCATGTCGAGGCACAGAAACGGCGGAAGGGTCGTCTAACAAGCGGGTGATGGAATTACGGAACGCTGGTCTTGAAACAGGCGAAAGTAGCGGAATGGCGAGGAAGTGAGTAAGCGAACGGGCCTGTGCGTCGTTTGTGATGAATTTCGAGGAATTGTGTTTCCACATGTTAGGCCGGCAAGATCCAAAAGGTCTCTGGACTAACCGGGGGAGTTTTCCGCATGAGAAAGCCGTAGACAGAAAGAGTCCCCTCTTTGAAGTGACAATATGCAAGGGCGATATAGGGCTGCATGATACAGGAGACAGCCATGATTGGCTGAGTCGCAGATTTGGGGAGCGAACGAATTAGTAATCTCAAGACTTGTCCCTCTCATTAGGAATTTGTTCATTAGTACGTTCACATACAGCCTTTTTACCTCTTTCCTTCAAAGGAGGGAAAACCCTGACATAAGTGGCAATGGCGAATAAGTTAGAGACCCAGTTCCTAAGAAGAGTTCGATGCCGCCAGCGCTGTGTAGACCCTTTGAGCACCTCAACATGAAAGTAGAGAACCACGTGTAGTCGAAAATGACAGAGACTGATATCACGGTTCGAGAACATCGGCTAATCCACATATCCAGATTATGTGTCTGCTGTTTAGATGAGGATCTCCTGAGAATGGTGTATCGGCTGTGTCTAGATCAATAGAAGCCACTTTCTGGGTGGATGGTCGGAGTTCATAGTTTAGAAGGGATTTTCACCCAATCTCCTCACAAAAAGCTGTATAATGACTTCCTCTCCCCATTGTGTGCCGGGTGCTTCTTGTCTGAGCATAAAACATGAAATGGTTGCTGAGGGAGGCGTCTGGCGCCTTCGATCGACAATGTGAACAAATTGGGTCTTGCTACTCCGTACATTCTCGATCGAAGCCCACTGGTGCCAAGACGATCGACGGCTAGGCTCGGACAGTCCTGGGCTGTAAGCTCTTCGCCGAGCCATATGTTCCATACCGACAGCATAGTATCTTTCAGGCTCTAATACGAGGGGCTGGGGGAATGTCCGACGAGATGACGCTAAGCATAGGTCAAGTTCTCCAAGGACGCAATGCATCATACCGCCTCCTTACTGCACTTCATACGCCAACGGTGTTCAAAGCGCAAATATTGGATAGCCTTGCCTTCAAACCAGATTTGTTAGTATTGTATGGGACTGTCAATATCTCGGCTGATCAATACCTAGTGCGGTGGTCAAAACCGCACTGGAGCCCACCAAGAAAGCGCTGAGACGAGAGCGAAATAACTACCTCATTCCTGGGATCCGCTCGAGCCCATATATTCGCAGCCAATATGATATTATCGATCGCGATCCAGGTTCTAACAAGAAGTTGTTCGTTGCAGATGAAACGGCCACAGCTCCCGACGGTATGGTCTTCGAGTGGATGGAATACGACCTGTGGCAAGTACCGTCTGAACGATTTCGTCAGAATTCAGTCCTCCCCAAGGTCATATCTAAATCAGTATTGTCTGCACTCGCTCTGCTCTCTCCTCAAGACTCAGTACGACGCAATACATACGGGTCAGTAAGCAATCCTTTCGTTCCCGAGCAGCTACTAATATATCAGATATCAATCCAAACAACATTTTCCTTTCTGATATTGACAGTCCTTCTCCGATTGTCAAGGTAGGAGACCTAGGAAACAGTGAGTTGTTGAAGTCTTGCTGCTAGCCTTGTTGACTTGTCCAGTGTTCGAGGATGGGTATGACGTGATGCAACTCCAGAGCCTTGAGTGCCGTGCTCCTGAGGTATGGCGAGGCTTTGGTGTATGGCATTCTTCTGACGTGTGGTCACTTGGAGTTACGGTTTGACAGTGCCTCTGTATTGCCGTGGTCGTTGGCTGACTAGGAAGCTTGCACATTGGCTATTGCACTCAGCCGTCTTCGGCCCACACGATAAGTTCGTTGTAGACCTGACCGAAGCCTGGTGTATCGCTAAGATACGACGTCTTGTTGGGCCCATTGAACCGCCAGTCGATTCAAAATATGACGAGGAATTTGCATTGGCCGAATATCTCGAAACGAGCTCTTTCAAGCATCAAGACGATTCCCCGGAGAAGCAATTCATCACTGTTGGCACCCTGCGTCAAGAGTTAGAAAATTTGTCTGCGCCAAAGGTGTCTCCCAAGCTACTGGACTTCATCGATTTCTTGCTTGTAACGGATCATACGAAGAGACCAACGGCAGTGGAGGCGCTACAGCATCCTTATCTTCACCATGATCTCCGTCTGGAAGCGCCCTCTTTAGTTCCGCCTTAGGGATTACAAGCTATCGTTGGAAAGCTTGACACATCCCTTGGTTTCGTCTGATCAATATCCGGGATTGGTCAGATTTACTTAGAATTGTTGTTCACAGTCGAAGTCCTCGAATAGGAACCGAATCGATATGCTTTGCTGTATAGAAGACAATAGATAGCACCACAAAAGTGATCCCCGCAACGGCATTCTTTCGCACATGATCCAGCGAAGGTGCCTGGCGATGCGGTGGTAGATTTCCGAGGAGACAAAGGAACAAGGCACACGCGGCGGCTTTGCCTAAAATGTTAAGGAGGGCTGCGAAGGGGTACCTGGGTGGGAGGGTGTCAAGGAAGCATTCATCCTGGAATCCATTAGGCGGTGCCATGTCCCAATACGGAGGTATATGGCAGTGGTATCGGTGCCAGCAGCTATCATAAGCACTGATTCCGCGACGAAGTCACAGATCAATAGGGTATATTGGCCTCGCTCAGCGTCAGGACTGAGCATAGTGTCGGAGGTTATGAGGAATCCCATAGACTGGGTCGCCTCTGAAGATATTTGAGGTGCGAAACCTGGCGTGTGAGCTATTGTTACATAGCTTAGAGACTGCGCACTGCTTTTCCGCTAGTGCACATAGAGATAGGAAACGTGCGTCTCCAACACGATGCCGGCATTTAGACAATAGAATAGTTGGGTGGAGAGCATTCTGCGTGCGTGCCTTGCCTTGGCCCATCTACAACATAGACTGATCGATACAACGCAACATATGCTAAGGCAGAGTAAGTGATATAAAAAGAGATGCTCGTAGGACGGACGAGAGGGCTCGTCATTAACCCTCGAAAGAGTGTAGACTGCTCACTTGACGAAGATGATTGTCGAAGGACGTTGCGAGGGAACGCCATGATAAGAGCAGAGGCCGTCCATAGTTTCCAAGTACCTTACCATTCAAAGCACCCTGTAGCAAATATCACGAGCAGACCATGAGCCAGAGAATCCTTGCATCTGCTCTCTTCCAGCAGAGTGAGAGTTTTTCAGAAGAGTAGTCCGTAAATTTTCAATAGCCAAGGATAAAGATGCGTATGCGAGAACAGGATCTCCATTTTGCGCTGTCACTAGAAACATGTAATGCACCAACCTGGAGACAGTGACAATCCAGGTGGGCTCCAAGCGCTTCATCAGGACCCTCGATGACCATGGCTGGAACACGTCTTTTCGCTCCTACTTCCACAGCGGAATGATCATGTATATGTTAGTGAAGGTACAATCGATCATCGATGTGTACTCTGCTGGAAATGGTAGAGCTGGTAGCAAAGGATCCCGAAAACACTGGTTCTGTATGAGAAAGCCATCGCCATACGTCCAAATATCATATAATACCAAATTGAATGTCACGAGGAAGTGAGGAAGTGAGTAAGTGAAGACTGACGGAGTTGATCGACATCCTCGTTAAGGTTGGACGGATTGAGATCTCATTTAAGAGGCCCGCTTTTAACCTTGACGCCTCAAGCGCCACCAATCTCCTTTGGGCCTTGGGCACTTCGCGTCCAATACTCGGATATCTCCTACACTTCGGCCGCCGACCTATGTGCACGGCCTTTGTGTCCATCTCACTCACCCTGTAAGACCTTCCGTCTACAAAGGGTCCGTGAGTGCTGTCCATGCTGTAACACCGCCAGTAAAAGTCAATTGTCCGTTCAAAGGGCTACCATGAAGCCCCCACCTCCTGCCGCAAGCCTGCCGAGTCAAGAAAGCCTCAAAGCTATATCATACGACGACACCACAGCTGCCAAAGCGCCCATTCCGATCACTGTCGCCAAATCACCCGCGATTATATCATCCAAGAGTTTGCCTAGGTTAAGGAAACCAATGTCCTCAAGTCAACGACTTTCACCTCAAGTAGCTCGATCCAAGCTACACGATGATGTCCGGAGAGACTCGGGCCTTGCGCCGTCATGCTCCACTGCAAGAGATAGCCGGACTACATTGGGTACTGATGTGGAATCGACATTGAGCATAAGACACTCGCCAAGTAGCCCAAGCATATCCGTTCATGACGAGACTCAGTTTCTACAGAGCTCGAGTTCTGTGGATGGTGAGAGAATACAATCGTCAGAGGAGCCTAATGCACCTCATCCAACACAACAAGCGCCATTCATGAGCATTTTGACAGAGATACCCACAGGCAGTTTTGAGGATCTGACAATTCCTGGGCAGGTGGAATTTTCGAAAAGGGGAAGCATGTTAATAGGAGGCAAAAAGGCGAACAAAGCAAGTGGAGAGCCCCTTAGCCCTGGAAGAGCCATTGGTAGTAGACGGCAGCCGAATGGATCTGCACTCGCACCTCCACCAATTGTGCCAAAGAGGATATTGTCTGCGAATGACGAGGCGCTTTCACAAAAGGTCCGTTTACTGTACGAAGGAATAATAGGAAGAGATACGAATCAGGCGACGAGAACAAGTAAAATATTGGAGAACAGCATCATAGAGGAAAAGGTCAAGCAGCCGAGCCTGATGGTGCCCCCTCACGCCCAAAACGCTCCAGAGATCATTACCAACGGAGATGTGTCAGATCGAGCTCCTACATGCAATGGAAGTGCCAGAAGCACAAGTGACTGCGCGCTCCTGCAAGAACAAACCGAGCTCGCTGGTGGAATCGAAGATTGGGAAGATTTAAATGGAGGGGACGTGGATCGATACGGATTCATCGTCCCTCGCAGACTGACTTCAGAGGCGTCGTCTTTAAACTCGCACAGACCAAATTCGCCAGAGCCCCCACGGATACAACGCATGTCGACACTATTACAGCTCGCATCGGATACCCCTCGGAGGCAGCGCAGCACCATCGGGAAGTCGCACAAGAGTCCAGCACGGTCTACGGAAGCACGCGCAACGTCAAGTCCAGCCTCGCAGATTGTACGTCCTTTGTCCTCACAGAGCTCCTACCGAACAATCAATGGCAAGGAGTCAAGGATGCGCTCCGCAGCCAATCGACTACCCCACAACAAAGACCGACGTTGTGTCGATGAAGCAGGAGATATGCTAACGCTAGCACCTGGGCTTGCTGATATCGCAGAAGACGGCGACGACAGTAAAGCCATCGATATTACGAAGAAGCGTGAGCGGGAGAGGGAAGAAAAGTGGAGGAAGATGGCGAAAGTGAAATCGAACAGGCAGGGCGGTGGGATGGTCTTTGAGTTCGACACCAAGAGTCCGAAGGTCATCGAGAGGACGTGGAAAGGCATACCGGACCGATGGCGGGCTACAGCATGGCACGCATTTCTTACATCGAGCGCCAAGAAACGGCGAGGCAGCCCAAGCGATGACGAGCTTATCGCTGTCTTCCAGAACCTGGTGAATGAAGGATCCCCTGATGATGTCCAGATCGACATCGATGTGCCGAGGACGATCAACAGCCACATCATGTTCCGACGGAGATATCGAGGGGGTCAACGCTTGCTCTTCAGGGTGCTACACTGCCTCTCTATTTACTTTCCAGATACCGGTTACGTACAAGGCATGGCCGCACTGGCAGCCACGCTTCTCTGCTACTTCGATGAGGAAATGGCGTTCGTCATGCTTGTTCGACTATGGCAACTCAGGGGTCTAGAGCGCTTGTATCAGTCCGGGTTCGAAGGCCTCATGCAAGCGCTAGAGGAGTTTGAGAAAGACTGGCTGGGTAAGGGGGAGGTCGCTGCAAAGCTCGTAAGTCTCACAGTGCACTGATTTTCAAAGTCGAGGATCCTGTTCGCTGATCCGGGGATTATGCAGAACGACTTCGGCATCACACCCACTGCATACGGCACCCGCTGGTACCTCACCCTCTTCAACTACTCCATCCCCTTCCCCGCCCAGCTCCGCGTCTGGGACGTCTTCATGCTGCTCGGTGACCCAGACACTCCCCTTCCTCCTATATCAAGCCCCTCTACCACCATCGCTCACGGTGGTCACACGATCACCACCACTATAGCTACCAACAAAACGTCCTTCAACGGCGGTCTTGACGTCTTACACGCCGTTTCTGCCGCTCTCATTGATGGTACGCGAGAAATACTACTAGATTCTGATTTTGAGAACGCGATGAAAGTGCTTACGAGTTGGATTCCGGTCAAGGATGAGGAAATGCTGATGCGGGTTGCGAGGGTGGAATGGAAGATGAGAAAGAGGAGGAAGGCTACGTCGAGGGTTGTATGATATACTGGTGGTGCTCCTACGTCCTCAGCACTTTGCCGTTTCCACCGCTGCAGTTTCTGAAGAGCGGGCTGAGATGTTTTAACGTTGGTTGGTATGAACTGGTTGAGCGGGTTGCAGAGTGCATGATACCCATAATGTCGCAAGCTGTACGTTTATTGAGGACTGGGCGTTGTTCTTCGCTCGTGTGTGATCGAAGTTATCACGATTGTAATACTAATGTCTAATACTTGATTCCTCTCCACGAAAAACAAAACATCTCCTCAAATGCATAACTTTCAACAAAGGTTCGAGCTGAGATCAAACACGGATAGGGACTGATGCTATACTAAAGAAAGGGGTCGGGACGAAGCTTATTTTGTCTTGTTGAGCAAAGGTGGGAGAGTCGGCAGGGCAGGGTTAGAGGATGAATATGTTGATATCTAATGCTTTTGACGTAAAACATAAATCCATAGATCTGAAAATGGTCTCTGTGATGTGAGAATAGAGAAATGACCTGCGATACACCTTCTTGTGGTCCTTGGAATCTTTCGGCTGGATGGCATTGATGTATGGCGGCATTAATATTGAAAGGCATGAAAGGGCCCCAAGATTTACCTTTATAAATATAGATAAGTAGGAGAAACGATTTATATCATCGGAGGAAAAATTGAAGCTCATTGGTCAAGGCAAGGCGAGTACCTGCATTTAGCCGTTCTTAGCTTGGCTGTCAGCCAAGACATGCCAACAATCGCCCCCAAACCATCAGAGCATAAGGGATCTGTCAGAAGCTGTGTTCAGACATATTGCTTTATCATAGTCACGCCGAAATGACGGGTCTGATTCGTGCATCATGCTGTAAAGCTACGCAGTAGCTGCGCCCCGTACTCCAATTGAACTTGACTAAGACAAGAAAGCTACTAAGAAGACGCCGCAAGAGCGCTAATGTTCGCAGACGTGAGCCTTACAGCTGGTGTATCAGGTCTTAGATCTTCAATTGAAACGAAGAGCTTGCTGTCTTTCCCTGGATATTCAAGGCAAAGTTAGCATCACAGACGTTAGGCTCGAGGCCCACAGGCGGCCAATGTGCAGAGTATACACCGCTAGGGAAGGGCTTACCTAGAGCATATCCTACACCACCTGCCTTCCTTGCCTCAACGCACATAACCTGGACAGCAATCGTCGCGGCCCACACCTTATACCAATCGGTGACATCCGTGCTATCGATCGTAGCCACGGTTAAGCCACAGCGCTCATCATCATCCGTGAAATACTTTGGGATAACAACTTGAGCTGATGGATCACCGATGGGGCCAAAACGTTCTTGCACGCCGGTGGTGGGCAATCGGTCAAGCAACTCGCGGCAATTCATGGACGGTGGTGCACTTCCACGGTCCCCACATTGCACTTTCGGACGATAAGACGTAACACGAACAGCGAGACCGCCATTTTGCCCGAGATTTGTTACAACGCCGCCCTCGTTGGGGCTGCCCCGAACGCATATATCGATGAGTGCACGTACGCTCAATTTCAGGTCATCGGGTATTATGGTATCGAAGTCAAGTTCCTTTTTGTGACTGATGTCAATGGCACAGAGTCCGTCGTCTGTCACGGGTCAATTTTGCCATCGAGTGATCATCTTACCATGGGGGCTCACTGCTCAAAATCCTGAAGGGCAGATTGACATCATAGGCACCTCGTCCTCGATCACCATATGTTCGTGGTACATGCATGGGCGTCATTAGACTTATCGCCCTCAAACAGCTTTGGAGGTTCAGGTTGCGCCCAAAGGCTTTCCCGTCACAACGGTATTTGGGTGGGCCTGCTGTGGTCGTGTTCAGTGATAGTGTGCTCAGTGGGTGCATCGGGATTGTCCTCATATATGCTGCCTCAAGCCAATCTCCATCGAGCGTGGCCGGTCCAGCCAGACTGGTTCTTCCGTCACCGAAGGTAGCATTCTGGCTAGTCTGGACTAAGAGTCCGATTGACTTCGTCTTGTCTGCTGCTGCAGTATTGGATCTGAGCACACTGCAGTTAACCCAGGTGCTCAATACCACAAAGATACTGAGTAATTCAGATTGGAAAAGCATTGCTGGATGATGAGAAGAGAAACATCAGATACATTACAGGACTGCACGCGACATTCCGACAGAATGTTCACCCATGTTGCATACAACATATATCCGGCAATCCTGCGATCTTTCCCGAGCCTTGGGTTAATAGGTGGCCCGGTAGTACATCTGCGGCTATAAGGAGTGCAGTTTTGCACCGCCATTGAGTCGCGTCGAGACCCTCGAAGCGACGCCACATCCTTCTTGTCGATGGCAATCTATGGACAATTGCCATCGAGGACTTACCCTTACCCGTACATACATGCGCATAGTGATTGATCCATGATTACATTGACCCGATTATGCAACCCAAGATCAGCCACAACACAGTGCGATAGTCTAGGATATCGTAACAGCTCGATATCTTGACCACCGATCGAATTCCTCAACACCACCGTCGATCTCGCTCTGCTCTTCCGATGCTAATATCTCGAAGTGCGTGGTAAGAGCAGGTCACATTATGCTCTTGATAAGCTGAGCTAGATCATAATCTGTACCCACCACAGCCGCTATGACTCAAGTGCGTATCACGGACAAAGCGTCCTCGATTAAACCTCGCTCGGTGGACCAGAGGTGCCACATCCAGCATTGACGGACGAGAAAATCGCTACGAACAAAAGCAGACTACTAAAGATCATCAATATCAAATGAAAAGGAACATCGCACACTCCATGCACTATTCGCGACTTGAAGCAACAGCATCTCGCAAAGACGTGGAAAATGGACCACTCTGAACCCAGATCCGAGTTTATACCTCATAGAACTAGTACAAGACCCCCTTCAAGTAACTCAACTTATTGGCATTAGCTATACAAACACCCCTTCCTCCTAAAGTTCCTGCACAAAGGGGTACGATGGACGGAAGGCTTCAGATCCCATTTACGACCAACCTCAACCCATTCAGCCCACTCAGCTCACTCAACCCAATCCATCTTTCCTATCCACCCTCCCTATCATCTTATCCTACCTACTCAACCCACTCATCTCAACCCATCTCATCCCACCCCATCATCCCCTCCCATCCCACACCTTCAACACCACCTAACCCCCAAAAGCCGTATGCTCAATCTATACCCAACCCGCACGGATCCATCCATTAATTATCTACCATCATCATCATCATCATTGTCGTAGTAATAGGGGTGATTTCCTCTTAGAAATTGGGGATTGGTCACAGGTATGATGTTTTCCTGCGAGGATGCGTGGTTGTCATGTATATTAGTTGAGGGGTTTCGGGACTAAATTTCGTGTTCTGTCTTGACGACTTGTGATTTAGAGGTAGAGCATCAACAAGGTAGGGGCGGTTTGGTATCTGTCGTAGGGTATTCTTTTCCACAAAGTCTGCATCTTCGTTTAGAGTGAGTGAGTGCGTAAGTGTAGGCCTGTGAAATGCCGATGTTGTAAACCAATACTCGAGTAAATGTACATATTCTTTCGCGCGCATTTCGCTGGCATAATCAAGTCAGAGAGAATGTTCCAAAAAATCCGCAATACAACATATCTCTTCTGTATATATACTTATGAAACTTGTCTCAACTTCAGTGTACGCTGCTATGTAGTTGCCCAATTGGGTCGGAAAACCTCCCCTCATGCCTCTACACACTTACATACATACCAGCTTACATTCATCGCCTGGAAAGGAAAGTACAACATAAGAAATAGTACACAATCCGATCCAACCCAGAAAATGCACACAGTAGCCTACACGGAAGGAGGATACATCACCACAGTTCACAAGTAGGTTCCTTGACAGGACAATCGAAAGCTTCCTTGAAGTCTCTCGAATTCGCCATCGTACCCTACACAACCAATACCATTAGCACCACCCTCATCAAGACAAAGACGAATAATAAAACTGACCAAGATCCTCGCCCAGGTTGGAGAATGGGGATCCCGATAGACCAGATTGACAGCCGTTTCCGGCCTCGTCTTGCCACACCACCAATTGGAATACGAGATGAAAAACATCTGCTCCTTGGAAAAATGCTGTAAGCCCGGCAGCAGCTCTTCCGGCTCATCCACATCCATCTCTTTCCATGCTGCGAACGCGGCGTTCAAGCCTCCCGCATCGGCAATGTTTTCCCCAAGCGTCAATTTGCCGTTGACGTGGAGTGGGGTCCCGGTCGGGTTCGGTACGGTGAAGTTTTCGTATTGGTTTACGAAACAGGAAGCCTTGTCGACGAAGGCTTCAATCGTCTTGTTGTCCCACCAGTCGGTGAAGTTTCCCGTTTCATCGTAGTGCCTGCCTGTGGAGTCGAATGCGTGGGAAAGTTCATGACCGCTGACGGATCCAAATGCTCCGTAGCTCAGATACTGGGGTATGCTTGGATCGTAGAAAACGGGAGCCTGCATGATTCCTGCAGGGAAGACTATTTCGTTCCCTGCAGGATTGTAGTACGCATTAACGGTATCAGCTGTCATGCCCCACTCGTCGCGGTTGGTGGGCTTTCCAAGGGCAGACCACTCGTGCTTGGTGTCAAACATCGCGATGGAGAGAGCGTTGTCAAAGTATGCTGTGCCTGAGATGTTGAGAGATTCATAATAATGCTGTAGATCAGAAGAATCACGAATGTCTGGACTCTTCGTTGGATACCCGATCTTTTGGACAATCTAGATACTCTCCCATCAGCGTTCCAATTGATAGAGTAGGTTTGAGCCATACGTCATTAACAAAGGAGGTACATGCCCAAAAGCTGAGAATTGCATTGCGCTGGTGGTGGCAAGAGAAGAAGACCAAGAAATTTAACTTACGTTGTGGACTTTCTCGATGCCAAGATCCTTTACATCCCTGGTCATCCAATCCGCATCATCCAATTTGTTAATAAACTGCACCTTGATGTCCGAAACGATCCGATCACCGAACTCCTTAGCCTCTTGAGAAAAGGCTTTCTCTACGAAGAATTTGCTGAGAATCCAGCCTAACCCACCATCGGTAAATTTGATGCAGGTTCTCCATCTTTCTTCGGTAGACTTAGGGTCTTTCCCTTGTAGCTCGTTATTGAACCTCTTCAATGGCTCCAGAGCACCATCCTCAATCTTATAGGCATAAGTCTGTACGGACTTCCAGACGAAATATGCTTGCAATATTTCTACGTCTGTCTCCTGCAGGACCGAAGATAACCTTTTCAGGTAAGACGGCGAGCCAACGATCAGCTTTTCCGGACTGTAGCCTGTTGGCGCAAGCCTTTCGATTACATAGGGCACTGAAATCTGAGGAAGCAAGGCTCTTATTTCGTGCAAAGAGCGTGGATTATAGTACTTTGTGGCATCGTTTGCGTCCTCTGCGTCTGGTGTCGCCTTGGCTAGCTTCGACTCGAGCAATACAATACCCTCCACCAGGTCGGCGCTATTGGCCGAGAAACGGTCCCGCAAAGACTGAGTCCCACTGGACGGTGGTCCAGCTTGTAAGAACAGAGCTTCTAACACTTGATCGATCACCTTACCATACTGCACGACTGTATGAACATCTTTATAGTACTCTTTAGAGGGGAGGCCAGGCTGACGAGGCGCCGCTAGCATTACTATGACCGAGTCAGGGTCTTTATCATCGGCCTGTACCCAATCAGCGGACCACAGATAGAAAGCAGCCCAGATTGTGGAAGACAAACCCCAACGAGTAGATCTACCAATGCACTAACTCCAATGCTATTCAAATAGGCCATCGTCTTCGACAGTCGATTGTCGCCTTGGAACGAAAGGCCTTTTTGGCCTTCGCTATTGAGGATCGGGAATGATTGGGAATCGTGCTTCGGTCGTGAAGCTGGGAACAGTTCCTCGATTTTGCGAAGAACGCCAATCAATGGAGCAGACCCCAGTTCTCTGATCTTAGCCTCGTCCATGCAAGACTCATAGCCATCATGTAGCTTGTCGAAGATCTCGTGCTTGGCCAAAGAGTGGGCTTCCACCCGTTGATTCTCGATTGGATAAGGCGATTCCAACAGATGACGCAGAATCTGCTGGGAATTTTCAGCCATAATCGTGCCCGTGAACGAGCTACCCTCTAATGTTGTTCTCCACAGTCAGCGATTGCCTATTCGATTAGATCTCTTGAGTCCTGGGACAGATTTGGGGCGTGATAACTCCCAAATCATGTCTCAAAACTCGACACTTAGTGTAGTACAGGAAGTAGTGGGCTAGAGGGCACATACGGTCTGCTCGGAGGTCATGTTTCTCCGCCCAACCTTCGCAAACGAATTGGTCGAAATTCGTACAAGGATCGATGTCGTGGTACCTTGGTGACATATTCTCAAGGATTTCGGACGCAGCGAGAACGCATTCTGGCGTCAGACAGATCGCCGGAACTTTTGGAGACGGCTCTGGCTTTGCCGTTGGCGCTGGCGTCGCTGTTGCAGTTGCTGTTGCTGTTGACTTTGGTGGGTGCGATGGATCTGGCGAAGACGTGCCTTTGGACATGACTATGAAACATGAGATCAAGCATTAGGACGGTATAGCAAGAAGCGTACCTGCAAAGTAAACAATCAGAGCGACAATACCACCCAATAGCAACAGGCCAAGAGCAATCATCATGAGATTATTCAGAGCCCAATGCCAGGCTTTTTGAAACCAAGCTCCCTCCTGCTTGGAAGCTTCTCCATTGGTAGCATCTCCACCATCTGACTCGACGTCATTTGGAGCATCGTCAGCAAGGAGAGGAGCATCTTCGCGATTGTTTGAAGTAGTCATAGCTCTATTTTCCTAACTGGATTGCTGTACTATCGACAGCAAAGGAGGGGAACAGTCCGTCAGATTGGACGAAACAGCTCATCTGTAGTGATAGAGAGTTGGGAATAGACTACTAGCAATCGATACAATGGCAATGCCCGAGTAGGATGGATAGGCAGCTTGCTGTAGGAGACAAGAACGTCGGAAACAAGATCAAAGATTGGCACCATCATGACGCTTGTGCTAGCCCATGGCAGCCTATTGACGGCTAACCTGATGAGGCTTAACGGCTGGTACATCGGCTTAGATCGTCTCCAGCGCATGAAACAGAATAGAATAGGGCTGATAACATAAATTCATACACTAATTGTGCACAGTAGTGTCCTGCATGAGATTTCGGTTGGAGAAAGTACGAAGCTGTCCTGGTTCAGAAGCAGTCTCGGCATGCCATTTGGCCAAGTCTCGCAGAGCTGGTCCGAAGGAAAGGATCGAAAGCTTTCCTCTTTGCTCTCACTTTGATCAAGGGATGTCTTCCAGAGCTAGACTGTTTTACTAAAAGCCAATGGCGGCTGATAGTCTAATATGCTCCCCCAGCTTTGGATGACGCTAAATTACGGTTTTAATCATGGACATTGGGATTCTACATTCGGATGACGAGGGTGGGTTCGAGGATGCGCAGGAAGAACAACTTCGACCGCGAGCTCTCCCCAGCGACCTGCCCAAATCCCTAGACGACAGGCAACCGGTCCGCCATTATGGAGCAGAGACCGAAATGTACGACGCATGGCAAGGTGCGGAACTTTGAGACTCTCCTTGTTGTATATAATCCCATAGAAATTGTCATTGATGATGGTGTAGGTCAATCGCAATTCTTATCAAGTCCAATACCTGCGCAGCCAATTGCTTTCAATCTATCGCTAATCGATGAGGGAGATGACGAGATCTCTGCCCGGCAACTCGAAGACAATGATTCTAGACTCGTGGAGATGCTTGCTGCCCAGGCGGCGCACAAGGAGGATGGATCGGCTGTGGAGGATGAGCAAGCCGTTGCGGCCGACAATAAGAAGTCAGATGCAGAGAAGAAGGCTATACTGCAGAGATCATTACACAACGCTGCGAGCAATGGAGATATGGAGCAAGTAGGCAGATTACTACATGGTCCTGCGCGCAAATATGTGGATCTGAATGGGCCGGATGAAGAGGGGACCGCACCTATAATCTATGCTAGCTGCTTCGGCCATCTAGACGTGGTTTCAGCATTACTGGAAGCTGGCGCGGAGGTAGATCGGCAAGATAAAAACCAATGGACTCCTCTGATGTGGGCGATGACAAATCGCCATAAGGATATTGCAAAGATACTGTTGGACAATGGAGCTTCGCCTACGGTGAAGTCTTCCTCTGGCCGGACAGCTTTCGACTTTGCTGCTCCGAATAGCGAGATCTCCGACTTCCTCCATCAGAATGGGTATCATATCGGCGATGCTGGTGTTGATGACGACTTTTATGACAATGGATTTACCCAAGACCGGTTCGAACAAGAGATGGAAGAGAGCGAAATGAAGAGACGTATGATGATGGAAAGCTCGATGAACCTCGAGGTCGATCTCTCAAGCCTAGGTATGGACGAGAGGCCTGAGTCGCCCGAGGAGTCGGAAGAACAGCAGGACTTCGTTTGGGACAAGTGCCTGAACGACCAGATGTTTGTCTTCCAAGAAAGTGAATTGGGGCGCATCTTGGACATTATCATTACCTCTATGACTCCACAACGGTCTGCATCACAAAAGCCCGTACCCGCCAACGTGCTTTTTCTGGCTGCAAGATATGCACACTACCATGCGAGCGGAGATTTACTAGCCACCCTACTCCTATCGGCGATGGACAAGATCAATACCAAGGTTGAGCGACATCAATGGGATATGACGGTCTTAGCCTTCTGGATATCCAATGCCACTTTGCTTCTGCATTACCTAAAGAAGGATGCCGGTCTTGTTGGGGCGACCATTGAATTCCAGGTTCAGTTAGTGGAGCTCATCAATGAAATCTTTATCCTTATCATAAGAGACGCGGAGAGGAGGATGGACAAGGTATTGAAGGGCTCCATCCTAGACCATGAGACGATCCCCTTCGACCATCTGGAGTTCGCAGGCGAGTGGAACCTGTTCAAATCCAAGAACAAGGTGCAACCGGAACCTGTCAGCTACAAGCCTCCGCCTCCCAACAAAAGAGTACAGTTGTCCCCACGGAATGTCACGTCTCTGCTATCCTCAACCCTCTTTGTTCTCGACCTTTATGATATCCACTCGGTTATCACGTCTCAAACCCTCGGCCAACTCTTTTACTGGATAGGTGCTGAACTATTCAACCACATTTTGTCAAACAAAGTGTACCTCGCAAGGACGAAAGCGATGCAAATCCGGATGAATATTTCTGTTCTAGAAGACTGGGCTCGTACCAATAATCGCTCTCCAGAACATTATGAGCACGGCTCACTTTCAACCTCTGGAGAGAACACAGTGGATGCAGCACGGAAGCATCTGACCCCTGTAATTCAGCTACTCCAATGGCTACAGTGCTTCTCCAGCCTTGACTACTCAATCAACACTCAAGACTCCCTCGAAAATACTCTGAAACAACTTACTCGACTCACACCTCATCAACTACTTCATTCTACCAGCCACTATCGATACGAGAAAGAAGAGAAAACGCTCCCCAAGGTGGCCCGCAAGCGATTACTGGGCCTGCAGACAGAGTCGCAGAAGAAGTGGGAGCAAATGCGACGAAAACGCAACGATGCAGCGAAACGGCATTCGAATCCGATCTCCCAACACAATGGAGCACCAAGCCTTGACAGGGCGGGCGGCCACGCACTATCCACGTCAGCAGCAGACGATCTTGACGGAGCCATGCAGCCGGAAGACGAAGAACCGCCATCGGAGCGACTATTGATGGATCCGGCGCATATGCTGCAATTTTCGCTACCAACAACGGTCGACATGCGACTGAGCTACGGTGCAGGCTACGGTGGCGTGAATCGGGAGAGGGAACGGAAGTATATACCCACTGTACCTCCTGAATTTCTGGCGAAGCTGGATATCAGCGGCAACGGCAATGGGAGCTTTATCGAGGAACGGGATTGGGATAAATCCAGTGACGAGATTTGATGCGGGAAACGACGATATGGAATGGGATGGGATCATTAGCATTGCGACGGGTGTTTGAGCGTGGAGCTATCTTTTGAGCTGTCTTGTTACGTCGAAAGCTATGTCTTATGATCATGATGATCGATCGTGGTGGTGTCATGGAATTGATTCATATGAAACTAGGTAAATGTAAACACATTTTCGAGTGCGGTGCGAGCCGTCAGCTGTCAGGAAAAGAGGGTAGCTGGCTAGCGGAGGACCAAAGGAAGGCCGTCTCCATTGACGCTGTGGATGCTGCTCGAAGATGTCCATGGACAAAGTCGCTGGCATGTATACTATATACTACCTCGACCCTGTCCCCCGCGAAACTCCCCTCCCAGCCTTTGGATCGATTATTCCACTTTTCGAAGAAATTAGCTATGCAAGTGACATGGTAAGAATTACGAGATCTAACGAAGCTCAATACTCATGTCGGAAGGGTTCTCGCAAGGTAGATTGGGCCCAGTCTCTTGTTATTGTCAAGTGGCAGTAAGAGGATGCACAGCGTGGTATACGATTTGTAGCTTGGCATTTTTGCGTAGGTACATGTGCCAATCAACATACTATGTGTCTCCACTCCTGTAATTCTTACGCACAGATTATCACAGTCTGGGTAGTGAGTATGCGTACCTACTTTGCGTGGACAATGGGGAACCTAGTAAACGTACCGAGGCTAGATTCTAGCGGCCCTTCGTGGCTTCTCCCGCCGCTAGGTACTTCAAGCTTACTACTACTTGTGGGCTGTGGCTTGCACAAGTACGCGGACTCGAGGGAGGTCTGCCTGCTTTTAGCCATGCTCGCAACCGCTAAGCGATTATACTTTGACCTACTTTGCTGTTCCGTGCTTGTTGACTGGCTGACTGCCGGTCTAAGTAAGGCTCATAGATCTTGACTACCTCGAAGAGGCTAATGGGCTCGATCGGAGATTGGCCGAATACTACGGTAGGAACCATGTTAAATGTAAGCGTCTTGGCAAAAGCTAGTTGAAATACCGTTCATTTCTAGAAGTTTCCATGTAATAATACATACAAATCTACCTTCTCCAATAGATTCTCCAGCATATTCTCCTAACCAACGCATAATGGATGTCCCATCAACCCCAAAACGCTCCCAATTAACCCGCGATCAACGGATTCAGGTACAAACACTTAGTGGAGTCGGCTGGGATGCGGAGAGAATAGCGAAA
>JAABUV010003678.1_pt1 | contig 19232 bp, 24 predicted proteins | sample 5559971 | NCBI WGS metagenome assembly JAABUV01 (sample SAMN10711881, study PRJNA513362) | rock metagenome | isolation source: Antarctica rocks | place: Antarctica: Victoria Land, Knobhead nord | collected 2015-12-19
CTGGCTAACCTTAGCCAGCATGCTAAGCTTAGCCAGCTTGAGCGCAGGTATTGCGGGACATCTGACTCGCCTGTTCGGCAACTGTGGTCGACAGGCTAAATGCTTACTCGCATATGCAGTACTCTCGGCATGCAGACTCGCTCCGCAGCGCCCAGCCCGGTGCGTCCGCTGCGCGGCAGGGGCCCGAGCGACACGCCGATCCTGGACTACCAGCTGCAGCAGCGCGCGCTGCTGCCGCTGCTGGCGCAGACCGTGTGCCTCAACCTCGGGCTGTCTTACGTCAAGGCGCGCGCGCAGCCCCCCTCCCTCCCATTCACAACAGCCGGAGCGCCCGCATCGTGCGCCGGTGCGGTGGGCGTCCAAACGTGTCTGCTTTGGCGAGAACGTCTGCCAGATCAAGGCGCCGGCACGCAGGCAGCCCTGTACATGACACAGCGCGTCTCAGTGCACGCCGCCGACCGCACCCGCTCGCCTGCGCCAGGACCGCTGGGCGGCGGCAAGCGGCTTCGACCAGGCGGTCGTGGACCCGGCCGTGGCGCGCGAGGTCGTGATGCTGTGCTGCGCCATCAAGCCGCTGTGCGCCTGGAACGGCCAGGCGCGCGCCCGGGCGTCGCCTGCCCCATGCGCTGCTGTGCTGCGCCATCAAGCTCGCTGTGCGCTTGAAGCGACCAGGCGCGCCGCGGGGCGGCGCCTGCTCCGTTCGCGCTGCCGCCGTCATGCACAGGCCGTGGTGCTGCGGAGGGCGAGTGAAAAGCTGCCGCGCCGTGGCGGCGCACCCTGTGCCCGTGTCAGTCAGACGGGAAAGCAGACTAGAGCCCGGGCCCCGTACCCTGGCCGGCGCGCGCGCCTGCGGCTTCTTGGCAGGTGCGCGCAGTGGGTCGCCCCTGCGCTGTGCAGTAGCGTGGGCGCACATGCGGCCCCGCTCGTCCGCAGGGTGACGAGGATGCGTGCGTGCATGCGCGCAGGAGACCGGGACGACATGCCGGGAGCGCTGCGGCGGGCAGGGCTACCTGTCGGTGAACCGCTTCGGGCACATCATCGGCTTTGCGCACGCTGGGATGACCGCGGAGGGCGACAATCGCGTGCTCATGCAAAAGGCCCGCCCTGTCCCATGTCGAGGTCCAGCATGGGATTGCCCTGGCCAGCTGGACATCGTCGACTGGCATGTAGCTGGAGTTGGTTGCTGGCCGCAGCCCCACACAGCTCAGAGCATTTGCCGGGGCTCGTGAACGCTGGCATGGCCACTGCAGCTCCGCTCATCCCAACTGCCCCTGACACGGGCGCTCCTCAGTGTGTAGACTGATTCGCCTGCTGCAGCCCTTGCCTGATGGTGCTCTGGGCTGTCTGCACACCCGCGGGCAGCACTTGCTTCTCTGCAGCGAGCCGGCTCTGGCGGGCCCGCACTCGTGCCCGCGCCGGCAGCGCCGCGCTGCGCAGCACCGGCTGAAAGGCTCTCCCCCGCGCGCGCGCAGGTCGCCAAGGAGTACCTCTCGCGGCTGGGCGAGCCCGCGGTGCGCGCGCGCCTGCAGGCCGGCGCTGCGCGAGGCCCCGCGCCGCTCAGCGGTGCGCATTTGCTGACGGCTTGGACGCATGCGTTGAGCGTGCCACGCAGATCAAGCCAGCCACAGATGCGAGGAATTGTGCTGCGTGCCGTGCGAGCAGGCCGTGTTGTGACGCCGTGCAGCGACCTCTGTCATGGTTAAAAGTGTCAGCACGGGAAGTCAAGTAATGCAGGATCAGGATCAGTTTTGTGATCGTCTTTGTGCCTACCACCATCTCTGTCAAGCCGAGAGGCGGGCCGGCCGGGCGCTGAGCCGGCGGGCATGGGCGCAGCGGATAACCTGCGGGACCTGGACGCGCTGGCGGCGGTGTTCGTGGCGCGCGAGGGCCGCCTGCTGGGCGCGCTGGCCGCGCAGATGTCGCGCGTCAGCGGCGGGCCGGCCGTGTTCGAAATCTGGATGAAGCGCGAGTCCGACTTGGTGCAGGCGCGGGACCCGCGCGCGCCCGCGGCGCTCTCTAATCAGCGGGCCCCGGCGGCGTAGCGGTCAGCCCTGCGCGTGCATGCGGGGGCCAGCGCCCGGAGGGCTGCGCGGACTTGCGTGCCCCCGCGCGGCCAGGGGTGCAGCGCGCGCGCGCCGGACGCGAGCGGGCCCTTTCGCAAGGGCCCGGTCTCAGCGAAGGCCATGCAGGAAGCGCGCTGCAGCGGGTGTGGGTGAGGTCCTGACCCTTACCGTTTACCCTGAGGCGCGGCCCGCGCGGCGCGGTAGGCGACCGCGCAGGCGTACGCGGAGCGCGAGGTCATGGAGGCGTGCGCGCGCGCGGTGGCCGCCGCGCCGGCGGCCGTCGCAGGCGTGCTGCGGCCGCTGGTCGCGCTTTTCGCGCTGCGCCGCCTGGAGCTGGACGCGGGGTACCTGATGGGCGAGGGGCTTCTGGCGCTGCCCGCGGGGCGCGCGATCCCGGGCGAAATACGGTGCGCGCGCTGGCGGCGGCTGTATGTCCTCGAGGATGTCTGGCGACAGCGTGTGCATGTGGCGTGGACTGATAGAGACTGGAATCAGCGCGCGCCCCGCGCATGGTGCCGCCCGTTGGACGTCACTTCGAAGGGCAGCTGTTGCTGCCCATAGGGTTTGTCCGATGCAGCCGGCCTCTGCTGTGCGCTGCTGTGGCGCGGCGCAACAATCGGCGTAGCAGAGGATGGAGTGAAGGCGCTCAGAGCAGACATGCAAGCTTTAGCCGCGCGTCCAGTCTGCGTCCTCAACTTCTGGCTTGCGGATCCTGACGCCCGCTGCGGGGCCGCCCCCGCCCAGGGCGCTGTGCATGGAGCTGGCGCCGTGCAGCCAGCGGCTGGTGGACGCGTTTGGCATCCCGGACCACCTGGTTGCTGCGCCCATCGCCACCAGTGCGCGCCCGTCCATGACATGCCGTGTAGAGCAGAATGGCTGTCACCATGTTTTGTTTGAGTTGCATGTTCGTGAGCGCTCTGGCTGACCCTTCCGAATAAACGCTGTGCATCATGGCCTCCACCTAAAGGCGCTTGACAGACGTGTTGGGGACCCGCTTTTAACGGTAATTGTGACATGCGTGACTTGTGTTGACGTGTGAAACTGACCTCCTGCGCGCGGGTGTGCAGACTGGGAGGCATACAACGCCGTCGACAACCACGGTGAGCTGGTGGGCCAGCAGTTTGCCTGAGACGACAGGAGGCTGGTCTGAGCTAGAGGTGCATGGTGTTTTTCACGGGCGCAATGCATTTGGCCGGCAAACGCATGGAGCCGCAGGCCGCTGCGCTTGTGTGAACGGGAGTCAGTGTGTCTGGCAAGGCCATTTCGAGAGGGGAGGCCAGTTTCAGAGGGCGGGTCGCGGTCCTGCATGCTGGGCGGCATGAGTGTGGACACGTGATTTAGGTGCTTGCGCTGTTGCGCATCTGTTCTTTTATGACACCGAGGCATGCTTCGGGGTGGTGGCCAGGTGCCAGGTTAGGCGGCCAGTGTTTCTGTTTCAGGGTGGGCTTAGGATGGCTGTTATTGCATCGCGGACGAGGCTCGAAACCAGGTGTTGCAGCGGGTTGTTCCATGCTGGCAAATGGAGGAGGGCCATGAAACAAGCTACAGGCATGAAACAAACTATGGACAAGGTCCAGTAGCACACTGGGCAAAGCGCTGGCGTGCAGAGCTTGCGCTAAAAACATGCATAAGCTGTGCAGGCCGCGAGGAGGTGACTGACCCATGGACAGCGCAAGTAAAAAAGCAAGTGCAGGCATTGCACGAGCAGCATGCGCGAGGCTCTATGATATGGGCCAATGTGTGCCCCCTCTGCCTGCTTGCACGCATGGCTGTAGGCTGGCAACCGTCAGCGGCCGTCAGCTGACAGGCGGGCGCTGCATGGAGTTCTGTCAGTGATACCTGTGACAGGACACGCTAGCTGGCAGGCGCACTACCGCCAGATGCCCTGGTATGTTGGCAGCATCCATGCTGGACCCTCGTATGTTGGCAGCATCTTCGTCCGCCTTGCATGAGCCGGGGGACACCGCAGTCCTCTGGGGACACGGCCAGCAAGTGAAGGCATGCATTGTCCCCGCCCCAGAGTTCTCTTTCAGCTAGCACTCGCATCCTTTGTTGATGCGCTGAATGTCCCTGGTCCCACAGCCATTGGTGCTGGACCAAAAGAGCAAGAAGCTGTTCGGGTTCAATACAACACTAATGCAGGCAGCACCTGTGCGTACTCTCTGCCCCCGCCGCCAGAATGCTTGGCGGTAAACCGCGTCACTATCCTCATGGCATCGTCATGCCATGTCGCATGCCTGTCATGCTCGCAATGGCTATCCTGTGCCATATTCGGACCCGCGCGGCAGGCCCCGCCATTAGGTCCCGTACAGGCGCATGCCTGCGGCCGCGCGGCGCTGCCCGCGCTCCCCGCCTCGGTGCCCTTGGGCTGCCCGCTGCCCCACACCGGCGCGCTGCTCGCGCCCCTGGCCAGTGGCTTCTCAGCGCCGCCGCGCGCTCTGTCAGGCGAAGGGCTGCGGGGGCCGCGCGGCGCTGCGCGCGGCAGCGCTGCCTGCGCGCGCGCCCGCGGCCGGACGCGTCCCGGTCGCCGCTCCGGCTGCTCGGCCAGTGCCCCCGGCACCTGCCGCGCCGCCAGCGCGGCGCTGCGCGGCATCCGACCCAGCAACTGCCGAGCCGTTGAACGCGGGCGCGTCCTCCAGCTTGCGCTGCGGGGTCTTGAGCACCACATTGGCCACCTGCGGGCGCGGGAGGGCGCTTAAGGACGGCCGCCGTGCGCCGTCTGCCCCAGGCGGCTGCGGCGTGAGCACAGAGCGGGCCTCCGCAAGCCCAAATGGCCACCACGCGCTTCTGTCCCAATTCATGCAAGCAGCTTGGTGGCCGCTGTGCGCAGGGGTGGGAGCACGCACTTGTCTGCTTTAGATGGGGCAGAAAGTTCTTGTTATTGCCGGCAGCATGCGCATGGTACTCATAGACTGGCAGGTGTTTGGACTCTCCTGCCGCGCGGCACTGGGCGTGGTGGGCTGCAGGGTGGGCTGCAGGGCAGCGCGCGCGCAGCCACCTTGGAAGCGAAGGCGAGCGTGGACAGTGACTCGGCGGCGTGCAGCGCGGCGGGCGACACGCACGCCACCATCAGCGCCTTGGCCTCGCCGCCCAGGCTGTCCTGCAGCAGCATCGTGAGCTTGGAGTTCCTGCGCGCGCGCCCGCCCGCCCCGCCCTCAGGCGCCCTGGCGCCCGCCCAGCCGTTTGGGCCCTCCTCAGCCGCCCCGGCTGTCCCTGCAGCAGCGTCGTGAGCTGGGAGTTCCTGCGCGCGCGGCCGCCCGCCCCGCCCTCAGGCACCCTGCGGGCATCCGAGCCGACCTCAGCCCCCAGCCAGGCACCGACTGCCCGAGTGCGTGCAGCTGGGCGGCCGGGCATGAATGTGCGCACAGGTGTCGGACCAGCATGCGCGGCCTGCGGCGCCGTAGCAGGCGCGCGAGCGCGGGGCGATGCGCCCCCGCCGCGCGCATGCATGGACGCGCGCCGAGGCGGGCGCGCGCCTGTACGGCACGTGCGACGCGTTCTGCATGAGCGCGGAGATGACGTTGCCCAGCTCCAGCAGCGAGCGGTTGATGTTCTGCGCCTCCGTCAGCGTCAGGCCTGCGCGGCGAGCGAGCGGCCCCACCCTGGCATGCGCTTCCGGGTCCAGCCCGCGCCCTGCCACGCGCTTTGAAAACCCTGCCATTGAGACCTTGCAGGCACCTGGAGGCTGCACACAGCCCTGTGATCCTGCTGGCTCGAGCGGACGACTCGAACGGACGACAACAAAGCAGGTGCGGCGTGCACACAGGCGCGACGCGCGCACGGGCGCCGGCTGCATGCACAACGTGCTGTGTCCTCTCTGGGAGCTGCGGTGCGTGGCGCCGGTTTGTGGCCCGCGAGGGCAGCCCGGTGCGCGCCTGTCGCGCCCGTCTTGGTGATGCGCTCGGACCCGGCCAGGTCGCAGAGCGTGAGCTTGCCCACCGCGCGCACGCCTGCGGGCGGCACACAGGCGCCGCGGCTCAGCCACCAGCGCGCCAGCGCGCCAGAACCCACTAAACGGCCCGGTGCGCCCCCCTTGGTCACAGGAGGCGCCGGCCAGGCTGTCATGCGGTGGCGCACAAGCGCTTGCTGGCCCGGGACGCACACTGCAGCGCGGCGAGCCGGCCTGCTTGGAAATGTGCTTCTCTTCCCAGGTCGGTCGCACACTTGGGGTGGAAACTTGCAGGCCTGCTTCAGGAGCGCGCGCGGGCGGCGCGCCGGTGGCGGGGTCGGTGGCGGCCACGCGCACGACGAGCAGGCAGTGCGAGCGGCTGGAGTGCGCGTTGACGTCGTGGCAGCCGACCGCGCGCTGCTCGAAGCCGCGCGCCATGATGCCCTGGATCTGCTCCGCCGACTCCACGCCTGCGCGCGCGCGCCGGCCCGCTCCGAGCTGACGTGAACGTGCGCCAGCCAGAACCCTAACCTACCCCTTCCCTGGATCTGCTCCGACAGCCCCGCGCCTGCACCTCACATGCAGTCGCCGTCACACCGCCCCGCACGCATTGCACCATGGCGGCCATGCTGCGCACAAGCGGCGTCAGACCGGGCAGGGTGAAGCGGCCGCCTAAGCGCGCCAGCGTGGGCATGGCCAGCCCGATCCATGACATGAGGAGCTGCGCGGCTGGCAGGCAGCGCTAGGGTAGGGTAGGGCACCGACGCAGGTGAGGTCGGGCAGGTCGAAGCCGCCGCCCGAGCGCGCCAGCTCCAGCTCGGCCTTGCCGCCCGGGGCCAGCAGGTCGACGACGGCCTCGTTGTAGATCTCCAGGATCGCAGCCGAGATCTCGTAGCGCATCTCCGCTGGCCGGTCCTCCTTGATCGACCTGGGCGCGGTCGCGCGCATGCGCGTGCTCAGGCTTGTCACAGTGGTGACGCAGGCACCACGCGCAAGACTCTCCTGAGCACCGAACGGAACCATTTCGCGCAAGCAGGCATGCAAGGCTTGTGTTGAAGCGTGCGGCACGCATTGCGCACTGCCTCAATGCCTGGGTGGCCCTCAGGGCTGCAGCCCTTAAATCATGGTCGCGCAAACCCATGCTCTAACAATGCAGGGCTGGCAGGACACCGCCCGCGTGCATCCCACATGCGGAAGGCCGCAGGGCGTGCAGCGGACGCGCCGCGCGCCGCGGCGCCGGCCGGGCACAGGGGGCGGGGCGGGGCAGGGTAGGGTTGCGCGCACCGGAAGAGCTCGCGCATCGTCCGGAAGTTGATGCCGGGGTCCTCCGCCGTGCCCAGCATCGTGTGCGTCTTGCCCGCGCCTGCGCGCCGCGCCGCCCGCCCGTCAGCGGCAGGCGGGCGCGCGCCGGCGGCCCTGGGCCGAGCGCCGCAAGAGGCGCTGCCCGCGCGGCTGCGCTCCGCAGGGACGCGCGGCCCGCCGGGGGCGGGCTGTGCGGCCCGCCGTGGCGGGTTCCGCGCGCTGGCGCGCTGCTGGCTGGCATGTCGCCGGCGCTCGGGGCGCCCGCGCACCGCTGCCATGGCGCACTTTAACGCACGCGGCCTACTCGCGCGCGCTCGCCTGGTGGCCAAGCAGCGGCGCGCCCGGGCCGCGCGCGCGCCTGTCTGGCCGTACGCAAAGATGCAGACATTGTACCCGTCGAGCGCGCTGGTCACCAGCGGCGACACGTCCTCGAATACCTCCGCCTGGCTGGCGCTGGGCGGGAAGGCGCGGTCGAAGTCGAATGCCTGCGCGCCCAGCAGCCTCATGTAGGGCTGAGCACATTCCGCCATCAGCGGCAAGGCTGCTCTTAAGAGATCATGCGGCTGACCTGCGCATTGGCGCATGCAGGAGTGGGGCATGGTGCGGCGTCATGCGGCTTCCTGACATGCGTCTCCACCATGCGCGGCGCATGCCCTCGCCCGCAATGAGCATGCGCGCTGATGTCTATGCCCGGCGCCAAGCGCGCGCAGACCTCGGCGACGCCAGCGCAGGCGGCCGGCGCAGGCCCGGCCGTCAGCAGAACGCGGCGCGCTGCCGCCCGCCCGCGCTGCATGCAGCCCAGGGCCGTCGCCGGGAGGCCGGCACGCTGGCGGCGCGCCTTGGTGGCGCCCGCAGTCGTGGCGAGCACGCGGTGGCCGTCCTCGGCGTGCAGCACGCCGCCGGCCGCGCCGCCGTCCGGCCGCACGCGCACAAACACGCGGATGTTGCCGCGCAGCTCCTGCACCGCGTTGTGCAGGCGCCGGCGCGCAGTGGCCTCGCGCGCGAACGCTGCGCGCGTCTCCACCAGCTCCGCGTCCTGCCGTGGGACCGCAAGCAGTGATGGCCGGATACCCTACCATAACCCTACGCCTTTGCGGCTGCCGACAGTATCCTGGCAGGCCTCCCGATCTTCAAGCGGGCTCATGCGTGCACGGTATTGTAGTGCCATGAGCAGCGGCATGCTGCAGCAAAGCGCGGCCGGCGCATGCCTGGCACTTGCAGTGCAGAGCAGCAGGCTGACGCTCACCAGGGCTGCTCAACGCCTTCCTGGATGCTTTGCGAGGCGTTCAAGCGTGGCGCCAGCCGCGTAAGGTCATGTGCACATCTCTGGCGGCATGCGACAAGGCCCAGTGCAGAGCGTGAGACAGGCCCGAGCGCTGGCTGCATGCGCCCCGTCATTGGCCGCCCGGCGGGGCGGCGGCGGCGGCGGGCGCGCGCGCCGGGCCGCGCGGGGGGCGGGCCTTCTGCTGCAGGGTCTGCCCGAGCGCGGCGCGTACGCGTTCCAGCTGCATGGGCACCAGGCCGGCCAGCTCGGCGAGCTGCTGCCGCAGACCCGCGCCCTCCGCGCGCATGCCCGCGGCCTCGCGCCGCAGGCCCGCCGCGCCCGCCGCCAGCCGGCGCTGCATCTCGCGGTCCGCCAGCGCGCCCACGTCCCTGCGCACGCGCCGGGCTCATGCGTCGGGTGGGGGCTGATCGCGGGCGGGCTGGAGCGTTCGCTCGCGGGGGCGAGCTCCAGGAGCGGAGTCGGTCTGGCGGCGGGAGGGGACGGCCGCGTGGCGCAGCAGTGCAGGCACATGAACTGACACGCTCCTCCGCCGCGTGCCCGCCAGGCCTGAGACAGGGGGCTGTATGCCGCGGCCTAAGCATGCGTGCAGCCCATACGGCGTGCAGCACTGCCCGAGCCTCGCGGCGGATCCTGGAAACAGAGCGGCAATGGCGCTGCCGCGCGCCTGGCGCGCCCCTGGCTCGGTCACGACGACGCGGCGCGCGCCACCGGCGGATCTGGCGCGTTTTGCACAGAGAGAGAGAGGGGCCGCGGAGGTAGTGTTTCAAGGTGCAGGCGCGCCCAGCGCTCTGCGGAGGTCGCCGCTCGGGCGCCCTGGGCGCACCGGAACACCGTGACGGCGACGGGGCTGCCGCGCACGTGGCGCGCGTCCGGCCCCGTCACGGCGATCTGATAGGCGCCCTCCGCCGGCAGCGTGTACGTCACCGCGTAGGTGCCGTCCCCGCGGTCCTCCACGGCCGCGGCGCCCGGCTCGCCGCCGCGCACCGCCGCCTGGAAGCCGTCGCCGCCGCCGGTGCGCGGGTTGCCGAACGCGTCGCACGCCTGCCGCGCGGCGCGCGCGCGTCTAGGGTTAGGTTAGGGTTAGTGCGCCTTGCATTCCACCGCTCATGCCCGCGACGAACGAGATCAAAGTGTTGCGTTGGTATGCCAAAGGCACGTAAAGCTCTTGTAGTGAGGGGAGGCCCTGCTGCCGCCTGTTCACGCCGGTGGCGCCTGCGGGCGCGCCTGCAGGGCGAAGCCGGCCGGCACGCCCGCGAGCGTGCCCTGCGGCGGCCAGAAGCCGTGCGCGAAGCTGTCGCTGGAGCTGGCGGGCGCCTCCTCCACGGCCACCGCGGCCTCGTACAGCACCTCCGGCCGCGGCTCCGCGCCGGCCGCGGGCGTTGGAATTGGGCTGGGGCTGCACGCGCCTGGGTTGCCAGAAAACCCCGGTCTGGCGCCGGGCGCGCCCGCCGGCGCGTCGGCGCCGCGCTTGGGGCTGGGGCCTGGGCTGGCGCCCAGCCTGTGGGCCGCCGCGGCCGGGCTCGCCGGCAGCGCGCCACCAGGGCTGGGCGGGGCGGACCCCGCGGGGCCCTGGGCCGCCGGCGCGCCGGGCGGCGGCCGCAGCAGCAGGCGCAGCGTGTACCGCCCGGCGCGCTCGGAGTACATGCGCACCATCAGTGTGCGCACGCCTGCGCGGCGGGGCATGCGCCTGAGCCGCCCAGCCAGCGCCTCGCGGCCTTCGCAGACAAACAGACAGACAAGGGTGCAGGCGCGGTTCCGACGTCGCTCCCTGCACGTCAGCGGCGCAGCAGAAACCAGGGGAGCTGCCGCTACGATATGCACGACATGGTGAAGGTGACACCGTTCAAGCTACAGAGCGCGTCGGGTGTTCGAGGGCGGCCCCTGCCCAGGCAGGGGCCGTCAGGCAGCGGGCGCGCGCCTCCTGATGCGGTCTCTTCGATCGCGCAAGGCGCCGCCGCATCGCCGCCCGCCGCGGGCGCCAGCTCGGCCGCAAAAGCGCCGCCCGGCGCGCCCGCGTTGCCGTACGCGTCCGTGGGCACGACCATAAACTCCGCGGCCACGCCCGCCGTGATGCGGCGCGGCAGGTCGCGCACGGCCGTGCGCCGGCCGGCCGCAGGGCCGGGCACGACTGTGACGGCCGCAGGCGCGCCGCGCGAGGGCACCGGCGCGAAACCCTTGCTGGCGGGGTCAGGGTCGGTCAGGCTGACCGCCAGCGCGTGCCGCCCCGCCGCCGTCAGCAGCGCACGCAGCTGCTGCACGCCCGCGCCCGCCTTCGCGCCCTGCGCGCGCGCGCTGCGCATGAGTAATCCTACCCTAGCCCTGGGCGGAGCGCCTGCTTGCGCCTTAAAACTTGGAACCCGCCACGAGAAGGATGTTCCGGGGCCTTCCGGCGTGATTGGGGCGCGCGCCTCGTGCGGGACGAAGGGCACCGCGCCCCGCGGCCCGTTTGCAGCGGCCACGATCGCGCCGGGCGCGACGGCCGACGCGTTCCCGTAGCGGTCGCGCGTCTCCACGGCCAGCAGCACCGGCTCGCCCGCGCGGCAGCGCGGCGCGGCGCTCGCGCCGCCGCCCGGCGCGGCCAGGCGCGCGACGCTGTAGCTGCACGCCGCGAGCGATACCGCGGCCGGGTGCAGGGTCACCTGTGCCCACATGCGAAGGGCTTTTGCGCACAGTCTGATCCCCTGCGTCAAGCAGAGCCGGATATGTTGCCGGCAGCATCAGGCGCGTGCATTACTCGCAGACAGGCCGCGCGCCTGGAAGGGGCTGCCAGCGACGGGTTCTCCTGTAGCCCCACAGCGCACATCGAGCGCGTACGCCCCCGCGACGTGCGCGGCGCACGTCACGACGACCGCGCCGCCGCCCGCCTCCGCCACGACCGTGCTGGCGGCGCCCGCGCCTGTCAGGCGCGCCCGCAGCGGCGGCGCCGGCGCAACACTAGGGCCTGGCATCCCTGCGCTGCCCTCATCTGCCGCCAGCCTGTTGCCGTAGCAATCCCTGCGCACCACAGTGAGCGCGCCGGGCTCGCCGGCGCGCCAGGGTTGTCCAGGGTCGCCCGACCCCAGCGCCGCGGCATCCGCAGTGAAGTGCGGGGGCGAAGCCGCGCCGGGCGTGCATGTGACTGCACATTGCGCCTCGGCGCCGCCGCCCTCGCCGCCGCCGCCGCCGCCGCCGCCGCCGCCGCCGCCGCTGCCGCCGCCGGTCGCGAGCCGCGCAACCAGCGCCCAGGCGCCCGCACGCGTCAGCGTGAAGCGCAGCTCGTACAGGCCGTTTCCGCGGTCGACCACGGCCACCTCTGGCGGCGCGTCCGGCTCCGCCCGCAGCGCCGCTGGCGCCCCGCGCGCACCCGGGCCGCTCCCGCGGCCGGCCGAGCCCGCAGGGCTGTCCCGCTGCGCTCCTGCTCCCGCTGCCGCCCCTTGCTGCGCGCCCGCCCCCGCCGCCGCCCGGACCCCGGCGGAGGCCGGCCCGCTGCTGCCAGCCGCGTCTGCGCTCGGCACGAGGATCGCCTCGACCTGGGCGCCGCCTTGCAGCGCGCGGCGGCCGGCGCCGTCGCGCAGCTCCAGCAGCGCGGCGGCCGGCTCGCCCGCGGCCACGCCCAGCGCCTCGCCGGACACGAAGGCCTGCTCGGTACGGCGGCTTGCAGTGGGCAGCAGCCCATAGGGCCCATCCCGGACTGCCCCCTGCAGCTCATGGTGCTGATGTTCTGCACACCACCACCGACCCGCACCGAGCCTCTGTGGCTGCTTGGTCTTTCTTGTTACTCGGTCAATTAGAGGGAGCGGACCCTCTGGCCACAGCGCGGATACATGCGTGCGCGGCCATGTGAGTAGCCCCGCCGCAAGGACGGCTCTGCCTCCAACAGCAGTGCACAGCTACAGTTCATGTCATAGCAGCAGTGCACTTCTAACTCGAGCGCTCATCTGGCACCCTGCTGCCACAGCTGCACGGCCGCGGCGCGGGCGCGCACCAGGTTAGCGCGCGCCCCATCGGCGGCCGCGGCTAGTGGGATCCCGGCCGCGCAGACGGGCGCGCCGTCGACGGCCACGCGCAGCACGCCCGCGGTCACCACGGTGGCGCGCACGGTCACCACTGCCTTGTCCTCCCACTGGCTCATGGCCACGTCGGCAAGCGCGCCGGGCGGCTCGGCGGCCACGGCCAGCGCGCGCGGGCCGAGCCGCGCGACGTTGCCGAACGCGTCGCGCCCGTGCACGTGGAAGGTCAGCATGCCGCGGCCGCCGGCGCCGGGCGTGTCCAGGCCGCGCAGCAGGCAGGCCGGCGCGTGCAGCGCAGCCGGGCCCACGTTGACCTGCGGGGCCGCCCCCAGTGGGGCTTCAGGGCTCCGTATAAAGTAACCAGGCGCGTGCAGCGCAGCCGCCTCGCGCCCACCTGCGGGCCTCGGCCACTGAAAGGGCGCAAAGCCCCCCGCGGACATAATCTAGCGCATGCGGTGCGCATGCGGGCCGCGCTCACGTGCAGGCTCGGGGCCCCTGCACCCGCTCCAAGGCAGTAACGGAGGTGCGGGACATCTGCAGCCCAGCGAGCGGCCGGCGAGCCAGCGAGCGCAGCGCGGACGCGCCTGCCACCGTCTGGCCCCGGGGGCACAACATGCGCATGGCACGCATGCGCAGCCCTGCACGCCCTCACGCAGCCCGCGCACGGGGACGGGCGGGCGTGCAGTCCATGCGCGCACCGCCAGCGGCGTGCCAGGCACGGCCACGCCGTCGAGCAGGACTGTGATGCGGTGCGGCCCCGTCTGCGCCCAGGCGAGCGCGGCGCGGAAGTGGCCGCCGCCGTCCGCGAGCGCGGCCGCCGCGGCGGCCGCGGCGCCGCCGGGGCCCGCCACGCGCACCGCCACCGCCTCCGCACCGCTCATGCGCCGGCCGCCGCGCGCCTGCGCGTGCGCGCTCTCAATCAGGGTTCTCCATATACCCTTCCGTATCCCCATCTAGCACACTACTCACACAGGTGTTGACTTTCACAGTCTGAAGAGTTTCAAACTGACAGAAGAGGTTGTTGCAACAGAAGTTATATTGTTATGCGCTAGGGGCCCGCTCCCTGCCCCAGCAGGCGTCGGCGCGCGTGCTGCGGGGCGGCGGCCGCGCCTGGATGAAGATGGGGTCCGCCGACCCGCACGCGACCGTCTCGCCGGGCTCCAGGCCCACCACCTCGACCTCGGCCGCCGTCAGGCGCCCATGCCGCGCGACGAGCGGCCCCGTGGGCGGCGCCGGCACCGCCGCGCCGCCGACCGCAGCGGCCAACTCCCACAGCCCAGCCGCGGGCAGCGCAAACCCGAGGCTAAACGTGCCATCGGCATTGTCGGTCACCGCAGCGTCTACTGCGGCGGGCACGGCGCGCGGCGGGCCGCCGCGCAGGCTGGCGGCGACCGCCTCGCCGCCCGCCGCGCGCGCGTTGCCGCGCGCATCCACCGTGTGCAGCGTCACGCACACCGGCTCGCCTGCGCGCGCGGGCGCGCAAAGTTGCCGGCGTGCAGAGCCGCCCGGCAGCGCGTCAGACATTCTGCAGTCGGCTCGGCACGATCGTGTGCGCCGGGCAACGCTGCGGGCAGCCAGCAGGTGGGGACGGCGGTGCGGCTGTCCGTGCAAACACCCTCGAGGTCCCTTGCACGCCTGCATGCGCTCTGCCTTGTGTACCAATTTTGCTGGCACAGCGGCGCTCAAGCGCGCAAGCGGGCGCGCCTGCGACCACGCCGCCGAGCGTGGCGCCCGAGAGCCAGCAGCGGCCGGCGTCCGAAGCGGCCGGCCGCGCGTGCAGCACGCGCGGCCAGCCGGGCAGCATGGCACCGCCCAGCGTCACGCACAACACATAGTCGCCCGCCATGACGAGCGCCGCAGCGTAGATGCACGGGCCAGCGCCGTCGCCGCCCTCGGCCTCAAACGCGAGCGGGGCGGGCCCCGACGCCTCCACGACCAGCGCCTGCAAATGCGGGCTTTGCTCTCAGCCAGCCTGAGGACGCGCGCGTCCGCATGCTTGAGTTCAGCATGCGAGCCTCGGCCACTCACGCTCGCCAAAGCGCCGGCCGCCCTTGCAACCTCAGGGCGCAAGCATATGCGGCTGGGGCGGGCCTGCCCGCCCAGGTCGCGCGTGGCGTTGCCGCACGCGTCGCGTAGGTCCACTGCCACGCGCGCCGGCGCGCCCACCTCCACGCCGCCGCCCGGCGCCTCGCTCGCCAGCGCGGCGGCGCATGCGGCGGCGTTGGCCGGGCCGGGCCGCACGCGCACGGCCGCAAGCACCCCGCCAACCAGCGGCTCCTGGCCGCGGCAGCGCAGCGCCAGGGCGTACTTGCCGGCGGCGCGCCCGACAAACGCAACCTCGGCGCGCCCGCCGGAGAGCTCGGTCACGGCGGTTGCCACGGGCGCAGGTCCCTCCCATGCGACTACGAGCGCGGCCTGGCCGGCGCCGGACGCGAGCGCGTTGCCGAAGGCGTCGGCGCGCGCAACGCATACGCGCCCGGTCGCGCCCGCCACGACCGCCGTGTCAGCCGCCCCCACGCGGCACTCCTGCGCGTCCGTTGGGCGCGCCCGGTGAGGGTATAGCCCAACGTTAAACCTATGCCGGAAGATCAAGCAGGGCGCGATGGAGGCGCACCAGAGCCTCTTGCACGCGCAATCTGTGGAGCCCCAGCGCGTGCAGGTTGAAGGGCCTGTGCGCCCCAGCACAGGGCACCACGCATGCATTCGCGTGGCGGGCTGCAGCGCGCGCCTGTGCAGCCGCGCGGCCGGGGCGGCAGACGCCGTCAAACACCAGCCTGGGCCCGCCGGCGCGGGCGCCCGCGGCGGCGAGCGCCAGCTGGAACGGCCCCGCCGCATGGACCATGAAGCGGATGTCGTACGTGCCGTCGCCCCGGTCGCCCACCTCTGCGGGGTGCGCGGTGCCTGCGGGCAGCGTATGGGGCACAACTCAGATGCATGAGCGCGGCAAGCAGCATGGTGCAGCGGCATGTGCAGCACGCCGCGCTCTGGTGAAAGCGAGTGCCATTGACACGCCTGGCCGGCGCTTTTAACCCACGGCCGCTGGCGTGTGGGGCGCGCCAGCGGCGGAGGTGGCCACGGCGGCGAGCTGCGCGCCGCCCGCCGCCAGCGCGTGCCCGTGAGCGTCCGCGGTCGCGAGGACGGCCGCGGCGCGCTCGCCCGCCACGACGCCGCCATCAGCGAGCGCCGCCTCATCAGCAAGGCGGCAGCAGTGCAGCGCCAGGGGCCCGGCGGTCGCCGCGATGCTGAGCGGGCTGCCCGTCACGGGCTCCTCGCCCAGCAGGGCGTGCAGCTTGTGCGCGCCCACCTGCACACCAGACATGCCAGGAAAGCAGAATTGGTTTGCTGAGTGAGTAGCACGAGGGCGAATGCTGGTGCGTGCATCTTCAACTTGGAATCTTTGGCAGTGTTGCGTCGGGAGCCCGCGGCGAGGGCGCTTGCTGGTTGCACGTTGCTGGTTGCCCGCTCACTGCATGCACGGTCAGACCGCTCATTGACACCAGGCACTGAGAGATACCGAGACACTCGGCTACCACACGAAGTGCATCATGGCATATAGCACGCAGCAGACCTTGGAGCATGTGCTGTGCATCAGTGTGGCGCTCCAAGCAGGCCATTCTCACACTGGGCTGGCTGCCCAGGCTGCCTTACAAGCCCGCACCTCAGCCAGGACGACCTGCGCGCGGTAGCACCCGGCGCCATCGACCAGCTCGGCGTGCAGCGCGCGCGACACGCCGCTGGGCGCCTCCAGCACAAAGGCAGCGGCCTCATGCCCGCTCGGCCGGCGCCCTGGCACCCAACCCCTGGTGTCAGGTGAAGAGATAGAACAGAGACGCAAAACCCTGGTGGTCCTGCGCCTCTCACCATCCTTCCACAGCTCTGACAGGTGCATTGGCCAGTCGAGTGTGTGCCGGCCACTGGCAGAACTGAGCGTTTGTAACCAGCAGCATTCATAAAAACGCTTCGGCAAAGATCAGGTGTAACGTGTTCACACCGCATGAAGCTGCTAAAGCAGCATCGAGCCAGGCATGAGGTACATGCCTTTGAGTGGCATGGAAGGACAAGGGAGGGGTGTGCCTAGGGAGAGGTGGTGCGGAACAAGCGCCGCCTGACAGACTGCGCCCGCTGCCACAGCTGCGCCATGCTCCCAGACGAGCTGCACGTCCGCGGCCGACAGGGGCGGCCAGTCGGCACGCAGCTCGTGGCGCGCAGCCTCCACCGGCTCGCCATTGACCTGTTGGCCGCAGCCAAGAGCCAGTTGTCGGCGTCATCAGAGAGATGAGACAATTGTCGAATGCACCCATGCCCATGTGTATGCGCACGTGACAACGCGGTGTGGGCAGAGAGGCTTCACTCGTACACTCACGAACATAGGCTTTACTCACTGCTGGGCAGGATGCTCACGCTCCCTCGGCGCTCGGTCCCGGCCCTACACCTGTCACATGTCGTTGCAGTAATAATCCCGGCTGCTGACTAGGGCCTGGGCGCACCGAGGGCAGCAGCGCCCACGCTCCCGCCCGGTCCACCGTGAAGAAGAGCGTGTACACGCCACGGCCGCGCTCGGCGACCGACGCCGTGATCACCGCGCCGCCGGGGCCGCTCAGCTCCGCCGCCACGCGGTCGCTACTCGCCACCCTGCCAGCGGCAAGCGCGTTGCGGACTAGGATCCGTGGACTCCCAAGGCAAAGTGTCATGCCAACGCCAGTCTGTTCCTCCACAGTGCACAGTGCAGTGCGTTGCCGCGCATCACTTTGCAAGTCCAAGCAGGCTGTGCAAGCGAGTGTGTAGCCTGCCGAGTGTGTAGCCTGCCGAATGGTGCTCACATTCCGAGCATCCGCCTGCTCTAGTTCACCATGCCACATGGGGCAAGCACAACATGATGCCCGCCACAGCGCGCATGAAATACAGAGGCGCACCAACCGCGCATGGCAGGGCTGGCATGTTGCTGTCACATGGACGGCCACCGCTTGCCAGGCCTGACATGCAGGGCGCGAGGGCGCAGGCGTGCAGGGCACGAGGGCGCGGCCGCGCGGGGCGCGCGCCGGCGGTTCTGGTAGCGGTCGAGGACCTGCAGCGTCAGCGCCTCGCGCCGGAAGGCCACGATACCGCGCAGCGCGTCGCCGCGCAGCCGGCAGCACGCCTCGCCGTCCGGCGCAGGCTCCACCGTCAGCAGCTGCGGCCAGCCTGCGGGGCGAGCCGACACGAGCACTGTATGGGCGTCAGTTGTAATGAGGTGCCCAGCCGCTTACCGCTTACTGAACACCACACACACAGAAATTGTGCACAAAGAAATTGTCATGCAAGCATGCGCAAACCCATGATCTCCCACAAAACCAACCAGTACCACAAGGGCGGGTTCCTGTGGGGAGTGGACTCTGGCGGGTACCTGTGGGGAGACAGGTGAAGCCCGCATCACCCTTGACGGCCACACGGCAGCGCCGCGCGCGAACGCGGCACCGGCGCGGTCACCCAGGCTGCCGGCGCGCACCGGAGAGCATCCGGCCGCCGAGCGTGGCGCGCACGAGGTAGCACCCGGCCAGCGTGAAGAGAGCGCCGTGCTCCGCGCTGCCGGTGCGCTCAAAGTCGACGTCGGTCGGGCCCTTGGCGGCCACGCGCACCTCGCGCTCGTCGTCTGGGGCCCCCATGCGCACCCTCAGGGGCCCAGGACGCGCATCCTCAAAGTCCCAGTTCCATTTTGGGGGGAAGGTGCACGACTCCACTTCCGCGGTTTGGGTTGTGCGTGCCCGCACAACATGACAGCGCCAAGTGACTGGACCTGTGTCACATGCTCTATGCTGCTCTGCTCCCAGCCAGAATCGGCCAGGCCTCATATGCTGTCGCGCGCCTGCCCCTCGCTTTTGCTTGTCCGAGAGAGCCGCAGCAGGGCAGCAGAGAGCGTGGGATATGCACAGGGCTGCGGGGCGGCGCGCGAGCTGTGGCTGCACCAAGGGCGAGGTTGCCGAAGCGGTCGCGCAGCGTGACGGCCAGCGTGACGGGCGCGCCGGCCGCGCCAATCGCCGCCGCGGCCGCGCCGGGCGCGCCGCCGGCCAGCGGCTTGGCCCCGTCGATGAACGCGGCGGTCGAGCGGCCCGCGTCGGCGGCCGCCGCGCGCATGGCTACCGCGAAGGGGCTGCCCGGCAGCCGCTCCTTGGTCTTGGCGTGCTCGACCGACAGCCGGTACTCGCCTGGCGCATGCGCATGCGCCTGCTGACCGCCTATTAAGGAGCGCAGTCGGTGTGAATCAGGCGCCTACGAGGACGCTTCCAGGTCATGCAGCCCTCGCAGCTGCACAGACGCGTGCAGCACTGTCAAAACATGGCGCGTCAATCTGCCTGATCCCTATTAATTCTCTATTAGCGCGCTGCCGCGCGCGCTGCACCCGCTTTGCTGGCCGAGTAGGTGAGCACGGTGGCGCCGTCGGGCGCGCGCTCCCAGGCCGTCTCCAGCGGCCACGGGCCCGTGGCCTCCGCCGACAGCCGCATGTCGGCCAGGGCGCTGCGCGACTCGTTGCCAAACCTGCAGCGTGCATGCGGCGTGGCGCGCGGCGCCCCCGCTTGCGCAAGCTGCAGCAGCGCGGGCAGCCGCAACGACAACAGGCCCTGCCTTCGTGACGGTGTAGGTTACGGCAAAGCGCCCGTCGCCTTTGTTCGTCACGGCGCCTGCGCGCCCGGCCGCCTCTCAGCACCGGGTGGAGCGCAGCTGCACAC
>JAABUV010003679.1_pt1 | contig 19221 bp, 16 predicted proteins | sample 5559971 | NCBI WGS metagenome assembly JAABUV01 (sample SAMN10711881, study PRJNA513362) | rock metagenome | isolation source: Antarctica rocks | place: Antarctica: Victoria Land, Knobhead nord | collected 2015-12-19
CGGCCTTGCGGTACTCGCGGGCCAGCTCGGCCTGGACGTCATACCCGCCGAACCAGATCCCGCCGGGCCCCCGACGCGACCCCAGGAGCGACCGGAGCGAGTACGTCGGGTCGACCGTCGGGAGTTCGCCGTCGGTCGAGGGGACCCCGCCCCGCCCCCCCTCTCCCCCGAGCGGGAGGGCGTGGCTCAGGGCCCGGTCGACGTCCCCCGCCCGGAACTGGCGGAGGAGTTCGCGGAGCGCCCCTTCCTGCTGGCCGAGGATCGCCTCGGTCAGCCGGGGGACCCGCTCGACGGCCCGGCCGATCCAGCGGGCCCCGAGGTCGGCCAGGGCCTGGATCCCCAGCAGCGTCCCCAGGCCGATCAGCCCTCGAGCCGCCCCGACCGCCGCGCGGCCGGCCAGCTCCGAGGCCGCGCCGGCGGACCCGGGCCGAGGGGGGCCCTCGGTCCCGATCCCGGTCGGCTGGCCTCCGATCGGCTCGAAGATGTCCTCGGGCGCGTCGTCGGGCGGCTCCAGCGTGATCTCGCGGATTCGGTCAACCCGGCTGGGCCGGTCCGGGAACGCCCGCCAGCCACCCCCCTCGAACCGCGGGGCCTCGACCATCGCCGAGGCGGGCCAGGGGCGGGCCGGGTCGAATCCCAGGATCCGGCCGCCCGGCAAAAAAACCAGGCCCTGGTCGCGCGTGAGCCCCCCGGCCTCGTCGTCGAGCAGGGCCGGGACGAGGTCGGCGTCCACCGGCACGTAAAGGTTTTCGGCCAGGCTCCGGAGCCGGATCGGCCCGGCCGGCGGGCTCGGACCCCCGACCAGTTTGAGCAAAAACCCGCCGGCCACCCGATGGATCACCGGCGCGTGGTCGCCCCCCATCCGGGCGGCCAGTCCGAGGATCGGCTCGACGCGGTCCCCTTCCACCAGGACCGCCGAGGCGGGCCCCGACTCGGGCCTCCGTCGGAGTTGGAACGCCACCTTCATCGGGTTGATCCCCGGGCTTCGGCGATGCCCAGACGGTCGGCCCGCCGGCTCAGAGGCGATCCGGCAATTCTTCCGGGTCGCGGCAATGGGTTATGGAAAATGGACGATGGTTGATGGGTGAAGCAAGCCCGGGAAATCCGTCGAAGAAGCTTCGGATGCCACTGCGCTTGTTCGTCCTCAACCATCAGCCATTAGCCATTTTGGATCCCGGATAGCCTCTCAGGCCGGGCTGGAGGGGAGGGTCCCCCGGTCCAGGTACCACATCCGGTCGGGCCCCTTGACCAACCCGTGGGACATCCGGAACGACGCGATCGGCCCGTCCTCGGCCTGGTCCCGGACCACGATCCGGACCGTGTAGTCGGCCTTCGAGTTCTCCTTGCCGGTGCTCTTGTCGGCCTGGAAATCCTTGACCTCGAACTCCAGGGCGGACAGCCTGCCGGCATTCCGGCTCCGCTTCCAACCCTCGGACCGGGCCTTCCAGTGGTCGCGGAAGTCCTCGAAGCTCCGGAACGGGCCCGACTCGCGCCCAGCCGAGCTGAGCAGGAGCCACATCCGCCGGTAGTGCGGGAAGCGGTGCGAGGCGGCGGCGAAGAAGTCGGTCACCGCCTGCTCCGGCGTGATCCGGACCGGCCGCTCCAGGGTGATCAGCAACGGGTAAGTCAGCAGGACCGTCGCCGCCCCGCCCAGGGCCAGGACCAGAAGGACGGGCAGGACGTAGCCCCAGCAGAGCCAGGCCAGGAACAGCGTCCCTAGCCCGGCGGACCCGACGCGGATCAGGTCCGGGCCCCACTCGGCGCCCCGGGTCCAGACCGGCTCGACGGTCGAGACCTCATGCTCGAACTCGCTGGTGTCGCCAATCGCCCCCGCATCCTCGACCGGCGCGGGCTGAGGCTTCGGCCGGGACCGGGCCCGGGGACGCTCGGAGGGCGTGGGAAGGAGGACAGGAGCGGGCGGCGCGAGGTCGTCGTCGGGGGTCGTGGGGGCGTCGAGGTCGTAGCCGCCCGAGGCCGCCGCCGGGGGCGGCGAGGCGGGCGGGGGAACGCGGATCGGGCGGATCTCGTCGGTGCCGAAGAGCGAGGCGGCGTCGGCGATCGACTCGCGGTCATCGGGGCGGTCCGGTTCGGGCATGATCGCTCCTGGTTGTCCTCGCGTCTCGGATTCGGAGTCTCCGGGATGATACGGGCCCGGCCGGCCCGGGCGGGGGGCGGGGCGGGGCTCACTTCTTGGGGTCGAGGTTCCTGGTCAATTCCTCGGGCGTGACCGCGCACTTGATCCCCTCCGAGGGGACGTCGAGCTTGGCGGTCCAGACGATCGCGTTGAGCACGAGGGTCCGGAAGTCGTCGTTGCCCCAGTTCTTGTGGAAGTGGCCGCCGGTAAAGCCAAATCCCCGGCCGCCGTCGGGCCTCTCGACCGCCCAGGCCAGGACCTCGTCACGCCCCTTGGCCTCGGTGATGGGTTTGTGGGGGCCTCGGGGCGAGGAACTCTTGCCCTGGCGGGTGGCGTCGTCGGGCTTGGCGACGAGGATCGGGGTGACCCCCTTCTCCTCGGGGCGAAACCGGATGTTGTAATACCACTCGTCATTGACGGCGAACGGCTTGACGCCCCGGGTGATCGGGTGCTCAGGCAGGCTCTTGATCTCGGCGACCCAGTGGGGGTTGGTCGAGAAGCCACTCTCGTAGTAGCCGCCGAGCCAGTCGAGGAACTCGGGGCCGCCCTTGTCCTTGGGGATCTCGACGGCGTAGTGCATGCAGGCCAGGCCGACACCCTTGTCCATCAGGGTCTTGATCTTGGCCAGGTGGTCGCCCTGGATGATCGGGTGGTTTCCGCCGCCGTCCATGAAGAAGACCACGGCCCGGGCACCGTCGAAGACCGACTCGTCCGATGGCCAGCCGCCGCCGACGTAGACCGGGGCGACCCCGGGGACCTCCTTGAGGCACTTGGTCAGCAGCTTCATCCCGGCGTTGAACTCGTGCTCCCCCTTGCCGTGGCTGGGCCGGCCGGCGATCAGGACGATCTTCGCGTCCTCGCCCAAAGCCGGGGCGGCGGACGTCGCCAGGGCCAGGCCCAGGAGGATCCCTCCGAGTCGCTTCATCATGGGTGAAATCTCAATGGAGTAGTCGGGTGAAGGTCGGGAAGGCTCCCTCGGGGCCGGGGAGAGGGGTCCGGGGGCGGAATCCGGGCATGCCACGGACTTCCCGGTCCGGGAAGTCCGTGGCGTCGCTCGGATCAGGGCCGGACGCGGGCCGGGCTCAGATCAGCGGGGTCTCGCCGGGGACGGCGACGGCCGGGGTCGGCATCGGGCCGAAGGCGAGGTTCTTGGGCATCAGGTCAAGCTTGGAGTTCAGCGCCTCGTCCCAGGTGACGGCCTTGCCGGTGTAGGCCGACATCCGCCCCATGATGGCCGTCAGGGTGCTCTCGGCGACGGTCTTCAACTCGTTGAGCGGCTTGCCCGAGCGGATCCCATCGACCATGTCGATGTGCTCCTGCTCGTAGGGGTTCCGCTCGTTCCTGACCCGGAAGACGCCGCTGCCGCCGGGGCCGCCTTCCCACCGGTAGTTGCCTGGAGAGAGGCGGAAGGTCCCCTTGGAGCCGACGATCGTCTCGGAGACGTTGTTCTCGCAGCCGTCGATCTGACGGCACTGGCTGGAGGTCTTGACCCCGCCGGGATATTCGTACTCGACGGCGAAGTGGTCGAAGATGTTGCCGTAGAGCGGGGCCGTCCGGACCTGTCGGCCGCCCAGGGCGACGCAGCGGACCGGGTGGGCATCGAGGGCCCAGTTCATCACGTCCAGGTTGTGGACGTGCTGCTCGCAGATGTGATCGCCCGAGAGATAAGTATAATAGAGCCAGTTCCGGATCTGGAACTCGACGTCGGACCAGGCGGCCTGGCGCTCGCGGGACCAGAGGCCCCCCTGGTTCCAGTAGACCTGGGCGGTGAGAATGTCGCCGAGGCCGCCATCGCGGATCTTCTTCATCACGTCGATGTAGCCGGCCTGGTGGCGGCGCTGGGTCCCGGCGACGACGCAGAGGTTCTTGGCCCTGGCCTGCTCGGCGGCGGCCAGGACGGTCCGGATCCCGGGGCCGTCGACGGCGACTGGCTTCTCGCAGAACAGGTGCTTGCCGGCGGCGATGGTGGCCTTGATCATCGCCGGGCGGAAGCCGGGCGGGGTGGCCAGGATAACGAGGTCGACGCCCGAGTCGATCACCTTCTGGTAGGCGTCGAAGCCGACGTAGCAGCGCTCGTCGGGGACGTCGACCTTGCCCCCGAACTTGCCGAGCTTCTCGCGGCAGTCGTTCAGGTGGTCGCGGAACAGGTCGCCCATCGCGTGGAGCTTGACGTTGCTCGACGAGTTGATCGACTGCTCGGCCGCGCCGGTCCCCCGACCGCCGCAGCCGACCAGTCCGACCTTGATCACGTCGCTGCCGGCCGCGTGGACCGAAGGGGCCGATGCCAGGTGGGTCACGGCCGCGGCGGCGGCGATGGCAGTGGAGGACTTCAAGAAATCGCGACGCGAGGCGCCGGTCTGCACGAGGGGATCGGTCATGGTGTTTCAATCCGCGGCTTTAATCCGCAATTTCCATCCGCCGGCCCATCCTCCCACCCCGGTCCCGCCCCTGAGGGGGAGGGCCCGATCGAGTCTCGTCGCCTCGCGGGCGGGGCCAGGTGCGGAGGGAGGACCGATGACGGATGTCGCCGAATCCGGGTTCTCAAGACTCACCGCGTAGCCTATCGGGTCCCTTTGCCCTTCACAACCAGGGAGCGGACGCCCTTGAGATTTTCCTGCTCGTCGAGCGCCCGGACCACGCGGAAGCCGACCCGGGTGGCGTCGGTGTGCCACCAGATGCTCTGGGGCCGCTGGGGGTCCTGGACCGACCACTCGGGGGTGGAGGGGATCCGGGTGGCCGACCGGAGCCGGTCGGCGTCGTCGTCCCAGGAGCCGCCCCGGGCGACATAGGAGTATTCCTTGGGGGTGGGCAGAACGACCGGGCCCTGGACCGGCCGGGCCATCCGGGCGAAGGCGGCGTAGGCCTCGGGCTGGTAGAGGTCGAGGCACCACTCGGAGACGTTGCCGTGGATGTCGTGCAGACCCCACGGGTTGGGCTTTTTCTTGCCGACGGGCATGGGCTTCTCGGCGTTCTCGACGTACCAGGCGTAATCGCCCAGCTCTTCGGCCGAGTCGCCGAAGGAGTAGGGGGTGGAGGTCCCGGCGCGGGCGGCATATTCCCACTCGGCCTCGGTGGGGAGTCGGTAGAGCTTGCCGGTCTTGGCCGAGAGCCACCGGCAGTATTCCATGGCCGCGTGGTGGGTCATGCAGATCGCCGGATTCCCCCGCGAGCCGAAGCCGAAGGTCATGTCGGCATAAGGCTTGGTCGAGCGGGTCACGGCGTCGGCGGCGGCCTCGGTGGCCGGCAGCCTGGACAGGTCGACGCTCTCACGCTGCTTGCGCTTGATGTCCTTGCTGAAGGCGTACTCGTCGAACTCGTCCCAGGTGACCTCGCACTTGCCCATCCAGAACGGGGCGATCCGGACGGTGAAGGTCGGTCCTTCGTCGGGCTTGCGCTTCTCCTCGGCGGCGGGGCTCCCCATGGTGAAGGTCCCGCCGGGGATCGGGACCATGTCGAACTTGAGCTCGGACCCGGCGATCGTCTCGGTGTACGGCTTCAGCGCGGCCGGGGCCTGGATCGGGGCCTGCCCGGGAGCCGTCCCGGCGACGCCGAGAAGGAGGGCGAGGGGGAGGGCGAGGGCGGGTCGGGGGTGCGAGACCTGGCGCACGTGTGGTAATCTCCTGGGGGTCCGGGCCGGACGCGCCGGGGCCGGGCGAGGTCGGGGGAGGGTCGTCGATGGTCGCGCGACGGATCGAGGCCGCGATCGGCCTGGCGGTGGCCCTCACGCTGGCGGGCCCGGCTCCGGGGGACGGCCCACCCCTCCGCCGGTTCGAGTTCACCGAGCCGCACATGGGGACGGCCTTCTCGATTGTTTTATACACCGACGACGAGGCGACCGCCAGACGCGCCTCGCGCGCCGCCTTCGACCGGATCGCCCAGCTCGACCGGACGCTGACCGACTACGACCCCGCGAGCGAGCTGATGCGCCTCGCCGACCGGGCCGGCGGCCCTCCGGTCGCCGTGAGCCGCGATCTCTACGACGTCCTGGACCGCTCCCGAGACCTCTCCGAACGCTCCGGTGGGGCCTTCGACGTGACAGTCGCCCCGGTGGTCCGGCTCTGGCGTCGGGCCCGCCGCGAGAAGAAGCTCCCCGCCCCCGACCTGCTGGCGAAGGCCCGGGCCCTGGTCGGCTCCGAGGCGATCCTCCTGGACCCCCGAGCCCGGACGGTCCGGCTCGCCCGAGCCGGGATGAAGCTCGACGTCGGCGGGATCGCCAAGGGGTATGCCTCGGGCGAGGCGATCGCGGTCCTGAGACGCGAGGGGGTTGCCTCGGCCCTGGTGGCCGGCTCGGGCGACATCGTCGTCTCCGGCCCGCCCCCCGGCCGCGAGGGCTGGACCATCGCCGTCGCCCCGCTCCGGCCCGAGGCCGACGCCCCCTCCGGCCGGGCCATCCTCCTGAAGGACGCCGCCGTCTCGACCTCGGGCGACGCCGAGCAGTTCGTCGAGATCGACGGCGTCCGCTACTCGCACGTCCTCGATCCCAGGACCGGCCTGGGCCTGACCGAGCGCCGGAGCGTGACCGTGATCGCCCCCGACGGGGCGACCGCCGACGGGCTCGACACCGCCGCCTGCGTCCTCGGCCCCGAGCAGGGGCTCGCCCTGATCGAAGCCACCCCCGACGCCGTCGGCCTGTTCGTCCGCCTGACCGCCGAGGGTCAGGAGGTCCGCGAGTCCCAGGGCTGGGCGAGGTACGCCACCGGGCCTGGGAAACCCTAGGCGATCGCGTCCCACCGGCGGGCGTCAACGCCCGGGAAGCGGGTCAGGTGCTTCACGTTGGTCGTGGCAACCACGACCGAATCGCCCGGTCGCCCGCAGGTCGCCGCCATTCCGGCCAGGATCGCATCGGCGTCCAGGGACTCGGGGCCGGCGGTCGGGAGGCCGGCCTTCCTCAAGGTTGCCCAGAACTCGGCCGCCCGTTCGAGGGCCTCGGCGGTGATGTCGAGCCGATCGAACCGGCGCAGCAACCCTTCGAGCCGACCGAGCTTGACGGCCGCCCCGGCACGAAGCAGTTCCCGGCGGACCTCATATTCGGCGATCACCGGGATCAAGATGACAGTCCCCGCCGCATTCAAGTCAGCCAGCCAAGAGCCGCAGCGAGCCGCCTCCGGCTGGGCGGGATCGCAGCAGGCCAGCCCGAGCGGACCGGCGTCGAGCCGTGTTAATAGGTCCACTCGTCAATAATACTCTTCAAAAAGCTTGGAACCCTCGGGACGCCGGGAGTCGATCGCCCGCATGAACTCCTCGTCGCTACCGGGCGGGTCCGGGTCCATGGCGTTGATCACCTTCATCGCTCTGCGGAAGGCGTCCTCACGCGCCTGACTTTCCTCGGGCGAGATCGGGATGTAACGGCCGTTCTCGTCGAAAGCTCGTCGAGGCGGGAACATGGGGATCGGGCCCTGCTCGTCGCACAGGGACTCGCGATCGATTGCCACCACGGGCCGTATGGTGGTCGGGTCCATCGGGTTCCCTCCTTTGCAGGACAGCCGGCACTGCCGGGGTGTGAGGACCACGGCATACCGCGCGATCTCGATCCTACTCAATCCGACCTGACCTGGCCACTCGGACCCGACCATCCCACGAACCGGGCGGCGGAGGGTTGAATCCCCCGGGCGACTTCTTACAATGGACCCTCCAAGAGGTCTGGGAGGACGGGCCGCGACTGAGCTGCTCACTGGTTACCGGAAGGGATTACGGACCATGCGCTGGGTTGTTCCGGTCGCCGCGGCGGCCCTGGGGGGGATCCTCTGGGTCGCTCCGCTCGCCCGTGCGGGCTCCGAGGTGATCGAGTTGAAAGACGGGCACCAGGTGGTCGGCGAGGTGGTCGCCGAGAAGCCGAACGTGCTGTTCGTCGACCTCGGCTTCGATGTCGTCCGGGTTCCGCGCGATCAGGTCGTCTCGCGCCGCAAGGGGGACGAGGCGGCCAAGGTCGCCGCGAGCCCGGCGGGGGCGTCCTTCGACGTCGACCCGAGCGGGTTCTACAAGTCGGGCGACCTGAAGGCGACGCCGGTGAAAGACCTGGTCCGCCGGTTCGGCGAGGCGGTGATCTCGATCGAGACACCTTCGGGTAAGGGCTCGGGGTTCATCCTCAACGATGAAGGCTTCGCCGTCACGAATCAGCACGTTATCGACGGCGAGACGCGAATCTCGGCGATCCTCTACGAAAATACCCCGGTGGGCCTCCGGCGGCGGCGGATCGAGGACGTGGCGATCGTGGCGCTCAACCCGTTCGTCGACCTGGCCTTGCTGAAGATCCCGCCACAGAAGGACCTGAAACTGGGGCACGTCTACCTGGGTAGCCTGGACGACCTGAACGCCGGCGATGGCGTCTTCGCGGTGGGCAACCCGCTCGGGCTGGAGCGGAGCGTCTCGCAGGGGATCGTCAGCACGCGGAACCGGAACTTCGAGGGGCTGGTCTACCTCCAGACCGACGCGGCGATCAACCCGGGGAACTCGGGCGGGCCGCTGTTCAACCTCCGGGGCGAGGTGGTCGGCGTGACCAACATGAAGCTGACCCTGGGGGAAAACCTGGGGTTCGCCATCCCGATCAACTATGTCAAGGACTTCCTCCGGAACCGCGAGGCGTTCTCGTTCGACAAGGACAACCCGAACACCGGGCACCGCTACCTTGACCCTCCGCGGCGGCTCCGCGCGGGTCCGCCGCCGGCTCGCCCGGCCGGGGAATCGCGGTGAGCCTGGGGCCGACCTCGTGAGCGGTCGGCACTGAGCTTGCAGGCAGTCGGTTCCGGCGGGCGCGTGCCCCGCCGAGGCCTCGATGGCGACGGAGTCCCCCGGCCCGACGGACGGGCGGGGGCCTGGTTGGTGATTCACCCGCCCCGGCCCGCCGGGGGCCGGGGTGCAGGAAAGGGAGCTCCAGTTGATGCGTACCCCGTTGCGGGCGGCTTTCCGTCTGGCGTTGACCGGATGCCTCGGGCTGGCCGCGATCGCGGCCTCGGCGACGGCCGGCCGCGCCGCCGAGCCCGAGAAGATGCTGCCCGATTCGACCTTGTTCTTCTTCAAGGTCAGGAACGTCGCCGAGCTGCGCCAGTCGTTCGAGAAGGCTGGCATGGGGCAGCTCCTGGCCGACCCGGCCATGAAGCCGCTCAAGGACGACTTCGCCGCCAAGATGGAGCAGAATAACAAGGTGGTCCAGGCCAAGCTGGGCATGACCATCGGCGAGCTGCTCTCGCTCCCGCAGGGCCCCGCCACCGTCGCGGTGGTCGGCAAGTCCGACGTCAAGTCCCCGGTGGCGCTGCTGGTCTCGGCCGACGCCGGCAAGAACGCGGCGAAGATGACCGACGTGATGATGAAGTCGACCAAGCAGGCCGAGGAGGCCAACTCCAAGGTCGGCACCGAGTCGTTCAAGGGCCTGACGCTCCACATCATCCAGCCGCCCAAGGACGGTGATAAGGCGAACCCGCCGATGATCTGGACCAACGCCGGGAGCGTCTTCCACATCGCCACCGACCTTGACGCGCTGAAGGACGTGATCTCGCACGCCGACGGCCGGTCCGACGCGCTGGCCTCGGTCGACGCCTTCGCCAAGACCCAATCCAAGCTTGGCTCCGAAACGCCGGTCGCCTGGTTCCTCGACATCAACAAGGCGATCAAGTTGCTGGCCAAGGCCGGCGCGGCGCAGGGTGGCGCGGCGCAGAACATCGAGGCGATGCTCGGGATGACCGGCCTGAATGGCCTGAAGTCGGCCGGCGGCACCTTCGCATTCAACTCCGGGGCCTATGACAGCGTCAACAAGGTCTACTTCCTGGCCCCCGCCCCGACGCAGGGGATTCTCAAGATGTTTCTGATGCCGCCGACCGGGCTCCGCCCCGAGCCCTGGGTCCCGGCGACCGTGGCCAGCTACCAGACGCTGAGCTGGGACCTCGACAAGGCGTATGACGCCCTGAACGACCTGGTCAACCAGTTCCAGCCGGGGATGCTCCAGCAACTCCAACAGATGTTGGTGGGCCCCAACGGCGGTGAGCCGATCGACCTCCAGAAGGACATCTTTGGCCCGCTCGGCGACCGCCTGACCCTGATCAGCGACTACAAGAAGCCGGTCAAGGAGGACAGCCAGCGGATCCTGCTGGGCGTCGCGCTGGAGGACACCAAGAAGTTCCAGGCCACGCTGAGCAAGATCATCGAGATCACCGGCGGGGCTCCGGCCAAGCGCGATTTCCAGGGGACGACGATCTACGACTTCAAGCTCCCCGAGATGCCCAACGCCAACAACGGGCAGCCCAACCCGTTCAAGAATGCCAGCGTGGCCGTCGCCAAGGACACCGTGTACGTCTCCTCCGAGCCGGCCCTGCTGGAGTCGATCCTTCGGGGCGGCGGGTCGTCGCTGGCCGACAATCCGGACTTCCTGAACGTCGCCAAGCAGATCCCGACCAAGAGCAGCAGCCTGACCTTCGCCAAGGCCGACGAGCAGGCCCGCGTCACCTACGACGCGATCAAGAGCGGCCGGTTCGAGGCGGCCTTCAAGGCCAACCCCAACGGGCCCGACCCCGGCAAGATTTTCGACAAGAGCAAGCTGCCCGACTTCTCCGTCTTCGCCAAGTACCTCTCCGCCGGGGGCGGCTTCGGCCTGATGGAAGAGGACGGCGTGACCTTCACCACGTTCACCCTCCGCAAGACCAACCCCTGATCCGAGCCGGCCTAGCGGCCCGATGATCGGCGTCCACCGGCGGCGGGGCTCGCGAGGAGCGATCCCGCCGCTCTCCTTTCGAACGATTCGATTCAAGTCGGGCCAGCCGCGCGACCGATCCAATCGTCAGAGACGTGCGTCGAGCGCCGGGGGTTTGCCACCGGGTCGGCGGGAGATTCCGAGGTTCGGAGGTGCCGGATGTTCGACCGCACGGGCAGGGATGCCATCGGCCGGTTTGGGGCGGGCTCGCGTGGCCGGTCAAAGGCCGGTCCTCGGCTCCGGATCGAGCCGCTCGAAGGCCGCCAGTTGATGACCGCCTCGATCGCGCCGATCGCCCCGATCTCGGTCCCCCAGTTCCAGGGATACCAGGTCCCGGTCCTCGGGGGGACCACTCACGCGCAGGCTTTCACGGTGACCTCGGACAACCCGAGCGTGAAGGCGAGCGTGGCTCAGGGGCAGTTCTGGACGATCTCGGTCGCGCACACCGCCGCCGACGCGAAGGACATCAGCGTCAACGGCTCGATGACCTTCCAGCTCTTCCAGGACCTGACGCCCAACACCGTCTCCAAGATCGAGAGCCTGATCACCGGCACGGCGACCGGGCTGGCCTCGGGCGTGAAGATCGGTTCCAATTACTACGTCGGGAAGACGTTCCACCGGATCACCAGCGGGTTCCCCGGGCCGACCGACTACATCGTCCAGGGCGGCTCGCTGAACGGCAACGGCACCGGCAACGTCTTCGCCCAGCCGTATCCCGATGAGTTCGTCCAGCAGTTGGCCTTCACCGGGACCGGCCAGCTCGCCCTGGCCAACTCCGGGAGCGACACCAACGACTCGCAGTTCTTCATCACGACCGGAAGCCCGACCTTCCTCAACTATAACCACACGATCTTCGGCCAGATCGTCTCCGGCCAGGACGTTCTCCAGCAGTTGACCCGGGTGGAGAAGGGCAGCGACGGCCAGACGCCGGTCAACCCCGTCACGATCTCCGGCGACTCGCTCTCGACGGCCAACCCCAACGGCGTGATCCACCTCGACACGACCCAGACGACGACCCCCACCACGGCCAACGTCACGGTGACGGCCACCGACGTGATCGACATGACGACGGCCACCCAAACCTTCGCGGTCAACGTCTCCGCGTTCGACCCCACCAACCCCTCCCGACCGTTCATCAGTCAGTACGACCCGACGCTCAACATCGGCATGAACCAGAAGCTCCAGTTCCAGCTCACCTCGGTGGCGACCCCACCGACCGACCCGGTGACCTACACCGTCCAGGGCGGCACCACGACCGCGAACGGCGGCGGTCCGACCACGTTCACCCCGGTCACCAACGGGACGGCGTCGGTCAGCCCCAGCGGCCTGGTCACCCTGACGCCGACCGCAGGCTACACCGGGCCGATCAACCTGCTCGTCGGCGTCCGGGATCAGACCAACCGGGCCGGGACCGGGGCCGCCCTCGACTCGCCGGCCAATTTCAAGACCCACGCCATCACGGTCAACGTCGGGTCGAGCACGACTCCGGTCGCGCAACGCCCCCTGGCCCAGCCAACCACGGTGACGGCCTTCGTGAACAAGGCCACGCCGATCCAGCTCTCCGGGACCAACCCCAACGCCACCACCACCCTGCCCCTGACCTTCGCGCTGACCGCCCCGCCGATCCACGGGACCGTCACCGGCTTCGACGCCACCACCGGCAAGTTGAACTACACCCCGGCCGCCGGCTTCACCGGGCCCGACTCCCTCCAGTACACCGTCACCGACCCCAACTCGAACCTCACCAGCTTCGCGGCGACCCTCAATATCAACGTCACCCAGGGGACCACCGGCGCGGTCCGGTTCTTCGCGGATGACCTGTCCAACTCGACGACGGTCCCCGGGATTCTGGTCGTGACCCCCCAGCCCCGGACCGACGGCGGGACCAACACCATCCTCGTGTCCCAGGCTGGCGGCAACGTCCAGGTCACCGTCAACGGCGTGCTCGACGTCCTCCAGCCAACCCTCGCCAACACCGACAAGGTGATCGTCTACGGCTCGACGGCCAACGACCACATCACGGTCGACAACTCCCTGACCGTCCCCGTGACGCTCAACGGCGGGACCGGCGGCAAGAACGTCCTGAAGGCGGGCGGAGGCCAGGCCAACGAGGAAGGTTTTTACGGCTCGAACCGGCTGGTCCAGGGCTCATCGGGCAACTTTCAGTTCGGCCAGAGCGGGCACGTCACCTTCGTCAAAGGCTCCGGGACCAGCGACGTCATCTTCTCCGGCCACCCCGGCCACTTCATCGGGCCTCGCAAGATCCGGCTCCTGCCGACCAACACCACCGGCACTTTCTCCACCTTCAACGGCGCCGGCAAGCTGGTGAAGACCACCAGCCCCTACGCCACCCCGAAGGCCGCCCAGACGACCAAGACCACCACCCCCAAGGCCACCACCCCCAAGGCCGCCACCCCGGTCAAGGTGGCGCCCCCGGCCGTCAAGGCGACCGCCCACCTCCCCCACGCCAAGGCCGCCCTCAAGAAGTGACCCCGACGCCCGGACGACCCCCGGCCGCCCCCTCGGGCCGGGGGCCGAACTCCCGAAGACCCCGCGACATTCCGGACCGCGTCCCGGGGTTACCTCGGAACGGCACACCCTTCGCGGGACCGGATCGGGGGGAGCCCTGACAAGAGTCGAGCGAAACCTTAATATGAACCGACACCGATTGCGCGTCTCCAAGAAATTCGTTGAATTACGACGTAACATCAATGAAGATTGGAACTTCAGCTTCGCTTAGTGCCATTCTGAACTGACACCGATTTCGCTTGACACCGATTTCGCTCTTGAACTGACACCGATTTCGCTCTAGCAGCGTCGCGGACAACTACCACGAAATCAGCCCTAAACCTTTTGAAGATAAAGGTTTTCGCTTAACTTAGTGCCATTCGGGACATTCAACTTTATCGTAAAGTTGAATGTCCCCTTTCTGGCCTAATTCTACCACCACTTAGCGGACCATTGCGGCGGGCTGGCCGGCTAGCCCTTGCGGGTCGAGAAATCCGAGATAGGTGATAGTGCCATCGCCCGCCACGTTGTATCGCTCCGAATAATCGCTCGCGATCTGCGTGGGGTAGCCGAACTGGTCGGATGTTAAAAGCGGGAAGACAGCGACCGTCACGAAATTCCCGCTGTTGCCGTCGGCGGCCACGTCGTTGACCATGCCCGTCCAACCGTTGACTGTGAAGCCCGGCTGGTTGACTACCATGGAGTAGTAATTCGTCCGATCCGCCGGGATGCTATTCACTCCCGCGATGGCACTCGCCATCTGCTGGTAGATCGCCGCATTCTGGGCCGTCAATTGCAGCGACCAATCGACGGTGACGTCCCATGCCGGGGCTGTGATGTCCATGGCGGACATCCGGGGTGCCATGCCCGGTTTCGCGTCCTTAGGGATCACCGCGTCGAGCACACTCGGTTGACGGGAAGTGGCGCGACGCTGGGGGGGCGAGGCGGCGAGGCTGGCCAGGCAGAGGGCGACCACGCCGAGGGCGATCAAGCTTGCATTCCGGTATCGCATTGTTATTTCCTATCAAGGAGGTGTGATGGTGATAGTGTATTTGTCGCCGCGGCCAGATGGTGCCTTAGTGTACACCACGATGAATGGCTTACCCACGGGCAATAGCTTTTCCTGGCCACACCCATCGGGGACGCTCAGGTACAGTTGTTGCTGACATCTATAAAAGATGTACCCCGTGGGTTGCGGGCCGATCCCAGGGGGGACGCCAGCACCTTTCATGTCGATAATGCTCATTCCTTGAACGAATAACAATCTCGGATCTCCCACTCCGTAATATTGTTTCGAAGGGGCTCCCATGTACACGCAATAAGCAAGATCTTCCTTAACGGTTCCCGATGGCTTAATTACTTCGCCCGCGCATTTTACGCCGAAGGCGAATGCGTTCATAGTGCCCATGTAATTGGTCGCCGTATTCGCCCCGGTGGTCGGATCCGGCAGGACGATGTCGTCCGGCGGCAGTACCGTAAAGGAACTCGTGACCGGGATGACCACGGGGTTATTGTAGCCCCTTCGGACAGTCACCAGCGCCTTCATTGTGAAGGTGCCGATTTGCCCCTCATTGGCCTGCGCGGAGGTGTTAGTGCCCGTGTCGAAGGGGGTCGACCAGCCGGTAGCGCAAGGGCTAGTGAATTGATACGTCCATTGGATGTTAGTAACTTGTCCATCCGAGGGAGAGCCAGTGAGCGTATATATGATCCCATAAGAATTCCAGCGAATTTGCGGTGTAATAGAACTGGAGCTGATCACCGCCATCGTCCCGATCCCTTGGGCAAGGCAACTCCCCGCCGAAGGAAATAGGCACAGGAAGGCCATGACCGCCGATGCGGACTTTGACATTGTGACACCTCATAAGGTGGATGAAGGTGGTGATGACCCAGTTTGCTTCATCCTCGGGTGTCCCGTCAATAAAAATCTCTCCGGATTTCTCAGGAACCTCCCCGCGTTAGGGCTCGCCGGCGGGCCGGCCCACGGATCGGCCTTTCCCGCCGCTCCGACTTCGAGTCTACTGGAGGCGGAACTCCGGCGACGGCGCGGCCCAGAGGCCGCCTCGCGTCGCGCCCGCACCAGGAATCCCTCCGGTCATGCCCCCGCAATACATCTTCACGATTGAGAATCTGTCGAAGATCATCGCCAAGCGCGAGATCCTCAAGAACATCTGGCTCTCGTTCTACCCCGGAGCCAAGATCGGCGTGCTCGGCGGCAACGGGGCGGGCAAGAGCACCCTGCTCCGGATCATGGCCGGGGTTGACAAGGACTTCGTCGGGACCGCCCGGCCCGCGGCGGGGACCCGGATCGGCTACCTCGCCCAGGAGCCGACGCTCGACGCCTCGCTCGACGTCCGGGGGAACGTGGAGCTGGCCGTCCGGCCGACCCGGGCCCTGCTCAATCGCTACGACGAGATCAACGCCAAGCTCGGCACTCCGCTGGATCCCGACGCGATGGAGAAGCTCCTGGACGAGCAGGGGCGGGTCCAGGACGCCATCGAGGCCGCCGACGCCTGGGAACTCGACCGGAACATCGAGATCGCCATGGACGCCATGCGGCTCCCGCCCGGCGAGGCCCGGGTCGAGACCCTCTCCGGCGGCGAGAAACGCCGGGTGGCGCTCTGCCAGATCCTCCTGGAGCGGCCCGACGTCCTCCTGCTCGACGAGCCGACGAACCACCTCGACGCCGAGTCCGTCGCCTGGCTCGAACGGCACCTCTCGGAGTACCCGGGGACCGTGGTGGCGGTCACGCACGACCGCTACTTCCTGGACAACGTGGCCGGCTGGATCCTCGAACTCGATCGCGGCCAGGGGATCCCCTGGGAGGGCAATTACACCTCCTGGCTGGAGCAGAAGCAGGACCGGCTGGCCAAGGAAGAGAAGCACGAGAGCAGCCGCCGGAAGACCCTGGCCCGCGAACTGGAGTGGGTCCGGATGGCCCCCCGCGCCCGGGTCGCCAAGAACCGCGCGCGCCTGGCCCGCTACGAGCAGCTTGCCAGCCAGGACGGCGAACGCCGCGACGAGGCGATCGTCCTCCAGATCCCCCCCGGCCCGCACCTCGGCGACCTCGTCGTCTCGGCCGAGGGGGTCCGGAAGGGCTACGGCGATCGCCTCCTCATCGAGGATATGACCTTCCGCCTCCCGCCCGGCGGGATCATCGGGATCGTCGGTCCCAACGGCGCTGGTAAGACCACCCTGTTCCGGATGATCGTCGGTCAGGAGGGGCCCGACGGCGGAGCCCTCCGCGTGGGCGACACGGTGGTCCCCTCCTACGTCGACCAGAGTCGCGAGGCCCTCGACCCCGAGAACACGATCTTCCAGGAGATCACCGGCGGGCTCGACCAGATCCCCCTGGGCAAACGCAAGGTCCCGGCGCGGGCCTACGTCGCCTCGTTCAATTTCAAGGGGCCCGACCAGGAAAAGAAGGTCGCCAACCTCTCCGGCGGCGAGCGGAACCGGGTCCACCTGGCCAAGCTCCTCAAGAGCGGCGGGAACCTCCTGCTGCTCGACGAGCCGACCAACGACCTCGACATCGACATGCTCCGCGCCCTCGAAGAGGCCATCCTCGACTTCGGCGGCTGCGCCGTGGTCATCAGCCACGACCGATGGTTCCTCGACCGGATCGCCACCCACATCCTCGCCTTCGAGGGCGACAGCAAGGTCGTCTGGTGCGACGGCAACTACCAGGCCTACGAGGCCCAGCGCAAGGAACGCCTCGGGATGGAGGCCGACCAGCCCCACCGGATCCGCTACAAGTCCCTGACCCGCTGATGGGCCCAGGCAGAAAGAGGGGAAAGATGACCACCCAGACGCCGACCGAGGCCGGGGCCCCGCCGACCGAGGCCGGATGGAAGCCCTATCGCCTGACCGTCGATCAATATATCAAAATGATTCTGGCGGGCGTCTTCCCCGAGGGTGCCCACGTCGAATTGCTCGGGGGGATCCTGGTCCAACAGATGACTAAATACCCCCCGCACGACTTCACGGTGGGCCAGGCCGCCAATCTGTTACGGCTCCTCCTGCCGGCCCCTTGGGTCGTCCGCGAGGAGAAATCCTTGGTCCTCGGGCGGTCCTGGCGGCCGGAGCCCGACGTCGCGGTCATCCGGGGACCGAACGATCTGTACCGGGCCCAGGACCCGAAGGCGGCGGACGTCGGCCTGCTGATCGAGGTCGCCGAGTCGTCCTATGCCATCGACCGGGGTCAGAAGTGGCGGGCCTACGCCGCGGCTCGGATCCCGGCCTATTGGATCATCAACCTCCCGAAGCGGCAGATCGAGGTCTATCGCGACCCGGCGGGACGGGGGAAATCCGGATCCTACCGCGAGGCCGCCGTCTTCGGGGCCGACGCCCAGGTCCCGATCGTCCTCGACGGCCAGGACGTCGGGCGAGTCGCCGTGAATGACATCCTGCCCTGAACCCGAGCTCGGCCGGATCCGCCAGGAGGCCCGCGCGATGGACCCGATCGAGGTCGAAGTCTCACCCCGGCGTCGGGCCCGGCTGATCGTCAAGGGGCACCTCCTTTATGGGAAATTTTGCGGGACCGGCGGCCGGGGGATCTGCGTTGAGAACTTCGCCCTCCACCATATCCGGCTCGGGGAACCAACCGTCGCCCGCGACCTCGTCGCCTATCTGGGCGAGCGGACGGAGGCTCTCCGGCGGTCCGACCCCGACGGCCAATTGCTGATGACCGAGGCGCTGGCCACCCGGATCGTGGCCCACCTGGAGGGAGACGAGAGATGAGCCTCCCGAGATTCGGGCAGCTCCACCGGCGGTCCGACGCCCTCCGCTCGCCGGTCGGCGTGGCCGTGGCCGGGGGCGCCGACCGGACGGTCCTGGAGGCGCTCCGGGTCGCGACCGACCGGGGGTGGTCCGAGCCGATCGTGGTGGGGCCCGAGGCCGAGATCCGCCGGCTGGCCGAGGAGGCCGGAGTCGGGCTGGACGGCTTCCGGATCCTGGATGTCGAGGGGGGCGAGGCGCAGGCGGTCGCGGCGGTGGCGGAGGTCCGCCAGGGCCGGGCCCGGGTCCTGGCCAAGGGGATGATCGCCACGCCGGCCCTGATGCAAGCCGTGCTCGACCCCGAATCCGGGATCCGCTCGGGCCGGGTGGTCGCGCAAGTCGTCTTGATGGAGGTCGTCCCGCATGATCGGAGGTTCCTGATGGCGGACACCGGGATCAACCTCAAGCCGAAGCTGGCGACCAAGCGGGAGATCGTCCGTCAGGCCGTCGAGGTCGCCCGGGCCCTGGGCCTGGCCCGCCCCCGGGTGGCGATCATGGCCGCCTCCGAGTCCGTCAGCGCCGCGATGCCCGAGACCCTCGACGCCGCCGAGTTGCAGAACCAGGGCGAGGCCGGCGAGTTCGGCCGGCTCGCGATCCGGGGTCCGCTCTCGTTCGACCTCGCCTACTCGGCCGGTGCCGGGGGCAGGAAGCGGATCGAGGGCGAGGTGGTGGGGCTCGCCGACGTCATGGTCTTCCCCGACCTGCTCTCGGCCAACCTCACCGTCAAGGCAATCATGTACACCGCTGACTGCCACTTCGGCGGGATCCTCCAGGGGACCACCGCCCCCGTCGCCTTCATGTCCCGGGCCGACGACGCCGCCACCCGGCTCAACTCGCTGGCCCTGGCGCTGGCGATGATTGGGGGAGATGGGCCCGATCACCGCTGATCAATGGCACCTCAAAGGTTCGACTCGCCGGCGACCAGCCCAACTTTCGGAGGAAGATCCATGCCCAACGTCGTTGCCCTCGAAACGGGGGCCCATTTCCGTGACCTGGCAATGAGAGGCTATCCGGGAAGCTACGCCGCTTTTGATTGTCGATACTTGAATGGAGCGGAGGGATGCTTTTTGTCCGGTGCCAACCGCCGCAACATCCCATGGATCGAGCTGATCCGCACCCACGCGGC